>Ga0180438_10000155_pt1 | contig 145433 bp, 161 predicted proteins | sample SS_ome_12_FD_132455 | JGI IMG/M metagenome (GOLD analysis project Ga0180438, IMG submission 132455) | Hypersaline lake sediment archaeal communities from the Salton Sea, California, USA - SS_3_D_2 metaG | ecosystem: Environmental > Aquatic > Non-marine Saline and Alkaline > Hypersaline >... | reverse complement strand
GAGACCTCTAACGGGGCTATTCATCCTCACATGTTCCCCTTTGAGCCTGATGAGGTCCCCACCCTTGAGGAGTTTCAGAAGGTCTACGATCACTGGCGAAAAGTTCTGTTGCTAGACCCTCAAGAGCGCGTGGCTGATGAGTGAGCGACTCCTAACGCTCCGTCAGGCGGCCAAGCAGCTTGGAGCAGACCCGAGTACACTACGTCGGTGGGATAACGAAGGCCGTCTCCAAGCTGTCCGCACCCCAGGAGGTCATCGGCGCTATCGTCTCTCGGATATTCAAGCTCTTCAGGGCCAGCAGCCTGAGAGCGCGGTTCTCAGAGCCGTGGTCTACTGTCGCGTAAGCAGCCATGACCAGAAGCAGAAGGGCGACCTTGAACGTCAGGTAGGCCGTGTTTCAGCCTATTGCGCCAAGAAGGAGTACCAGGTCAAAGCCGTGCTTCGAGAGGTTGGCTCGGGGATGTCTGATACGAGGTCAAAGCTTCATCGGCTCTTCAAGCTAGTCAACGAGCACAAGGTGGACGTGGTTGTAGTCGAGCATAAGGATCGCCTCTGCCGCTTCTCCTTTGGGTTCCTTGAGAGCTACTTTGCGAGCCATGGTGTTCGGATAGAGTGGGTTCGAAAGGCTCTGGGCAAGAGCTACGAGGAGGAGCTTGTCTCGGACATCCTTTCTCTGATGTCATCCTTCTCCGCAAGGATCTATGGTCGTCGCTCTGCCGCCAACCGCAAGAGGAAGGCCCAGGAAAATGAAGGTGAACCGTGGCTATAAAGTGGAGCTGGACCCCAACAACGTTCAGCGGACACTGCTCTTGAAGCACGCGGGAGCTGCTCGGTGGGCCTTCAACTGGGGCCTTCGTCAGAAGATCGAGAGCTATCGGACAACCAAACGCTCTCCGAGCGCCATGGAGCTTCACCGGGAGCTGAACAAGCTGAAGAAGCTCCCCAAGGAGCAGGGCGGCGTCCCCTGGATGTATGAGGTCTCGAAGTGCGCGGCCCAGGAGAGCTTGAGGAACCTTGATAAGGCTTACAAGAGCTTCTTTAGGCGTTGCAAGCAAGGGGCCAAAAGGAAGGGATTCCCTCGCTTCAAAAGCCGAAGGAACGGGATTGGAAGCTTCACTCTCACCGGCACCGTCAAGGTCACCTCCGAAGGCACTCATATTCAGCTCCCGAGGCTTGGTAGGCTCCGTTTGAAGGAGCAGGGCTACCTTCCCCAGGATGGAGTCAAAGTGCTCTCAGCGACCATCTCTGAGCGGGCCGGGCGGTGGTTCGTTTCCCTCTCCGTCGAGAAGGACAGACCAGAGCCGAGGTCCGCCAAAGGTGTGCTTGGGGCGGATGTTGGTATTTCACATCTCGCAGTGACCTCTGAGGGCGAGGTGTTCGAGAACCCAAGAGCTTTGGGTGGGGCGCTGAAGCGCCTTCGTCGCTTGTCAAAGGCCGTCTCAAGGCGGAAGAAAGGATCAAAGAACCGAAGGAAAGCCAAGCTTCAGCTAGCTCGTCAGCACTATCGAGTATCCTGCATCAGACGAGACTCAATCAACAAGGCCACGACGATGATAGCCAAGTCGGCGGGGACGATTGTGATTGAGGACCTGAATGTTGCCGGGATGCTCAAGAACCGTAGGCTGAGCCGAGCTTTGAGCGACGCTTCCTTGTCGGAGTTCCACAGGCAGCTTGAATATAAGGCCAGGTGGTATGGTGCCATCTTGGTCAAGGCAGACAGATTCTATCCATCATCCAAGAGGTGCTCACGTTGTGGACACGTCAAAGAGACCTTGGGTCTCGGAGAGCGAACCTATCGTTGTGAGCGGTGTGGTCTGGTGATGGATAGGGACCTGAACGCTGCTGTGAATCTGAAGACTTTGGCCCCGAGTTCCGGGGTGTCAGCCTGTCGCCAAGGGAGCGCTGGCTTGGTCCATGTGGGCCGAGTGAAACTACCTTCTGGGCAGGAAGCTAACGCAGGAGCTACCTAATGGTAACTTTTGGTAAGTTTAGCGGAACGGTTGGCTTAGCCCCTGGTGACGGAGCTTCCCCGCGCTAGTGGGGACCTAAACCCTCAGACGTATAGGAGACCGATAGATGAGCAGCGACACACCTGTAACGGAGATGGACACAGAGGAGCTGATCGAGTCCTTTCAGGCAGCGGTCCTCAAACGTCGCCCCAAGGTGGGCTTCGTTACGCCACCGGAGACGGCCGAAAGCCCCGTCCGAATGCTGAAGGATGAGCTTATTCGACGCCTGGCCGAACAGCCTCCGGTACCAGAGCCAGAGCCCCCTCCACCCGAGCCTGAGCCAGAGCCGAAGCCAGAGCCCCCTCCACCTGAGTCCGAGCCCCCTACGGGAATCGCAGTAGCGCCTGCGTACACGATCGAGGTGTCGCGCTGTCGAGAGTGCCCCTTTGCGGTAAAGAGCGGCCGCGGGGTGCAGGCGCAGGGGAAATGCACACACTCGGCCACTGATGACGATCGGCGGCCGAGAGCGCTGGATGCCCGCCCGCTCGAATGTCCTCATGAGGGCGGAGGCACGCTGCTGCTGGTAAAGGGGGTGGGATGATCGTTAAAGAGCTGACAGCGAGGAGGACCTCAAACCAGACGGCGTTCCATGCGTTGTGCTTTGGCCCTAGGGGAGACTAGAGGATGAGCCATCCGTACCGGCGAGTGGTCCGAGAGGTTAAGCCGGCCCCCAAGCACCACAAGCATCCACCTAACCCCGGCAACCCGCACTCTCAGGAGTTTACCGGCCGAAAGCGGCTCGTGATCGTGTGGGTCAAGCGGCTCACGCTTGACGACAGCTCGTGGGAGCCCGTCGCCTGTCTGACCCGCAAGGAGGCATCCGCCGAGCTGCGCGAGGCCCGCAAGGCCGGCTACCAGGCTTTCTCTACCACCTACCTGAAGGCTAGACGGAACGAGGGGGATAGACGCGCAGAGCGCGATGCGGAGGACGAGGAATGAAGCGCCCGAGAGAGATTGATCTACGCAACATGACGCCCGAGGATGTGGCGTACTTAGCCAAGATACTTTGCGAGGAGGAGGAGCGGCAGCAGGCGCTTGATGTAGAGCGGGAGGTAGCAGCCCGAGCATCCGCTACGTCTGAGCAGCTGCTCCAGCACGAGAGCTTGGCTCGTATAGGCTACGTCGCCTACGGCGAGGATGCGGATTGGAAGAACTACGAGGGTAAGCCCATGCCCACCTGGGAGGACCTGCCCGAGCACATCAGGCGGAAGTGGCGGGCTGCGACCTTTCGTGTCGTTCAGCAGGTTCTCACGGGCGGATGGCTGCCCGAGAGCAATAGGCTGCTGATAGTTCATTCTTGTGCTGTCTGCGGCCGAAACGTGGTTGATCTACCAGCTCTAGGCTACGAGGACGCGGTCGGGGTAGCTGAGGATACCGTGCTGCGGTCTGTGGGTGGGGGCACTGAGCGTATTGCGAAGTACGGCCCGCACGTCTGGTACCACAGGGGATGCTACACGGAGCTGGAGGGGTGATGGACGCCGCGCGTGTACGGCGAGCGATCAAACGGTGCCAGGAGCACATCGGCGCCGCCTTCAAGGAGCGGGGCCTAGAAGCTCCTCCCTTCCCCCCGCGGTATGGGCTCGTCGATGTCAAGCCGTGGCCCGAGGCGGCCCTCAAGCACGCCCTGTGGATGTGTGAGGAGGCTCTCGGACACCTAGAGGCTGAGAAGCTGGACAAGGCCCAGCGGTGGCTGGGCTTCATTCAAGGCGTGCTGTGGGTTACCGGCGCGGCCAACCTGCCCACGTTGCGGGCCGACAACCGCCGGGAGACGGAGACACCGCGACCCCTCCACGTGGACGTGGTGGACGACACCGTGATGGAGGCCACCACCGTTGGGCCGGCAGCGCCGAGTATTCCGGGCTGGATGGCGAGGCTCAAGACACGGCTGATAGAGCGTACCCCCAAGGGAGAGCCGCCGACGCGTACCGGCGAGCCCGAATGGGACCGTTTCTGCGATCAATGGCAGGACGGCGACGAGCTGTGGCGGTACGCCTCCGATCAAGGACCTATGGCTTTTCGGGGGGGCTTGGTGTTGCTCCGCCGAGGTGAGGTGGTGGCCGAGTACATGGAGATGCAATCATGAGTGAGCAGAAGAGAAAAGACCAAGTCTGGTTATGTACCGACTGTGCGACAGAGCTTTTTGCCTTTCCTTTCAAGAATTGGCAGACGCTCGGCCAGGGGAAGCGCCGCTGCGCTAAGTGTGGGGTGGTCCGGAAGCAGAGCGATCGGATGCACTGGTGCAACGCCACCGAGGAGTTCTTTCAGGCCGCAGGCATCTCGACCCAGGCGCCTGCGGAGCTTACGGAGATCCCATCATGAGACAGCTGGCATGGCTATGCACCGAGTGTGCGACGGAGCTTTTCGGGTACCCGTTTGAGGAGACCTCAATAGGGGGTGGTGGCAATCGGCACTGCGCAAAGTGTGGGGTGGTCCGAGAGCGCCTCGACCGAATGCACCAGGTCTGGGTGGCCGACGAGCTCCTGGCTACCTTCAAACCGCGACAGTACCCGATCGAGCGCTGCGTAACGATGCTACGCCGGCGAGTAGACGGCCTCTATGAGCAGCGCAAGGAGACGTGGCAGCAGCTCGGGGAGATGAGGAACTTTAAGACGCCGCGCCGCCTTCTACGATCAGAGCTTACAGGACGTGTTTTCGGCATCACACGCACCGTGACCCCCGAGGCGGTTGAGGACGGCCTTGAGGAGACGGCTAAGGCCCCGGACGAGGTGATTGAGTGGGCCAACCCCGAGGACTGGACCGTGACCTACCTGATGCAGATTGAGGGCGACGCGGAGGACCTCACCTGCGCAGGTCTCTCGGACCCCTACGACCCCGCATGGGTGAACGGCGTCGATATCTAGCGAAAGACCTCAGCGACGGCCATCCCCACGTTAGTGTGGATGCCGGGGGCAGCGGTCCACTCGACCCCGGAGCCCTTCTCGAACAGCACGATGATGTCCGAGCCGCCGAACATGAAGTAGCCGAAGCGATCGCCTTTGTTCACGTAGGAGCCCTCGACAGCGGTCATGTTCACCGAGCTGACCTGCGCCATCCCTACGGGGATGACAGCGACCAGCCCGATCGGGCTGTCAAAGATGATGATGCCCCGAGCTTGCCGAAACTCGTAGCCGTTGGCAGCTCTGTCGGGCGCCTCAAACTCCCCATGCTCGTTGATCGTGACCCCGAGGAATACGCGGCCCACCACAGCTCGGCTCTCCAGCACGGTCCCCCGGACCGGTGAGTGGAAGTGGTGGTAGTCCGAGGGACCCAGGAAGCTGTGAGCAAACAGGCCGCCGCGAAAGCGGTCGCGGTAGGGGCTCCCCTCCAGCAGGTCGAGGACCGAGTAGGTGTGGGTGAACTTGATCGTGACTGTGCTGTCGTTGCTGATGGGCCACTTAGCCTTGAAGGTGCAGTCGGCGGGGCTTGTGATGATGGCATCCTGCCGGTAGCCGGCCACAGGCCGCATGCCTGGCTTGATGTAGCGAGCGAAGAAGTCGTTGAACGTGGCCCACCCATGCGGCGGCTTGACATACTGCCAGGTGTTGTAAGCTGGGTCTGCCTCAAAGGTGGCCAGGTCTGCCGCTGATGCAGAGGTGCTGAGGAAAGCTCCCCAGTCCGCTGCAAAGTCGCACATCCACCGGTTAAATTCCTCGGAAGCTTGCAGCTTCCGCCCCGTCGGCTGGTCCAGCAGCCAGTAGAACTTGGCCAGGTGGTTGAACGTCTCCCGCGGGTAGTCCTGCCGCGGTATCCACCGCACCGCTCCACGCAGATACTCGAAGTAGCCGTCCAGGTCGTCAGGCCACTCCCTGGCCCGCTCCATCCCCCGCTGCAGCGCCTCCTCCTTCGCCTCCGTGATTGAGGCCAGAAGCAGGTCATCCCAGCCCGGATGCGTTAGCAGTAGGTCCGTCAGCTCGTCAACAATATCACGCGCCTCTGTGCTCATCTTACCCTCGTCTGTGGAAAGTTTACCCAACGTCTTGACAATCACCACGCTAGTGGGTACGCTGGTCGTGTCGCCAAACATTATACCAACCAACACAGCGGCAAGGAGCAACGCAATGGAGAGAATCGAGCTACAGGTGAAGCTGGGCGAGGCGGTCAAGGGTAAGATGAGTGCTCTTGGTATCCCCATGGATGCTGACCACACACGGCGGTTTGTCCGGGTGTGCCTTCGGATGGCGGCGCGCGTCTTTATCGACCTTCAGGCGCCCCCGCAGGCGTTCTTGGCACTGGCCATGGCCTGCTTTGAGGACGAGCTGAAGGCCCAGGAGCCGAGCCCCGTCCCGAGCCTCCCTACGGCCTCCGATGAGGAGGAGCTTAACTAGCTCCTGGCGTGCTATTCTCCCAGCTCTAGAGGGGCTGGGAGACGGGAGGCATCGGTGAGCAGCAGCAACGTTATCGCGCTGAGGGCGTCGGAGGATAGGGGGGCCTCGTTCGAGGTGGTGCAGATTCTGTGTAGCCGCGTGCGGCTGTCGGACATTAGACTGGACTGGACTAGCCCATAGGAGAGCACAGATGACCGGTAGAGGTCCGAAAGATGTTAGGGCGTGGCTGCGCCCGTTGATCATTGTTGAGGGCTCAATAGGTGCAGGTAAGAGCACCGCGAGCCGCGAGCTTGCCAACCGCCTCAATCTGCGGCTAATCGAGGAGCCGGTAGACCCCGAGCTTCTGGAGCTGTTCTACGCGGATAAGGAGAGGTGGTCCTTCCCCTTCCAGATAGAGATGCTTCACCGCCGCTGGGCTGCTCAGATGTCGGCCGCGGCTGAGACCATGGTCTCAGCCGGCTATGACGGCGCCATTCTCGATCGCTCCCTTTGGGGGGATATGGTGTTCGCGCAGGTGCTGATGAAGCATGGGGCGATCCACCCCAAGGAGTGGGATATCTACATGACGGCCGTCCGCAACATGTCCCTCGTGCTCTTCCCCCCTACGGTCCTGCTGTATCTGAACGCCAGGCCCGAGACGTGCCTGGAGCGCATCAGGAAGCGCGGTAGACCGCAGGAGGCCGACATCACGCTGGAGTACCTCCAGGAGATACACGAGGGCTATCAGCAGCTGCTGAGCGAGGCTAAGACCGCGATGTACCCCTGGAGCCACACGGTGGAGTGCGCAATCTTGCCCTGGGACCCGAACGGGCTCACACCGCAGGATTGGGACCGTACCGCAGCCCTGGTCGAGGAGCTGTGGATGTCACACGGACGCTAGACATTGATAGAGAAAGGACGTTGATCATGGATGCGGAGGACTACTGGAAGGAGCAGCTTATGCTTGCTGGGGAGATTCTAGAGATTCGCGAGCTGACAGACACCGAGGAGATCTTTAGCATGCTCGGCAAAGCTAAGCGGCTCGCGGAGCTGGTGCTGGTACAGCTGGAGCTGGGCTTACACATAGGTGTATCCGACGTCTATCTTGTAGCGTGGCTCCGTGACAGAGCTGAGCAGTACGACAACGATAGTGGTAGCAAAGCGGCCATCGAGGGGCTAATGCGCTTGGTGAGAGAAAGGCATCATACCGAGGCGATCAAGCACGGGGAGTTGGAAGACGATCTAGAGTGGGCCAATGCGTACCTGGGGAGCACCGGATCGTGAAAACGGCTAAACGGTGGACCAAGACGGACATCCGTAGGATGTGTGGCGAGCTGGACGGCGCGTGGCTGCGTTGCCGTCCTCCCCCATCGTACGTCCTGGGCGACATGCAAGCCGCAGCGGAGCGTTTCCGGTCGTGGCTCTCGGGCAACCGCGAGCGTGTCATCCTTGAAGGGCTGAAGGGCCTTGCCAACATGTCTGCAGCCCGAGAGGTTCAGCAGCAGCGCACCGCGTCGCACTGGCTAGAGCACTTCGATAATCAGGAGGTACACGATCGATTTGTTAAGTTTGCAGCTGCTGAGAAACGTACACAGCAGCGACTATGCAAGCTCATTGCTCGTATCGAGACGGTCGGGTTGCCTCCCGAGGTCGTTGCTTATGACCCCACAGCGTCGGGAGCAAGCCTGTGAGGCTCTACATCTTTGGTCCTGGCTGCGCACGCTTCGAGGACTTTGTAAAGCTGTATGCTGAGCCCCTTTGGCTCCTCCCGTACGAGGACGACGAGAGCTTCATCGTCTGCGACTTCCGTGGGGTCGATACCTTGGTGATGGAGCTTCTCAAGACCCGCACCACGCGGGTAAGCGTATATCACATCGGGGAGCGCCCGCGGTACCTGCCCGACAGGTACCGCACCAAGGTCAGCAGCTGGCAGCTGGAGGGGGGATTCGCCACCGACGAGGCCCGCGACGACGCGGCGATCGAGGCCTGCACCCACTTCCTCGCCTATACCCATCCGTCGGCTCGCGAGAGTAGCGGCACCAAGCGCAACATCAAGCGGTGCCTGGAGCTAGGGCGCTATCCTCTTGTGCCCTATGACCAGGATGTCCGGTGGGATAGTGAGGTGGCCTTGGAGTGTAGAGCTAAGGAGCTTAGGGAGTGGAAGGATATCGTCGAGGAGGCGAAGTATGAGAGCTGGGAGAGCTTTTTAGATCGTCTGTTAGGGATGCGTGCTATTCCACCAGAGTCCGTCGCCGTTCCCCTGCGCCGCGCTTTGTTCCTATTCCTCGTCTCGGAGGATCTGAGCATCTTGCGCCACAACATTCTTGATGAGGCGCTAGTAAAGACCCTTCGTGGTTTGGTTTGGATCGGGAAGGACATAGAGACTCTTCTGCAGCACGCGGAGGTCGGGTGCTGATGCTCACCGTACCGTTGCTAGAGGTGCCCTCAGATGGGCCCGCTTCGCCCCGTAGATGGGCTCTAGAGCTCGCGAGCGACTATGTGGGGGTTATTGAGCAGCTGGAGCTGAACGGCCGCTGGGTGGGCCTTAGCGCGCGCTACGCGCTCCTAGCCTGGACCCCGAAGAGCTGGACGAGGTGGGGGCGCGTCCACAGCTACTACGACGGCCCCAACGATGGGCTGCTTCTCGGACCCCTGCAGCTGTGGTGGTCCCTAGGATGGTGCGCTAAGTGCGCCATGGAGGTAGAGTAAGAATGAGCAGGAAGCGTGGGTACAACCTAGGCGAGAAGGCCCAGAGACGGATGGCGCACAGCTTGTCATGAGCCCGCTAGAGACTAAGCAGGAGCAGGCCGCCCATAGCTTGGGGAGGAAGCTAGGTTGCCCCGGCACCGCGCGGAGTCCGAGGTTCGTGGGGGTGGGGGAGGATGAGCACGGGGAGCCTACCCTGTGCGCCTACGTCCCCAAAGGGTGGCGCAACCCCGTCCCCGAGACGTGGGAGGGCTTCCGGGTTATCGTGGTGCGCTGCGGGCCCGTACGCCCCGCAAGCCCCAGCAAACGCCTATCACGCTAGGTGCTCCCTGGTAGCACAGCTGCAGGTGTCCGAGGGAATGTGCTATCTATGGGGGATGGATGAGGTCTTCTCACAGCTAGTGAAAGCCGAGACCATATACCTCTCGGTGTTGGTCGTGATCGTCACCTTCTTCGTCAGGCGCGTGGTAGAGCTCGCCTATCCCAAGGCGAAGGACCCCGAGAACGCTTTTGGGCGGTGGTGGACGGGAGTTCTGCTTTACCTGCTGCCCGTCCTGGTAGGAGCGGGTATCGCTGCTGGTGTCAAGCATTACAGCTCGGACTACCTGGCCAACCTTAAGACGGTTGGAGGGGCGGCTGTGTGGGGCGTGATCGTGGGGTGGTTCAGCAGCTTCCTGTACAAGGTCCTTCGGAAGGCCGTCAAGAAGAAGACGGGGATAGACCTAACGCCAGGGCCTGCGGACCCCACCAAGCCGCTGAATAAGCCCGAGGAGGGTCCCAAGGAGCTTACGGAGGAGAAGCCCTCCGAGCCCCCACCATCAGAGGCTTGATCTTAGGGGGCAGCCTCGTTACGTCTGCGGGTCGTGACCCATGGACGAGGAGGACGAGATGACCAAGCTGTGGCGGTGGTACGCGCAGGCGCTCGCTAAAGCTAACGCGCTCCCCGAGCCAGATCGTTCCTTCTGGGTTGATGTGGTCGAGCAACGGATGGCTGAGGAGGAGCGACGTCTGGGGTTGAAGCCCAAGGTGCCGAGGTGGTAGGCTGCCATAAGCCTCGGCGTGGGAAGCCCCGTTCTCGTGGGTCTGTGATCCACCTAAGAGGAGATGGTTGCTGCGATGACCCCAGAGATGAATACGGTGCTGCGAGCTTGCGTAGTCCTGCTAGAGGTAGGTCAACACCGGAGCCTTTGCGAAGCTAAGCCGGCTCCGCAGTGGAATCGCATAAGAAGGCTTGTCGGACCGCTGGGCGCGGAGGCTAGGCACGCAGCGGAGCACGAATCGGAGGACTACCTTCTCTATGCTCTGCAAAAAGAGGTGGATAAGATCCGCGCCCTCTTAGGAGGGCAGGGCGTATATCGCGACACCTGGGAAGGCCACGATTTTAATCGGGAGCTTATGGCGGCGTCTACGGCGGTATCGGAGCTTGCGCGGCAGGCTCGGTGGGATGCAGAAGAGCGCGGCGATGCTCGCGTGCCTCCCGCGCGCCGACGCGGGCAGGCCCCCCCGCCTCCGCGGCGTGGGGTGCGAGGGAGGTCGCCGTCGGTAAGTGGCCCCTCTACTCGGATTAGACCTCCTCGGTCTCAGCGGACCCCGTCGCAGTTGACCACCATGTACCCAGGAGAGCGGCACAGCTCGGGGAGCTGGTCCACCAGTCAAAGCCACGCAGCCACAAGGCCGCGCCGGAGGTGAGGGACCCAACCATGACACCAGAGACCAACAGAGTGCTGCGGGTTTGTCGGGCCGCTCTTGAGCTGCAGGCGGGGCGCGCGCTTCTTGAGGACGTGCGACGGCGGGAGCACGTGATCGATTGGCAGAAGATAGGTAAGCTGGTGGCGCCGCTCGGAGTCGGGGTGCGGAGCTCTGTGAGAAGCCGGGATGAGGCCACCTTTCTTCGCGCACTCCAGCATGAGGTGGAGAATATGAGCGATGTGCTCCGTGGCCTCGATCGTGATAAGGCGCACGGCATCAACGTTATTAAGGTCTTAGCTACAGTGCGCAATGCGCTAGTCGTCTTTCAGGAGCAGGCGCGTTATGAGCGTCGACGGCGAGAGGCTGCAGCAGCTGGAGAGCCTGTTCCCCCGCCCAGGCGTTGGTCGCGATCGACATCTCCCGAGGAGCCTGGAGAAGACCCAGCGGAGCTGCCAACGGAGTTTGCTCTGGACCGTCGCGGGCCCCGAGGAACGTGGCCTATGGGCGCCTTAGATCCGTTCGAGGTTACGGGGGATTAGCGACCACGTGGTCGCTAAGAGCTCTGATGTCGGAGGATCCTGTCCTTTCGTACACCGTCGAGCATACCCGCTTCAATGAGCGGGCTCAGGCTGTGGAGGCTACCGTCATCACGCTACATCGCAGCGGTCGACGGACCGCTCGGCGTATCCAGGGAGACCCTAGGGTGGTACGACGTGAGGTGCGTCGTGTGCACCAGCACTTTGCTAATGAGCTGCGTGCGGCTGAGCTAGTACGTTGTCCGAGAGGGTGATAGACTGCCCAAGATCTTGTGACTGTGGAGGAGAGTACGATCAATGAACCGTGAGCTGAATGCGAAGCTGGAGGAGGTCCGTTCCATCCTGGAGGGTGCGGAGGACCTTCATGAGGCGAGTGCTGCCCAGCAGCTCCAGCGGATTGCTGGGCCTGGGTGGGAGGTGCACGAGGACGACGAGATCACAACAGCGGTCTTCCGTGGCCCGGAGGGTCACTCGATGTCCGTCACGCTGTTTGACCTGGAGGACGTGCTGGACGGGAGCATGAGCGACGGTATGGCCTACCTGTCCCTCGGCCGAGACGAGACCTCGATCGCCCGCCACGAGTACGACTACTCAGACCTATCAGATATCAAGCGCATCTTCAACGACGCCGACAGGCTTTGGCAGAAGAAGGTCGGCTAGCATTCTACATGCTGGATTGATAGACTGCCTCCGCGATCCCGCTAACCGTTACGGAGAGAGAGAGAACACATGAACCGAGCATTGAACAGGAAGCTTGAGGAGTGCCGTCGGCTGTTGGAGTTGGAGGGTAGCGACTCTATGGAGTACGAGGAGCCTTCCGAAGGCCCCGCGGACTGGTTCGCAGACGTCCGAGACAATCTCAACCTCGCTACGAAGGCTGCGCGTAGAGGTAAGTCTAAGGAGGTGGCGCGCTACCTCAACTGGGCAATGGCCTACCTCGGTGGGATGCTGAAGCTCCAGGGTAACGTCCAGGAGGGGAAAGCCCTTGAAGCGTGGAGCACCCGGTGGCGCGACAAGGCCCCTACCTCGGAGTTCACAGCGATCGACAACCTTGTAGCCTTTGTGCGGTCTGTCTGGCAGGAGGCTAATGGGATGTATCGGCAGATCACACACAACCCTGGAGTTCTTGAGGATATGAAGAAGGTGAAGGGTCTCGTGGACGTCACTGCTAAGGTGCTGCATCGTATGGGGTACGACGAGGCCGGAGCGGACCTCTGGCGCGTCATCCCGAGGCTCTGAGGGCCGAGAATCTTTAGAGCATGCTCAAGGAGCTGACGATCGAGCTGACGCAGCGCTGCCCCAACCGCTGCGTCTATTGCTCGACGGAGGGGGGACCCGACGCTACCACGCATCTCGACACCGCGACGGTGTGCCGAGTTCTCACTGAGGCCCGAGAGCTTGGGGCGACGACCGCCGCGATATCAGGCGGAGAGCCAACCCTACATCCAGGCTTGCCCGACATCCTCCAGCATGGTCACAGCTTGGGGCTCAAGCTACGGCTCTACTCCTGTGGTGTCTCGGACACCTACGAGCCCCTATCCCTCGACATCCTTGACACCGTTCGCGCGACCAGGACCCAGCTCATCCTCGGTATCCCGTCCTTCCGCGCCAGCACCTACCGGCGCATCGCACGTTCCGAGGCTACCGTCCGACAGCCAATCGATACGATCGAGCGCGCCCAAAGCTTGCACCTCAAGGTGGAGGCTCAGCACACCCCCCTGCTGCTCACCGTCGCTCAGCTCCCCACCTATGTTGAGTGTGCCCGAGCCCTCAAGCTGACCCAGGTCTCGCTGCTGCGCTTTGTCCCCCAGGGCCGCGGAGCGGCGGCACGCCCCGAGCTAGAGCTAACCGACGGGCTGACCCAGCGCATCACAGCCTTCGCCTCTGGTGCAGGCGTGCGGCTAGGTGCCCCGTTCCTGGGCGCCGCGGGCTGTCAGGCGGCCTCGCGCCTCCTAATCCAGCCCGACGGTCGGGTGCTCCCCTGCGAGGCTCTGAAGGGCGTCTGGGAGCCGTTCACGCTAGGGTCGGTCCACGATGCCCCCCTACAGAAGCTGTGGGCGAGCACCTCTCGGACGACGGCCCTCCAAGCTTTGCCCACTGCTCCGTGTCCTGCACAGCAGCTCTACAGCACCTAGTGGGTGCGACCACGTGGTCGCAAACTTATCAGGCGGGCTTGGCGGCCAGCTCATCTATCTTCTTGAGCTCCGCCTCGGTGACCCACGTACCGTCTGCTAGCCGCACGTAGGTGCCAGCGAACTGCCACGTGCGAGACTTGGCGCCTGCCGGTAGGTTGGGTAGGACCGGCTTGGGTGTAGGTGAGGCGATCGTCTTCTTTTTGGGAGGCTCTGCAGGCTCCTCGGGCACTGCGTCTGCTGCCTGCTGCTTGAGCTCCGCAGCCTGCGCCTTCCACTCAGCTGCGGCGAGGGCATTGCCCTTTGCGTCCATGGCTATGGCCATGATGGTCGCAAGCTTGGCTGCTGTTATCAGGTCGCCGCTATCCTTCGCTTGGATGAGGGCTTTGTGGACCTCCAAGCGAGCCTCGGTGCTGAGGAGGGGGGCGCCCTTCTCAAGGGTGTCGTAATCGCCTGCTGCTATAGCCTTGGCTACCTCTGCTGGTGTCATCGGGGCTAGCTCCGACTCTCCATCAGCAAACACCTTGGCGGCCACAGCCTCAATCTCGGGCCCGAGAGCGGCCTTCAGCGTGGCCTCTGGGGACTCGTTGAACACGGCCGTGACCTCGTATGCGGAGCCCGCATCTGAGCCCACGTCGTCGGGGGGTAGGTCCTTCTCGTAGACGTATGTGGAGTCAGCACCCATCTTGGTTAGAAGATCCTGGATGGTCTCCTTCAGGCCGGCGAGGCCCGTCATGTTGGCGGATAGCTCAGGCTGCCCGTCATCCCCGTAGATCATCTCAGCATCGTCCACGTAGACGGTGAGGGCGTCGGTGGCGCTCTCCAACCAGGCGGTGACCGCCTTGGGCGCATACACCATCAGCCGCGTCATTGTCCGTCGGGCCGCTATGTTCTTGTACCACCCCTCTAGGCTTGTGAAGCCCTCCATCCCCTTCGTTAGAATGGCCTCGCCGTCGCTCTCAGCGTACGCCTTTGGCAGCAGCGTCTTTAGGCTCTCGCCTGTGGAGACGGCGGCAGGTGCAGGCTCAGGCTCTGCTGCGGGCTCGGGCTCTGCTGCCGCCAGCTGAGCCTCTATGTCGGCGGCCTTATCCTTCCACTTCTTGGCGATGGTGGGGTGTTGGTTTGCGCCGTGGGCTGTGGCTAGGAGCTTGGCCAGCTCTAGCGCTGCGGAGAGATCGTTGTCCGCCTGCGCCTTTGAGAAGGCTTTACGAAGCATCTGGCGCGCCTTGGCGCCCATCAATACGGCGCCTTTGGCTAGGGGCTCGTAGTCGCCTGTGGCAAGAGCGTCCACAACCTTGCTCAGCGGCAGCTTGATCGCTCCGGTAGCTATAGCCTTGGAAGCTGCTATAGCCTTGTCGACAGCGCTCGCGATCACATCCTTAAGCACCTTGCCGGCGGGCTCCCAGAAGTCTGCCTCGACCTCGTAGATTGATCCTTCGCCGTACGCTGCGTCGTCTGGGTCGAGGTCCTGCTCACCAGCGTAGACGATCTGTCCGCCCAGCCCCGTGATGAAGTCCGTGACGGCCGCCTTGAGGCCCTTCTTTCCCGTCACTCGCGCTATCAGCTGTGGCACCCAATCCTCGTGGCTCTTGACCATGTGAGCTGTGTCGACAAACGCGGGGATGTCCGTCTCAGCCTTTGCGTCGGTTAGCCACTGGAAGACGGTGCCCTCGTTGTCCGAGAGCGTCTGGACGAGGAACTTCTGCGCGTTGGGGCTCTCATACCACTCCTCGGCAGAGGTGAAGCCCGCGGTGGACGTGTGTAGGTCAGCAATGCTCACCCCATTTTCCCCGTACACCATGTGCATGAGCGTGGTGAGGTCGTAGGTCGTGCTCGTCTTGAAGGTCTTAGCCTCGGGCTCTGGCGCAGCCGTCGGCACTGCTGCCGGAGCGGTGGTAGGCTCAGGCTCTGCGACGGGAGGCTCTGCGTCCTTTTTGATCTTCTCGACCGCGGCCAGCAGCCCTTTGATGTCCTTAATCTGCTCCTCTAGACTCATGATCACCTACCTGTAGAGTACCATCGCACTATACCAGCCCCAGCCTCCCTAGCACACCTCCCACCCCGAATCTCACCGCCGGTGCTGATCGTAGAAACACCATACACATTGTTTGGGGATTGTCAGGGGGTGGTGGCTAGTGGCGCTCCCATTCGAAGGCGCCGTCGTCCCCTAGCTCTATCTCGAAGGAGAAGGGCTCCTCCTCCTCGGTAGTTACAATCTTACGGACGGCGGCGGTCAGAGCATCCTCCTCATCCGGACAGAGGCCGCGCCCTCGACCGGTTCGAGGCCCGCGGCCGCGGGGACCCGTACCGTCGTGGTTACGCTCACGCATCAGGCTGTCCGCCTCCTCATCCCATTCGTCATCGCCTATCTCGCCACCGCCGTAGCCTCGACCGTCCTCTGCGGCGCAGCGCCCTAGACCCCGACCAGTCCTCGGGCCTCGGCCTCTCGGGCCGGTGCCATCAAAGCGGCGCTCAGCCAGGGGCTCCTCCCAGCTTTTAAGCAGCGACCGTATGCGGTCCTTCAGGGTGTCGTCCTCGCGAGCCTCGACGGGTCCTCCCTTGGTCACAAGCTTAAAGGTTAGCCTTTGCTGGTGGTCCATCTCCTTGTCCATTACGTAGTAGGCAAACGCCTCGGCAAATGCCTCCCAGGAGTCTGGGGACTTTCTCCTAGCAGGGACCCACTTACCTCCTTTCTTTTTCATCCGCCCGTGTGCCCTGTACGGATAGTCGCTGACAGGCTTCAGCGGCTCAACCCCATACCTGGCTTGAGCTTCGATCCAATCGATGAACTTGAATCGGTTGGCCTTCGTCATGCCTTTGTACCACCAACGGTGCCCCAGCTCGTGGACGATCGTCTCAGTGTCCATCCCCTTCCACAGCTCGGTCATATCCCACTTGTACTCGTAGCGTCCCAGCGTGCCTCCGTTAGCGAACGGGTAGACGTAGATGCGGCCACCCCAAGCCTTCTCGAACCCCTTCTGCTTGAGCTTCGTGTAGGCTTTTTGGAACTCAGGGACCGTCTTGTCCATCATCTCGTCCGTGAAGCCGTAGAAGCGGACCTTGGTGCCCCCAATATCGACGACGTGCGAGGGCTCGGTATCGCCCAGAGCTGGTAGGTCATGCTTCTTGGCCAGCTTAGCCAGCGCGCCTGCGGCTGCGGTAGCACCCAACCCTACCCCGGAGGCCGCCCCGGAGCCCTTGAGGTCTGCAATCTTGATCGGAACGCCGATGGCCTTCTCTAGCTGCTCCTTCGGCACGAAGAACATCAGGTTCTTGGCCCCCAGCGCCGACTTGAGCTTGTCTACATCCAGCCCGAGAGACTTGAGCAGGTCCTCCAGCGCCTTGGCGTTCGCCTTCGGAGCCTTGACGACGATCATGTTGGCGTCGGTCTCGTGCGCCCGTAGATAGCCTCCCACGGCCTTCAGCTCCTTCTGGAGCTTAGGCATCCCGACCACCACCACCTTCTCGGGCTGCGCAGCAGCACCCGCGGCCGCCAGCACCTCGGCCTCCGTCGACCCCGACAGCTTGGCCAGCACCTTTATCGCCTTGGTCATCACCTGGATGTCCCGAGCCTTCTTTAGCAGTGCGAGCGCTGCACCCAGCGGCAGCTCCTTCACCTCGCTGGTCTCCCAGCCCGCCTTTGCGGGAGAGCCCCCCTTCCGCAGCATCAGCCAGTACTCGGTCTGGCTGTAGTCGCCCTTGTGCTTGCCTAGGTATCCGCCCGGCAGGATGCTAGCCTTCAGGCCCGACTCCTCCTCTACCTCTCGGACTGCTGCCTTCTTCGCCGTCTCGCCCGCGTCCACCTTACCCTTCGGTAATGTCCAGGAGCCCAGCCCCTTAGACGACGGTAGAACCAGGTAGGTGTTGGCGGTAGGCTCAAGCTTGTCCACGACCACCCCACCCGCTGCGGCCCACAGCTTGTCCATCTTGCCCGCAAACTTGGCCTCCATCTCCTTGCGGTCCAGGAAGACCATGAACCTCTGGCCTGTCTTCATCGTGTCCAGCTTGTCCACGTTGAAGCCCATGGACGCGAGGACGCCTAGGAGCTCGTCCTCCTTCTTGGCATCAATCTTGATCGTGGCCTTAGACTTGTCCTTCATGTGAGGCCGTAGATAGGCCCCTATGCCCGAAAGGGCCTTCGGCAGGTCCTCCCCCTTGCCTGCTGCTGCCGCCCCCTTCGGCCCCCGCGCCCCCTTTTTGGCGGGCCCCGCACCCTTCTTCGGCTTCACCCCAGAGGCTAGCTGCGCCAGCTCCTTCTTGCTCATGAACACGATGAAGCGCTGCCCCGTGCTCATCGTCTCAAGCTCGTCAACGTCAAACCCAGCCTTCTTGAGCGTCCCCAGCAGCTTCGCCTTGCCCCCCGGCTTGATCTTGATGGCCACCATCATCGGGTCCTTCTGATGTGACCGGACATACGCCCCTATCTTCGACAGCACCGCCGGTGTCTCAGGACCAGATACCCCCCCAGCCTCGAACAGTCCTCCCCCATCTCGACCCCCAACCGACAGCCCCTCCTCACAATCCGCACAGCCCCCTACGTCATCAAAGCAGCTGCAATCCTCATCATACTCAGCCTCGTCGCCCCCCTCGCCTGCCTCCTCTACCCCCTCCTTGTCCCCACACTCAGCACACCCCTCCCCCTCGTCATCATCAACCCACTCGTCCCAGCCTCCACTAGCCGCCCACTCGTCCGCAGAGTGACCCAGCGCGCCCAACCCCACCGGCACAGAGGCCGTTACCCCCACCGTCTCGGCTAGCTCCCCCCATCCGCCTGCCCCCCACCGTCGGAGATACCTCTCGGACAGCCACCGAGCCTCACACCCCATAGGCTCCTCACAGCCTCGCCGTAGCTCCCCCTCGCCCTTACGCCTACCCCCTCGTCGCGCTGCTGCTGCTCTCGCTCCTCTGCTCCTCATCTTAACCTCTCTCCCGTGTGGCCCCGCTCGGCCTCCACTGCCGGTGCTCGTCAGGTATGTCTAAAGCCTCCCAGCACTCTACCATAGCCCCCCTCCCCTCTCACCCCCCTAGTAGATCTCAGCTGCCCCCCTCCCCCATCTACTCGGCCCCATCCGCTGCCTACAAGACCCCCATCCAGCCACCAGCCCCGCCCATCCTGCCCCCCTTGAGATCCTTGCCTGCTGCCTCCCTGCGTATTAAGCTTACCAACAGACCACGAAAAAGCTAACAATTACGGGACAATATGGTCGCCGTCGGCGCCGAGGTGTGCTCGGATCGTGGGTCGCGAGCCTTGACCAGACACCTACCCGCCCTCCTCCTGGGCTCCCCGTCTCCTCCTTCCTTTACAGCGCGCGCCTCACAGGCAGGGCCTCACAGGCCCTCACAGGCAGGGCCTCACAGGCCCTCACAGGCAGGGCCTCACAGGCCCTCACAGGCAGGGCCTCACAGGCCCTCACAGGCAGGGCTTTTTTGCCGCCTTTGCAAACTCCCTAGGCGATGGGGGAGGGGGGGGTCCCCCCTAAAGCTCCCTAGGAGGTCTGGCCTCTCGGACACGTGCGAAACTCCCTAAGCCCTCTTATCTAAGGGAGTTTCGGGCGAGCGCGGCGCCAGTGGTGTTATGGGAGTTTCGGGAGCTGGCGGCCTCGATAGGGTCTGGGGAGTTTCGCACGGGGGTGGGAGACGATCGTGGTTAGAGGGAGCTTTTCGGGCGGCTGCTGTGGGGCTGGGCTGCGGAGCTGCTGCTGTTGACGAGGAGGGGCTCCCTGGTTATACTGAGAAGTAGTTACCCACAACATCGGGAGATCAACATGAGTGAGGGACAGATGAGCAGAGATCGGACTCGGATTCTTGGAGCGCGTTTGAGGTTGGGGGACCCGGCGGCGTTAGCGGAGGTGCTTGGGGCGCTTAGGGAGCATCGCGGTATGGCTGCGCCGGCGGCCCGAGATCTGGGGATCGAGCGAAAGACGCTGCACAACTGGCTTAACTCGGTGCCGGCGTTGCGGGAGGGTAGAGAGGAGATCCGCGAGATGGCCCTAGCGGCTAGGTTCGCGCTGCGGCCTCCCACGAAGAAGGAAGAGGCTTCGGCCCCAGCAGAGCCGTAAGGCCCCATACTCGGCCGAGGACACCTCCAGGAGCCGGGCGAGGCTCTCGGACACCCTCAGCCCTGCCCGAGCACGAGGGCGCGTTAGAATCGATTCTCGGGGCAGCACGAGCCGTCCCCGTCGAGGGGAGGTGGAGGTTCTGTGCGCGCCATCCGGGAGGCTTGGGGGAGGTTTGCGAGGAGGTTTAGTGATCTCGACGCAGATCAACCCCCCTCGCGCGTGTGCGCGCGCGCGGCGATGGCACCTAACAACACTATGCGGAATCATTAGGAAAAAGAAAAGTGCGGAAAACGTACTCACTTTCCTTGACAATCGTCAGACTAGTGGGTATCTTATAGGTAAATGTATTACTACATGTGTAGAGCAGACCGAGCCGCCGGCACCCTTGGCCCGCACGTTCTGTGCGGCCTTAGCCGCGGGGGCTATCCCTCCTACGCCGCGGCTGCAGCCCGCGTGGCGCAGGCTCACCCGACCCGCGAACCTTTCGTGGTCCGCGTGCTCCCCCTAACCCTGACCTCCCCTACCCATCCCTGCGACGAGTGTGGGAAGCGTGAGGGGGAGCAGCTCGGGCCCGGCGCTCACATCTGCCCGTGCTGCTTTGACCACCTCCGCGCCTAGTCTGCCCCCCGAGGACCTCTCTTGACAGAGGTCCTCGACCCTACCACAGCTCACAGCCGCCGTCAACCAACGCAACGAGACCAACCATGACCAACGACTTCAGCACAGCCCTATCCGCCTTCATCCGCCACATCGAGTCCTTGGGGCTTGGCTACAACCACCCATCGCTCAAGCCCGACACGCTTGGGACGACCGCCGGGCCGCGCTATGTACGCGTATTCAAAGACCCCCACGGGTCCTCGTCGGGCCGCTCGGTCTACTGTTTCGTCCGCAAGGACGACGGCACGGTGCTCAAGCCGAGGGGGTGGAAGGGGCCAGCTAAGGGTTCCCGTGGGAACATCTACGACCCCAGCAGCTGGGGCAACATGAGCCGCTACGGGGTGGGGTATCTCAGGTAGCGACCACGTGGTCGCGCTTGGGGGGCCGATCCCTATTGTCCGACAGTTACGTCTAACCACACCTTAACCGACAACGATCCATGCTAAACGACCACATCAAAGCTCAGATCAAAGCCCGAGAGGCTCGCCGGCGTGCTCCCGAGGAGCGCTGGTACCCCGCCCACTGTCAGTCAGCCTATTGCGGGCGGACAGAGTGCGGCGGTTGCCGCCATGAGCCTGAGCTCCGCGCCTTCAAGGAGTGGCGGGAGCGGACCGGCGCGTATCAGCCAGACCACATCTGGAGCCCGAGCCTTTGGGTGGCTTGCAAGGAGGTCTGAGAGATGACTAAGCTGAGTCCCGGCACCCGCGCTGCTACCCTGAACGCCCTTGAGGCTGCCGGCCTTGTGGAGGGGGAGGATTGGCAGTGGATCACCTATCACTACGAGTCCAAGCTCTTCTGGCTGTCCCGGCGGGAGGCAATCGAGCTTTTTGACCTTGACCATGACGGTCTGTCGGACATCGGCCGGGAGCTCTGCGCTCTGGGGCTCCGAGTGGACGACTATGGCATGGGCTACGTGTACTACCACCCCGAGCCTCCCTGCTGCCCAGCACCGAGGCCCGATCATCATCACAGGAGAACAGACAGATGGACAGAGAGACTATAATGCGAGCCTTGGCCGCCCTGGCGGCAGAGCAGCTGGAGGAATGGGAGGATTGGCAGTGGACCAAGGCGGGGGGAGCCTCCGCCCTGCTCCTAAACAGCCCAGCCCACGGAGCCCTCTCGGGTATTGGGAAGCGGCTGCTGGACCTCGGGCTGAAGGCGGTCCCGTATGGCTCAGGCTTTATCTACCGTCGGGAGGGTAGCCCGTGCTCCGCACCCGCCTAACCGTGGACGCCCCGGCTCGGTGGGATAGCTCGCTACGCCCGGCCACTTGGCGACGTGCCGAGCGCTGGACGGTCGAGGTCCGACAGGAGCCCCTAGCTGTCGGCTGGACCTACACCGTCCGTGCTCGTCTCGTGCACGAGGTTAGCCCACAAGGTCCCCGAGCTATCCCAGGGGTGCGCGTGCCCGCCGAAGGCCCTCGACGCTTTAGGAGCCTTTCTCAGGCCAGGAAGGACGCACGGAGGTTAGCTTCGGTGCTCTCGGGCCAGCTCTACCCCACCTGGCATGAGGAGCGCCTACCCCCACCACACTAGCTCGCTAAGTGCGCGTAAGGTCTCACGATCTTAACACTGCGCCGAAAAAGTGAGAAAAAGTTACTCACTCTTCTTGACAGGATCGTCTGGAGTGTGTATCTTATACTCACAACGACGCAGCAAGGAGATCGCACAATGACCAACGCCACCGCCCACACCGTCTCTCACACCACCTCCGACCGTAAGCCCTGTGTCCGTTGCCAGGGCAAAGGTCGTCGCCCTGAGTGGTGGCGCCCGGACGGTGGGGTCTGCTATCGGTGTGAGGGCACCAAGCTGGAGCCGACCAAGGAGGAGGCCCTGCGCCAGAGCCTCTCCTTCGTGCGGGTTCGCCTGACGGACCTTGAGGCTGTGGGCCGTGACCTCCGTGAGGCTGCCGATGCTCTGGGCGCGGAGGCGCCAGCCGAGCTGCTGGCAGAGCTTACTGAGCTGCGGGCTTGCTACGTGGCCACGCGGCGCCGCGTGCGCAACCTCCACACCGCCTACATGCGGGAGGTCAACAAGCCCACCTCGGCCCCCAAGGCCGCTCCAGCACCTAAGCTCGTGGTCGTGCCAGAGCTGACCGAGGAGTCGCACACCGACTGGCTCTCGGGCTGCTGCGACGACGGTGAGGAGCCTTGCCCAGAGACTCAGCCCTCAATCCGTGATTGGGGTCCCGAGTCCTGCCCCGAGTCGGCCATCGACGAGATGTAGCCTCCGCGCTCTCGGGCCCGCGCTACTCCACCAGCAGGCCCGAGAGCGCCGCCGTAAGTGGTTGTTAATACGAGCGATCCCTCAACCGAAAAAGAAAAGCGAGAAAAAGTTACTCACAAGGGTTGACAGCTGGTCGAAAGTGAGTAAGTTATACACACAACGTAGCAACGAGGAGCAACACACATGACCACCCTGACCATCGACCTTGAGACCGCCACCCTGAACCTAACCTCAGACTACGAGCAGTGGGTCTTTCTGAGCGCCTCCGCGCTCCCGGCCATCCGTGCGCTGGCTGATGAGCACGGTCTGCTCTCGGACCTCCAGGCCCTCGGCGTCCAGGTGCATAAGTTTGAGGAGGTTGGCCTGGTGCTGGTCGAGAAGGGCAGCCTCGCGGCTATCCGCGCGCTCTTCGTGGAGCACCAGCTGCTCTCGGACCTCCAGGCCCTCGACCTCCAGGCGCACGACATCAAGATCGCCGCGTAGCAACGACCACGTGGTCGTTGCCTCCGCCCGAGAGTCTTAGCTGGCCTCGGGCTTAAGGCGTTAGAGAGACCAGCAACCACACGCTAGGAGCACACCATGACCAAGACCGACCCAGCATCCCCCGCCGCCATCACCCGCTTCTGGAGCACCACCGAGCCCCTCGGCTGGGGCACCGAGACCACAGACTACAAGGTGATTGAGAAGCGGCTCCTGCGGGAGCTCGACCGGGCGCAGGCCGTCGCGCTGCGGGGGACCTTCCACGTGCTGGAGGGGCGTCTGTCCAAGGCCATCGGCCCGGTGGTCGAAGGGCTCGGAGACGACAGCTTCTCGGACCTCCTGGCTCACGTCATAGGGCTAGGTCGAGGTGAGTACGAGCGCGTGCTCGCCAACCCGCAGCTTGCCCAGGCGCGCGTGGACGCGTACGACTTCGAGGAGAGCTTCGCCTACGCCCTCCCCTTTGAGAGCTCTTACGAGAGCCTCAAGCCGGCCAAGTACCTCCGCTGGGCCCGCGACATCATCGAGGCGTACGACGCCATCTTTGAGGCCGACGACAGCCAGCTCCCGGCCTCCTGGGTATCCGAGATTAAAGCCGACGTGCTGGCCGTAGGAGACGCCCTGCGGGCCTTTCGGACCTCCAAGGACCCCAAGACCCTAGTGGCCCAGGAGGCCGACCTACAGGCAGCTGCAGAGCGCGTAGACGCCGTGCTGTCGCGGCTCAACCTCGGCTGGCAGCTGCCCGAGGAGGGGACGATCGAAGATCGCCTGCGCTACGCCTCCAACAAGTGGAGCGTGTGGAATCTGATCTCGGACATCCGCCAGTACCTCCTGGACTGAGGTCGCTCGGGCTAAGTCCCCATTATCGTTGCCCCGACCCCCACGTTTGAAAAAAAGTGAGTAAAAGATACACACACCCTTGACAGGGTGGGGGTGGGTGTGTATTATATACTCACAACGACGCAACGAGGAGAGCACACGATGACCAAGACCACCGCCCACACCGCCGCCGCTTCCGATTACACCCAGTCCCCCGCCTGCGCCATGTTGGCCTCCAACTGCGCCTGCTGCGGCAAGGAGCTCGTGGACGCGGCGTCGGTGGAGACGGGCGTAGGTCCTGTGTGCCGGCGCAAGCACGGCTACAAGGTCCCCTGTGTGGAGGCTGACTGGGCCACGGCCTCTGTGCTCCTGGACAAGGAGCTGGAGTCTGGCTCGGTCGCAGGTCCGGGCGGCCCCGTTGCGATCGTTGCAGGCGACGCCCGCAAGGCTTGCAATGCCTTGACCTACGCTTGCGCGTTAGTGCAGGGCACTGTCAAGGTGTACGCCCTTGCGGCCATCATCTTCGCCCTTGGCTACCACAAGCTTGCCAAGCGTATCACCACCAACGCTGGCGCGCTTAAGGTCGAGGCCAGCGAGCACCCCGACTTTGGGCCGTGCCTCAAGCTCACCACCCCCTATAGCCCCGAGCTCAACGAGGCGCTCAAGGCTCATAAGGTCTGGCGCCGATGGGCCGACGGCAAGACCGAGGTCCAGGGCGTGCGCGTTCCCAAGGGCCGCTATATTGCGCTCAAAAGCCGCAAAGAGCTGTGGGCTGCCCTCTCGGACACCTTCCCCGGCATGGCGGTCATCGGCACCAAGGGGATCTCCACCCTCCCCGGCCAGAAGGCTGCATAGCGGCGCCTGGTGGGCCTGTAGAGGCCCGAGAGCCCCTGCCCGTGGGGGCTGACCTCTAGCACGGGCAACGCTTGTTAGGACCGAATCTCGAAGGAGCAACACATGACCTTGACCGTCGACCAGACCGCCCCCCACCCCTACGACCCCAGCCTTCACGCCTCCGACGACGGCCAGCGCTGGGTCGGCTCCCGGAGCATTCACTCGGGCTCGTGCCCCGTGATGGGGCTTGCAACCATCATCGAGGACTATGCCTGCGACGGCGGCTCAGTCTCGGTGTGGGGTTGCCACATCACTCGCGAGGGCTACGGCGAGCCGTTCCTCGTAGAGGCGGGCTCACTCGCCGGTGGAACCCACGAGGTCTCCACAGCCTTTGACGCTGCCCTCGCTTTGATCCGCGCCTACGGGGGCCTTCCCCGCTCTGTGGGCGTCGATGTACCTAGGAAGATCGACTGAGCAGAGTGCCGCGGCGTAAGGACATGGTGTGTAATGTTTACACACCACACCCTTGACAATCGTTCAGGTAGTGGGTATATTATAGGAGCAACAACGGAGATCAACGATGACCAAAACGATGACCCCGCCTGCTCCTTCTACCCCAACCTTCCGCACCTTCCGCTCGCGTGACGGCGGCACCACCGTGCTCGTCGGCGCGTCGGCTGCTGACGCGTTCCGCACGGCCCTAACCTTGGTGGACCTAACCGGCGGTGTGATCTGTATGGTCCGTGTGAGCGCTGACCGATGGGAGCTCCGCGACAGCACGGGCGCCTCCACGCGTGAGGTGCTTGACCTCACCGCGCTCTACCCTCCGGACCTTGACCTTGACGATCGGCGCCTAGGGTAGCCCGAGGCGTCCCCACCAAAGCCCCAGAGCCTTCAAGCCTGGGGCTTTCGGGGTAGGAGGAACTAATGGCAACACACGAGGAAGAGCTGCACCAGGAGATACGAAGAGCCCAGCAGAGTATCCGCGAGGTCGAGGACATGCTGTTTGCCTTGCGCCGCGGGGTAGAGGCTATCCTGAAGGAGGACCGCGCGGACATCCCCGCCGATGTCCGAGAGCGCCTAGCTAACCTGTGCGTCGAGGCGTTGAAGCGCCCACCATCACTGTGCGAGCCTCACTTCAGCGCCACCACGCCTCGACGCACGGTTGCGGCTCACGACGTGATCGTCCACGGCGTCGAGCATGAGCAGTACTTCCAGGGCTGCGGCCTAACCGTCACGGACTTCCGCGCTGCGGCTACAGGCGTAGGCGCCGACGCAGCCGAAGCGTTCGAGGATGCCTTGGAGCAGCTAGGTCAAGCAGGTTGGATCCTCGACGACGCCGACGATTGGCCCGATGCGCCCACAGCAGATGATGCGCGCCTTCCTCCGGACGCCCATGAGGAGATGTGGGTCTACGTATCCGTGAGGGTTAGATGATCTACTGCACCACCTACTGCAACCACGCCCACCGGCTCAGTGATGGCAAGCCGGTGGGCCACGAGTGCTACGTCCTACCGCCCGCAGCTCTGCAGGCCGAGCGTGAGGGTGACTACGAGCGCGCGATCACTCTGCTCATCGAGGCCCCGCCGCTTCGCCTCCACCGAGGCGTGCCGCGGCCCAAGCCCTAGGCTCTAGGGCTTGGGCCGGCCCTGCCGGCCTCGCCGCAGGCGCGCCGGAAACTCCCTAGACCAAACGGATGTACCCTAAACTCCCTATAACTAACACAAGGGAGTTTTACAGGGCTCCCTCGCCGAGCTGCCTCCCTACTCCTCCCTAGGCCCTCTAAAACTCCCGATAACGTTATCGGGAGCATGCAACTTCTCCGCTTCGAGCTACCTGGTTCTAGGGAGTACGGGCCTGCACCCCCAAACGCGCAGGGCAGGTCAGACTACAATTGTTGACCCACCCCTTGCACCGTGTTGATGGATAAGATAGGGTAGCCGTATGAGTGCTGAGGATTGGGCACGATACTGCACGGGGCTAGATGTAGCTGGGGAGGGTCGGGGTAGCCACACTGGGGGTGAGCTAGCGTACTGGGATTACACGCGAGCGCTTTACGTGCGGCACCCGGCGTTCTGCGACAAGCTTCTAGCGGATCGGGAGGCAGCGAGGGGGTGGGCCTCCCGCACCTGGCGCGAGCGGAAAGCCGAGGTCATCGCAGCCTATCGTCCGTTGTACGCACTGATGGGTAGGTGGGCCAAAGATCTTGCTGCTGGGGGGAGCGATGTGTTTGGCCTAGCGGATCTCCGTCAGGTTGGTAAAGCGAACCAGGCGCTGCTAGCTCTGTCGGACAAGGACCTGCTGAAGCTTGAGCAGCTGCATACGCTCCAAGCGCAGACAGCTTTCGAGCGATCGCTGAGTGGTCCAGATCCCCGCCTTAGCCGTCGGTCTAACCAGGTCGCCACGATATACAACGATATGCGTATGGTGTGGGCGGCTAGCTGGTGGGGGCAGACATGCCCAACCATCCATCTAACAGCGACACAGGCAGCGGCCCTAGCCCTTACCGATCTCCGGGCGGCGCAGCTACGGTCGATACGAGCCCCTTGGAGCGCCTTCTGTATTGCTATCAGCCCTCCACTGCTCAACAGCATCTGGGAGAGGTTATATATCCTTGTGGACAGAGATCGGTGGTCGCTTATCGTGGACAGGGATCAAACGTCAAGCAGCTATCGCGACCAGCCCTTGGAGGAGCTGTACCGTACGCCTGGCGGAGCACATGTAGATGTGGAGTGTGACACCCAGGAGATCTTTCGGGCAGCAGAGATCCAGGGCCGGGTGGTGCTCAACCTCTGCTACATGCTAGGCGACTCATCCCTCAGACCAAACCTCGTGATCAAAGGACAGGCGAGGAGGACAAGCAGCAAAGGCAAGAGGCGCAAGCGAAAGGGGAGGCCGCTGAGCGGCTCACAGAGCTTTGAGCTGCGCCTTCCGATTGAGGTAGACCTGTCGACGAAGGTCATTCAGTACCTGCGCGGCGAGTCGACCCATATCCACAAGGCTCAGCACATCCGTCGAGGTCATTGGAACAATCAGCCGTACGGGCCGAGAAGCTCGCTGCGCAAGCGGATATGGCGCAAGCCCACATGGGTCAACCGTGACGGAGGGCCCACGATTCTCCGCGAGATGACGATCAAGACATAGAGGACAGATGAGACGACAGGACCTACATGAGGAGCAGCGACGGCTGAGGGAGCTGCCGCCGTGCTTGCAGGAGGCCCTAGAGCCTCACTACCATCGATCAGAGGCCCAGCACTATCTGCTAGCGGCGCGCGGCGGCCTGGTGGTGAGATTCAAGGGGGTGGAGCTCAAGGGTGACTGGGTGAGGCTAAGCAAGGTCACGAATCTGAGTGGCAGCAAGGTCAAGGTGCTCTCGGACCCGATCGTGTTCGAGGGAGGTCTGGACCTTGAGCTGGACGAGATCGTGTGGTGCGCCCCAGTGAAGGGCGACAAGGGGAGCGAATGACCACCGCTCCCTATCGGACCCCTACTGCAGTGCCCGATGACGGCCCGAGATGGTGGAAGCCTTGGTGGCACCCCACTGCCTCCGTTGCAGCCTTCGTGCTCATCGGTGTGACCTTCGTGCTGTGGACCGGAGGCGTCACAAGCCCTTGGCGGGCAGCGCCGGCGGCCCTTGGGGGCCTCCTCTCGACCACAGCACACCTAGCCTATTGCCGCCGGAGGGGTAAGAGCCTGCACGGCTCCATCCTAATCCTGCTGACAGCGGTCCCCCTCGGCCTCGCCGTCGCCCTCGTGGTGTCGCTCCTCCTCGACCTGGTGTGATGGCCGAGCCATGACCCTTCGCCGCTGCTACATACGCTATCGCGAGGACCTACCCGACAGCGCGCCTCATGCGATCGCAGCCTTGGGCTTCCGGGCCCGCGGCACGGAGACCGTCCCCTTCTACGGCTTTGGGGACATCCGCTCACTCTCGGACCTGGGCCACGACACGGGCCTGGCGGGCTTCGTCGGGGATGTGTGGGAGGCCCTCGACCACCTGCACATCCCCCGGCCCCCGAGCCTCGACTATCCCCCATCCCTGAAAGCCTTCCTCGGACGCTCGATCGAGACCCTCCCCCTATCCGAGGTCCGCACCATCACGCACCGTCGCCTGTTCATCAAGCCACATAAGCAGAAGCTGTTCACGGGCTTTGTTACCTCGGGCACCTTCGAGGACCAGGTGCGGCTTGGCCCTTACGACGATGACGAGCTGTGCTGGGTCTCACCACCCCTTCCCTTCCAAGCCGAGTACCGGTGCTGTGTGCTCCGAGGAGACATCCTCGCGGCCCGGCACTACAAGGGGGACTGGTCGCGCCCTCTTGATCGAAACGTCGTCCTGGAGGCCGTCCAAGCCTACCATGACGCCCCTGCAGCCTACACGCTCGACATGGGGGTTACCACGGGCGGTCAGACCCTCTTGATCGAGGTGAACGATGGGTTTGCGTTTGGCCCGTATGGGCTACCTGCGACCTTGTACGCTCAGATGCTTGAGGCGCGGTGGCAGGAGCTTGTGGTAGGTTAGGGGGCATGCGGACATTAGCTGAGAAGATCGAGCGGTGTAGAATGATCCTAGGGGAGGCCGCAGCCGCGCCGAATCTACGGAAGCAGGCTCGACGCAGTGTGGGGGGAAAGGTCGCCATGGTAGCGGTTCCCGGAATAGGAAAGGTGTGGGCCGAACCACCAGACACGGACGACACCTTTCCCATGGCTATCGCTCGCTACGAGCTAAAGGACGGCTGGCTCGTATATCACGGCCGCGACGGCAGCGTGGGGGTGATTGTAGGGAAGCTTAAGGAGCTGGAGCGATGGGTTAAAGAGGTTGATCGGATAGTTAAGATGTCGCCTCCTCCCGCGAAGGAGCGTCCTTGGAAACCTTCGGATGGGGGGAAGGCCAACCTCGCAAAGGCGACGCGGGCGGCTAAGAGGGTTCTACCGACCATTAAGATCGAGTTCTTCGTGAAGCCTCACGGGGATGTTGAGGGGGACAGCTTGGCGGGGCGCGCCCGAGTGGTTAACGCCCACCTAGACAACACAACAGAGGTTGGGGGAACCAAGGTTCATCACGGGTCGAAGACAGCAGCACATGAGGCCGCCCACGCGGTATACGCCAAGGACCCTGCAGCTGGGGCTCTTGCAACCAAAGCCCTCAAGGCTTGGGGTAAGGGGGTGTCGGTCTATCATGGTCTAGCAGGAGATCTAGAGGGCACCATGGAGGCCGCAGCCTGGTGGGCTTTGGCGCCCAAGCATATGGAGCGCACGGCTCCGGAGCTCTTCGACGCCTTTGAAGCGTGGCTTAGCGGAAAGAGCGCGGTAAAGGAAAAACCTATTGATCCAATAAAGGCGCAGCAGCTGGCATCACATGCGGCTCGCGCCTTCGATCTATTCCAAGGGGACCCACCCGCAATGCGAATGGAGAGCGCAGCTATCACCACTGGACGGCAGGCCAAGCGTGACGGGTGGACCGCGGAGCAGCTTCGTAGCTGGCTGCGAAGCAGCTACAATGACATATGGGCGATGCTGGGAGGAGGCCATCCGACCTTGAGCTTACAAGCTCTAGAGAAAGCACTGCTGCGGGGGTACAAGCGGTAGCGACCACGCGGTCGCTACCGCTTCCGCATGTACCCCCTAGACCTCCTTCCTGATATCCTCCTCGGATGACCAAAGGACGAATAGAGGTTATCGCGGGCCCGATGTTTGCGAGCAAGACGGACGAGCTTATCAGCTGCGCTGAGCGCGCCACATACGCCCGACAGCCCTTCCAGGCGTTCAAGCCGGCCAAGGACACACGATCAACCGTCATCCGTACCCACGGGGGGCGCGAGCTGGATGCCACGACCGTTCCCTACTCTGCGGCCATCAAGGAGCATCTCCTGCCTGAGACGCAGCTGGTCTTGATTGACGAGGGGCAGCTGTTCGACAAGGGGCTGTCGGCCAACGTCCTGGCTATCTCGGACCGGGGCATCCGGGTGGTGGTTGCGGGGCTATCGTTGAACTGGCGAGGGGAGCCTTGGGAGCCGATGCCGTCGCTTATGGCGGTCGCCGATCACATCATCCAGCTATATGCGGTCTGCACTGTCTGCGGAGCAGACGCCACACGCTCTCAGCGCCTGACGGCCAGCACTGAGGAGGTGCTTATTGGGAGCACCAAGCACTACACAGCACGGTGTCGGGAGCACTTCAGCCCAACCCCTTTGGAGGCTGTTTAGCATGAGAGAAAGCATCAACAGTATCCTCTCCAGGATACGCCTAGAGCTGGGGGAGGGCCGACCTATCCCCATTGATAAGAGGCAGGCAAGGCAGCTAGCCAAGGAGGCCATCAGCCTTCTGAGGAGGAAGCTGAAGCCCTCAGAGCGGCCGTTGCGGCGGCGTAGCTGGTCGTTGGGAGCCTACGAGACCACGGACGTCCGAGGTGCTCCTGTCAAGGTCGACGTGACGCTACGCGTTGAGGAGCCGCGCACGTGGCGGAGCCCCCGGCGCTACGTAACCGGAGGCAACGTGCTCAGCACACACGACACCCCAACCTCCTACGGGGTAAAGCACCTGCTGTTTATCGGGCTAAATAGCCAACGAAGCCCATCGGAGCTCCTGGCCAACATGAGCGAGGTGGAGGATGAGCTTTACTCCGTGCTGGTGCATGAGGTAACGCACCTTCGTGATCTGCTTAAGCCCGAGAAGGGCCTCGACTACCACAACCGCCCCTCAGAGGTCCGAGCCTTCATGCAGCAGATATCAGATGAGGCCCTCGCATACCTCCACCATCTCGGACAGGATGATGGAGGCTGGCTCTTTGTAGGACCCCCAAGCTCAGACATGATCCAATCCGCTCTCGACAGCTCGGCAACATGGGAGCGCATCAGACGCGACCTCACCTCCGCCAACAATCGCCTGGTCCTTAAAGCCGTAGCCCGCGTGGTCTCCGACGAGTGGTCAGAGCTGCAACGGCTATATCCGGACGACGACGAGCTCTAGCCGCGGCCCCCAAGCTCTCGAACCATAACCTCCCGCTCGTTGACCACCCGCTGCTCAAACTGCAGCTCCACCGGCACCATGAGGTCAAGCTCTCGGGCAATAGCGAGCCTGTGGTTCCCCTCCCCTAGCAGCGCTACGCCGTTCCTCCCAACCCGCATCAGCAGCGGCTCATCCTCATCCCAGCCCCGAGCCTGCATGTCGGCCCGCAGCGCATCCCACTTCACATCACCGTCAAGCCACAGCTGCTGACCCTCCACCCAGGCCAGCCCCGGCCGAGCCGTATCCCGCGTCCACGTGTGCTCGCGATATGGCCAAAGCTCCCGAGCCGGATACCAGAGCACCGCGCCGTTGCCCGCACGCTCTCCCCGCCTCCAGCGCTCCACCACCTCTCGGACAGACAGGCCCCCCTCGTCCGCCTCCTTCAGCTGCTTCTTGAGCACCTTTCGGGCCCATGACCGCCCGGCGTCCCCACCCCACAGCAGCCACGCCACATAGCCCTTATCCTTCCAGGGCTCCCCGCGATGCTTCGCATCCACCGCTGCGTTCTTGGCGTGCCGAGCAAAGAAGGCGTTCATCTGCTTGATGACCTTGAGGCTGATGCGATCCCGGTTCTTGAGGTTGACCGCTCGCTGTACTCCGCTGCCTATGCCCGCCTTTGCCGCCTGAGCTGGTGTGAGCCCCGCCTTGTCCGTCTGCTTACGCCGGTACTCCAGCCCGCGTGCGGCCGCCTTAGCGACGTTAGCAGGAGGCTTAAAGCTTTCCAGCAGCGCTCGGACATCATCCAGCCGCTCGTTGATCTCCCGGTTCATGCCCCCACTCTATCACACTCCGCCAGCCGCCTACCTTCTTCCACTACTATCCCACAGGAACGTGGGCAGCGAGGAGGAGGACACCGGAGGACAGCGGAGGACAGCGGACTACAATTGTTGACCCACCCTCACACTACGTCCTTGACAACCCTCCGTACTGGAAGCTGGTGCAGACGCACAAGGACCCCTCCAAGGGGAAAAAGGATCCTAGCAACTCAGGCCGATGGCGGCCGACTCAGCTGGGTATCGACTTCGTGCACGGCCGCGTCTCGGTTCCGCGGATAGCCTGGGACTACGGCGGCCGCTGCTGGGAGCTAGATGATAGCAAGGGAACCGTCACCATCCACGATGCTCTGGGTAAGCAGTTTAGCTACGACGAGCTGATGCAGGGTCCTTTGGTGTGACCAGGAACGGGGAGCTAGACACCACTACAATTGTTGACCGAGTGTTGTCAGATTGTGGGGTTGCTGCGCCGTCTTAGTGGTAGGAGGACGGAGATGAGCAAACGAGCGAAAGACCACGAGTGGATGAGGCGCTACGAGGCGCGGCTAGAGACGGTAGATCTTCAGGTCGCCGCACAGCTTCTCCGACGCTTCGAAGGGACGGAGGCTATCGCTCGGTTTCTTCTACGCTGCTGGTTAGCACCATCGGATAGCGAGCTTCGCGGCATAGGGCAGCGGCTCCAGGCGCTGTACAGCATCGCTCCTCAGCCGGGCGTTCATGTGCTGCTATGTATCGCACTGGTGCGGTTGCTGATATCGGTCACCGAGGAAAGCCACTCAGCGGAGCTGGATGATCACGACGAGAGCCTGCTAGAGGCGGCTCTGGTGGGCCTGTACGCCTGGGCCCGTGAGTGGTGGCGGATTAGCTGCCCGACCGTGTATGCCTCCAACAAGCAGGTGGGCTCGCTTGCGCTTAGCGACCTATCGAATGCGCAGCTCGAAGCCCTCGTGCCGCCGTGGCGTGCTTTCCTTCTCCACATCGACGACTCCTGTCTGAGTGTAAGCGGTAGGCCGATCAACCGTGTGCTGGTATCGTTTATCGAGGGGCACTGGTACATGTCCGTGATGACAGACCACGTGCCGATGGCGCTCATGGGCTCTGCGCAGTCCGTCTTTCGGCGCCTGTCACCTGCAGACAGCTCCAACGCCTCCGAGGAGCAAGCACGCGTGATGGAGCTTGTAGGTCGGGCGGTCCTCAACCTCTGCTATGCCGTGACGCACCCTGCCAGCCGCCAAAGTCTTCTGCGACCCAAGGTAAAGCAGCGTGGCAGAAAAGGACGCAAAGCACGAAATCAGCCTAGCAACACCCACATCTTCGGGATGCCGGTCAAGCTCGACATGACCAAGCACATCCGAGACTACCTCTCGGGCAAAAGCAGCCGGACCTGCAAGGTGCGCTGGGTCGTACGAGGACATTGGCGCAACCAAGCTTGTGGGAAGGGTCGGCAGGAACGGCGACCGACCTGGATCGAGCCGTATTGGAAGGGCCCAGAGGGCGCCCCTACCATCCTCCGCGAGGCTGTGGTCACATAGCCTTTTTGACAATTGCGGGCGCACCTGTTAGGGTCGGGGCTGTGAAGCTGGTGTTCTGTGACATTGACGGTGTGCTTAACAGCCGGACGTTCATCGACGGGGCAACGCTTAGCCAAACGCTAGAGATGCACAGCCTTGAGTGGTGGGCCGAGATGCTAGACCCGGTGGCGGTGCAGCGGCTTAACCGGCTGCTACGGGAGACCGGGGCGGTGGTGGTGGTTATATCGAGCTGGCGTCTCGCGAACCCACCCAAGCGCTTACAGGCTATCTTAGAGCTAGGGGGCTTTGAGGGTAGGGTGGTGGGGATAACGCCGAGGCTTAGTGGTCACCCGCGCGGGAAGGAGCTCTTGGTTTACCTCACCAACCTTCCGCCCTGCCCGTTTGTCATCGAGGATGACAACGAGCACATGTGTGAGCTGGAGAGTTACCGTATCCGACCATCCGCCGAGGAGGGGCTGCAGGATGCACACATCGAGAAGGCCAAGCGGGTGCTAGGTCAAGGACCCCCTACCCTAAATCTCTCCAGGGCTATAGCGCGCCGAGGAGGGGTATGATCGAGAGGCAGCATCAGTTTGAGGCGGTAAGGATTGGCGGCCGTGTTTGGTACAGCGCGCGCGGCTCGGTGGTCCTCTCGGACTGTGAGCTCTATCGATACCACCTGAGCCGCTGGTGGGGTCCCGCAGACCAGCCTATTCTGTGGGTGATGCTCAACCCGAGCACGGCCGACGAGCGGCAGCTCGACCCCACCGTGCGCCGGTGCGTTGAGTACGCCCATAGCTGGGGCTTTAACGCCGTCCACGTGTGCAACCTGTTCGCCCTCCGCGCCTCCGACCCGAAAGCGCTATATGCCTCTCCGGCCCCAGAGGGCCCTCAGAACGACGAGGTGCTTGCCAGGTGGTCTCGGACCGTTACCGAGGCAAACGGCCTTCAGATTGCTGCCTGGGGCGTACACGGGGCACTTCGAGGCCAAGGTCCCCGAGTGGCCAAGCTGTTAGCAGGGTATGGAGACCTGAGCTGCCTCACTCTGACTAAGGATCATCACCCCGGCCACCCCCTCTATCTCCGCAAGGACCTCCGACCCTTCTGGGTCCCGCCCAGCCTCCTCAATCCACAAGATTCCCCACCAGGTGAATAAGCCCGTTCCTATGCTCAAGGTCGGAATAATGCTCGCTGTGATCGTCCTGCTGGGAGTCCTCGCGTCAATCCTGGAGCACGAGGATAGCTAAGGCTCCGAGCAAAAGTGAGAAAAAGTTACTCAACCCCTTGACAGGCAGGATGGGGTGAGTATCCTTTACTCACAACACAGCAGCCAGCAACGGAGGGAGCACATGGGGACCAGGAGCAATATCACAATCACCTACAGCGCCGTGGACGGCGCTCGTGGGCGCAGGGTGTACAAGGGGTTGAAGTGGGCGAGGCTCTACGCCCACAAGATGGTAGGGGCTCACCCCGAGGAGGGGCTCGGCTACGCGGTCAGCTCGGACGGTATCGGCCGCATTGAGTGGAGCGGCTGCAGCTTTGCTGATCTGTTCCCGCCCCAAGACCCGGCAGAGGTGGCGGTCAAACGTGCTGGGATCCGCAAGCATATGCTGGCGGCTCTAGCCAAAGGTCCAAGAACCTTCTGGGGGATGAGCCCCTCCGGCTACGATAGGGTTGATTTGCACATGGCCTGGTCGTCTCTGGTAGACGACCGCCTGATCGAGTCGGTCCCGAAACGCTGCTTTGATGGCAGCGAGCCTGTGTGGCGGCTCAAGAGCTAGCAGCTTGCTTGGCCGGCTGAACCTCAGAGCCTCATCATGGGGCCTGGGGCTTTAGCCGTTAGGAGCAACCCTATCAGGAGCAGCAGTAATGACCACCAAGCAAACACTATGTCAGACTCTATCGGACACCTCGACTGCCGAGGCTGTAGAACACTTCGAGCGTGTCTACGTCTGCGACTGGTCATATTCCAGCGTCGACGAGGCGCTGGAGGACGCCGGATGGGCTGAGCAGCTCCGTGTCGCAGCTAAGGGCACCGGGGGGTGCCCCGGATGCGGCGCCCCGTGCCCAGGCGAACGTTGCCCTCTCAAGGCTCGCGTGGCGTAATCCCATGGCTCTTCACACTATCCGCGACGGGATCCTGTGCCCCGGTTGCCTGGGGTCTGGGCTCCTCAACCCCGCGTCCTCCTACCCATGTACAGACTGCGAAGGGTCGGGAGTCTCGCCTACAATTGCCCGTACGCAGGAGGACCTGACACAGACAGCGCGTATCCTGCGCGAGGAGCGCGCGCTAGCCGCCGAGGCCCTCTCGGGCCTGCAGGCCCTGGAGCGTTTGGTTGCTGCGGCACTAGAGTCCCCAGACTCTGACGACGATGACCCCTGGGATCTGCTGGCAAAGGTGCACGAGGGCCTAGCCGATGCGAGCGCCTTGCTCGACCCCGAGGAGGGGGGCCTGTAGCGCGCCTCCGGCCCGAGCAACCAGAAAAAGTGAGAAAAGATTACTCACACCCCTTGACAGGATCGTTTGGGGTGTGTATCTTATACTCACAACGCAGCGCGGCGTCGGGCCCGCATCAACCCCTTTCCCTTGGAGGTCTCCCATGGCTACAGCTTCTCTCATCACCCGCAACGTTTCCCCCACCCTTTTTAGCTGGGCCGACGAGGCCCAGTTCCTCGGCTCCCTCGATGGTGAGGAGCTGTGGGTTACCGAGCGGGGGGAGTACCTCCGCCAGGTAGGTGCTGAAGAGCACCAGTATGGCACCCTTGGGTGCATGGCCCCTGCGGGCACGCCTTACGCCTTCGCGAAAGCGTTGGCGGGCCGCGCCAAGGCGCGCGGGGCACGCTATGTGCCTAACGCCTACCGCACCGGCTGAGGTGCGGCGCCGCGAGGCGCTAGAGAGCCGCCCCAGAGCGAAAGCCTGGGGCTTGAGGCGTTAGAAGAGCCAGCAACCAGCTAGGAGCACACAATGACCGACCCAATCCTCCCTCTTTACTACCTCGCCTCTAGTAACGATCTCGATGCCCTCGTAGCGAACGGCGCCACCATCTACTTTCCCGATGAACGCGACACGACGCGGAGCGGGCGTACCAAAGCGCGAAAGGGGACTGCGCTTGTGGTGCGAGAGGGAGGGCATGATTGGGTCGTGCCCTTCGTCCTTGCTCGTGCGGAGCTTGGGGAGCTGACGCACCCACCAGGCGCAGAGCTCCAGCTTGTCGGACGGGCTCCGTGTTCAGGGTGCGGGTTCTCTGTGGAGGTAAAGGTCGTTAAGTGGCACGATCGTGTAAAGGGGAGCCGACGCGACCGCCGTAAGGTAACCGTGGCGTTCCCCTCCGGGGAGGAGCTGCGTGTCGAGGCGGGAGACCTGTTTTGCTAGCAAAGAGGAGCATATAGCTATGGCCAACAATAACACCACCATTCCTACAACACCCGCTATCCTCCGTGCCCTCGCCGAGGGCGTCGACCGTCTGAACGACGGCGACGAGCAAGACTGTGCCAGGGCCCGAGAGGTTGAGGATCTCGTCTTTGAGCGCCTCGGGCTCGTGAGGGCGGCGTACCATTGGGAACCGAAGGAGGCACGCACTAGCGGGTACACACGCGCCAACGGCTACGTGTGGGTGAACGCTGAGGGGGAGTGGTCTGCAGAGCGCGGCGCCGTAGAGCCTGGCACCGAGCTGTTCCTCACCCGCCAGTGCAAGCGCCTCCTGCGAATTATTCCTTGACAACCCCCGCCTTACCGTATACTGTTAAAACAACAACGGAGAGCAACGACATGACCGACGACCACATCACAATCACCCCCACCACCCCTCGTGCCGCACGGCTGCGTGCGGATAATCCTTGCCGTAAGCGGGCGAAGGCCCACTGCGCCGCCTGTAAGGGCTCAGGGCTCAATCCCAACACCACCTCATTTGAGGTGGACGAGTTCAATCCCAAGGGCTACTGGGCTGAGGACCCGTGCGAGGAGTGTGGGAGCACTGGGCTTGCGCCTCACCTGGTGGAGCAGCAGGTTGATCTGCAGCTGGTGCGGATGGCGCTCGACGCCTCCAATGAGCAGACAGCCGAGGCCGCCAAGCTCGTAGACGAGCTTCTGGAGCTGATCCAAACAGGGCCGGTTGGCGGTCCTGCTGAGGACACCGACAAGCTGGTTGATCAGCTCGCGGATGGTCTGGACGAGCTCGCCCGCAAGCTTGACCCAGGAACCTACGAGGGCTGAGCCCCAACGAGTGCACGCCTCCTCGGAGGCTGAGGAGGGTACCCGAAAGGTTGGTATCGCGTGTCCTCCTCAGCCTGCAACCGCATGCCCACGGTTGCTTGCTGACGTAGTGTGTTACTCTCCTACAGGCCCCGTCGGCTGGTCCCCGACGGGGCCGCTTTTATTTGTACTGCTTATCGCTTTTAAGCGCTTTGAGCAATTCTGCTAATATCTGCGCCCGCGCTGGTGAACCCCAACGAGGTCAGAATTGGGCCGTAAAGACGCAAGAGCGTCGCCAGGTCTCCTCTAAGCTCAGCAACATCGGGGAGCCTAGGAATGCTGCCTAGCACTGCCTCGGTACCTGCGCGGAGCCCGGCCAGCTTTGGCTGTGCGGTGCGGATACCTGCCAGGCTTACGTCGCGCTCGGGCTGGCGGCCGACGTGGTTGTCATACCAGCGCTCTACGGCGCGATTGATCCTCCAGAGGCCCGCGCTTTTCATCGCGGCGCTGAGATCTAGAGCCGCGTTGCGTACGTCGGCGGCTACCGCGTGTGACGTGGGCTCCCCTAATGTTTGGCGACGTCCATCTGCGTAGGACAGCGCGAGCTCAAGCTCGGACAGAGAGGCGCGGAGGTCGACCTCCACCTCCTCCCAGCTCGGCATATCTAGGGTGGGCCTGGGAGCCTCTAGGATGTCTCGGCACTTCTTGATCTTCTCATACAGTTCCACGGCGGACTCTCCTAAAGCTGGATGGTGTGGACCAGCTGCGCCAGGGTGCGGCCTCCAGTATGGTAGCCCAGCAGGGGAAGGACATCTGCCAGCATCAGAGTTAGCTCCAGCAGGTCGACTCGAAGATCTTCGACCTCGTAAAGCTTCTCCCTTCGCCCGAAGCGTATGGCGTCCCGAATGTTGGCGGCGCGGGTCTGGGCGCGGCTTAGAGCCTTCTCGGACCTTCGCAGCTCCTTGTCGGTTAGCTCCTCCTCCGGCCGGATGGGAGTGTGCTTAGAAGCCCAAGCATCCAGCGCCCTTGAGACCTTGGTCATCTTGGCGGCCTTGAAAGCGTCTCGGAGAATCAGGAGCGCGGCGTAGGGGCCTTCGATAAGGTCCGAGACAAGGCCGCCAAAATCGCTGCTGGCCTCCCTGCCACGAGCGTAGAGTAGAGACACCAGGAGCTTATCCGCGATCACGGACGCCAGCTCCTCTACCTCCGCCCACCGGGCGTACCGCCTCCGCGGACGCCCGGCTGCTTCCAGGATATCCTCGCATCTCCTGATCTTCTCCTGCAGCAGCATCCCCCGAGTCTACCAAACTCCCCTGAGCTCTCCAAGGGAGCTTGCGGACTACAATTGGTCGCTGGTCGGTCCACGAGGTCTAGGGAGCTTTTGCCCCGGACGGCCGCAGGCGCCGCCGATTGACCATCCGCCCCCTATGTGGTAGTATCAGTGCCTATGAGCTGTATGACCGACGACGAAAAGATCTGGGCGTTGCTGGAGGAGCAACGCCAGGAAGGCGACGAGGACCTCCTGCACACCCTTCGGCGCATCATTGATGAGCGCCTCCGCGGCTTGGTGCCGCCTTTAGCGGAAGCTACAGGACACGACTGGGAGCTGCTCTCGGACGGTCGCACGGGGCGCTGTCGTTGCTGTGGGATTGCCGACCGTGTCAAAGCGATCGACGGTAAGCTGCGGTCGCTGGCCGACGGGCTGCGGCCGTGTATCCCGGCAGAGCCTGGCGCTAAGCCCTTGCGGCTCAAGGCTGAGCTTGATGGGCGCCGTGCTGAGGAGGTGCTCATGGTGGTGCCGCATTGGGCTAAGCCACCCCCTAATCTGGTGGTCTGCGGTGCGCAGTTGGAGAGCGGGCAACGCTGGTGCGAGGATGTGGGCGAGACCATCCGTCGGCAGCACCTGGTCCGATTTATTCTTGCTCGCCTCGTTAGCCTATCCGTGCTCCAGCATGGGGGAGGCTACAGCGAGGTGGATGATGCTTGAGATCAAAGCGGTCTCCATCGAGAGCTTCATGGTCGCATGGGATGCCGCAAACGAGGCCATTGCCAGCGGCAACGTGGTGCCGATCGAGCTTGGTAAGAGCTTCGAGCTAGATGGGGTCGAGATGAAGCTTACGGACCACCCAATAAACAGGATGATGCTAGCCGTCGTCAAGGCGCTGGAGGATAAGGAGGTGGCGGTGTCGGCCGCCTTCCGTATCTGGTCCCTGCTGGGACTTATTGGTGCACAGAAGCTTAGCCGCTGGGTCGACCCCGCCCGCGGGGTACGTACCGTCCTGCTACATGCAGCCGCGCAGTGCGATGTGGCTGGACTGGAGCTGGACCTGTCGGACCTGGTAGTACGAACGGAGGAGATGCTCCGATGCGTAAGCCCCTCCGAGTAGTGTTCCTCGATTTCGATGGCGTCTTGAACGACGAGGACTGGAACGCCTCTGCCCGAAAGCAACCACTCGATGCGATCCAGCAGGAGTTCCCCAACTACTTGGGCGGGATGCTGGAGGACCTGCAGTTTCTCGACCCCTCCAAGGTGGCGCGCCTCTCGGGCCTGGTGGAGCGTGCAGACGCCTCAATCGTCCTCAGTACCTCGTGGGCCTGGAAGGAGCCGGTACCCTACCTCGCCTCCATCCTCTACGACCGAGGCTTGCGGAGCCCTGAGCGGGTCATAGGCGCCGTTGTGACAGAGGGGATAGATGCGGACACCTACCACCGAACAACACGCGCAGAGGCCGTCCTCGCGTGGCTAAAGCGGGTTCCCGTTAAGCAGTGGGTGGCCATCGATGACGAGGACATGACGCGAGCGCTTGGCGAGCGTTTTATTCGGACTGACATGTATGGTGGGGGGCTCACGGATGAGCATGTCTCGCGGGCCCTCAAGCTGCTAGGAGTAGATGATGACGCACGATGACAAGCGTGAGGAGCTGGAGTACGAGGTCGAGCTAGCAGAGCATCGGCTGGAGATGGCCAAGGTTAGGCTGCACAACCACGACGCCGTCTTGCCGCAGATACCGCCGCTGCCTCCGCTGCCCCCTTTCATCCGTCGGCTAGCACTGCTGCCGCGAATCCCCTCTCTAGCCTCAAAGAACTCTGCATGAGCAAGCTTGTGGACCTCGGCGCAGAGCGACTTCGCCGCGCTAAGGTAGAGGCGAAGCTTGAGCTGCCCGAGGGCTCGCCTCGATGACCTCGGGCAGTAGAGATCATCCGTCGCTGGCAAGCAGCTCTGCAGGCCGCGAAGGGGTGCCCGACAGCTCCGGACCAGGACCTTGTGAACGAGTATGCTGTGGCTCATACGCTGCTGCTGGAGATGCTCGGGCAGGCCAAGGTGGGTCCGCTACCCCACCTGCCCGAGCCCGCGCCTAAACCCTCTTAAGCCGTGTCACAGCAGCTATGTGCCCCTTGGCATTTCGGATTGCACCGTCGGCCGGCCCCGTGCCGGGGACAACCACGTCGTGGCGCCCTCGACAATAGGACCCAACCATCGCCGAGACGATGTATAGAACACCAGGCCGCGGCTCTCCGAGCCCTTGGACGGGGCCGGGTTGATCTGCGCCAGCGATGGGGATGGGGACGCCCTCAACGTGCTCCAGCGCACCGGCAACCATCGCTACACGAGCAACAGCTCCGGAGGGCGGGATCACAGTGTCCTCGCCGTTGGCGTCTCTAAGGGTTAAAGGGTGTGGGGTGAGATTGATTAGCTTCGTCATGGTGTCTGCAGGACGAACAGACACCCTCCCAATCTGACAAAGCTGGGGCAGTTTTTCACACTGTTGACAACTTTTTCCTTATGTGGTAGGGTCGAGCATCTTATGCGAGCGATAGGAGCAACGCACATGCAGTGGAGCAAGTATCAGGAAGCGGTCTTTGAGGACGCCAAGGCGGGCAACGGACACACCGTTGTGCTTGCTCGGGCGGGGTCTGGAAAGACAGCAACGATTATCGAGTCTCTGCGTCACCTACCGAAGCGCAACCATCGCACCTTGGTGGTGGCCTTTAACCGCGCGATTCGCGAGGAGATGGAGTCTAGGGCGCCGCGGGGCCCCAATATCAAGACTCTGCACGCTTTTGGGCGCGGGATACTGTGGAAGGCGTGGGGTAACTCGGCGGAGCTGGACCAGCGGAAGGTGTTTCGCCTGATGAAGGAGCACCTTCCCTGGTACTACGACGTTGCCTGGGATGTGAAGCGGAGCCTGGCGGATGCTGTGTCAAAGGCCAAGGGGTTGCTGGTAGAGGAGCCGCAGGAGCTAGACAACCTGATAGACGCTTTTGATCTCTACTACGGTGATGGGGACCGAGAGCGGAAGCAATTTATCCAAGGTATCTTGCTCATGTTGAAGGTGTGTCTGGAGGACCAGAAGACCTACGACTTCGACGACATGATCTGGATGCCCGTCAAGCTTCGCATGCAGACCCCCAAGTACAAGCACGTCTTCGTGGACGAGACCCAGGATCTCAATCGCGCTCAGGTCGAGCTGGCCCTGCGCGCCTGCGGGCGCGGGGGACGCATCTGCGCTGTAGGGGATGACCGGCAGTGCCACCCGCCCGGCGTTCGTGTGCAGATAGATCACACAGGTGCGGAGGTTCCCATTGAGCTATTAGCGCCCGAGAGTAACACAGGCGCGACCATTGCTGGGTGGAGTCGCAACGCGCAGAGGATGGTGGGGGGACGCCACTACAGAATAGCCCAGCGCCCCTACAGCGGTGCTCTCCGCACCGTCGGTGTTGCCGGGCGAGACGTGCCGATGACTCCCAACCACAAACTGCTTTGCCGTTGGTCAGACCGTACCGTGAAGACCTGTGTAACCTACCTGATGTGGCGAGAAGGGTACGGCTTCCGCGTCGGGTGGTGCCAGCTCTTCACCACCTCCAGCAACGCACGCATCTTTCATCTAGCGCACCGTGCACGCATGGAGCAGGCGGACAAGACCTGGATACTGCGTACTCACAATGACCGCACCGAGGCCAGCCTCTACGAGAGTGTGGTGGCGGCGCGGTACGGCCTCCCTACCATGACCTTTGAGCCCGTACACGGGGCAAACCACATTACAGAGGATACCATCCGCCGACTCTTCGACGCGGTAGCTGACAGCAACACGGGCCGAGGACTTGCAGCTCTCTCGGACCATAATCGCGAGCTAGCTCTCCCTTTGTATCCGTGGCCAGATATGCCGGACGTCCGAGCTAAGCAGGGACGTGCGACCTACTTCAAAGTGTTCGCATCGAACGTAGAGCCTGGTCTCATGTCCCTACCTCTACCTGACGGACAGAACCGCTGGGAGCCTGTCGACCGTGTAGAGGTGAGCAGCTACGAGGGTCCCGTCTTCTCCCTCGATGTGGAGGAGGATCACAGCTACGCCGCCAATGGTGTGGTCGTCCTCAACTCTATATATCTGTTCCGCGGCGCCGATTCCCATTCAATCCCCCGTATCATTCAGCGCCTCAACGCTAAGGTCCTCCCGCTCCCCATCACCTACCGCTGCGACGCGGCGATTGTCCGAGAAGCTCAGCGCATTGTCCCAGACCTGGAGGTCGAGCCAGGTCGTCCCGAGGGCCTCGTCAAGAAGTGCGCCGTGGAGGACCTCTTCCGGGATGCCAGGCCGGGAGACTTCGTCCTCTCTCGGACCAACGCTCCCCTGATCCGCCTTTGCCTCAAGCTCCTGCTGGACAAGCGCCCTGCCGGTATTCTCGGGCGTCGGTTCAGCGCGGTGCTGCTGAAGCTTATCGAGCGATCCAAGGCCCGAACGCTAGGGGAGCTGCAGACGTGGCTGCAGGACTGGTACGACAAGGAGACAGAGCGCCTAGAAAGTAAGGAGCCGCCGGGCGACACCGGGCTGCTGGATGATAAGCGCCGCTGCATGCTCGCCCTCATGGAAGGTGCCTCCTCTATCCGGGAGCTGGAGCAACGCATCGATCAGTTCTTCTGCGACGACGATGATGCACGCTCCCGCGTAACCTTGTCCACCACCCATAAGGCTAAAGGGTTGGAGCGAGATCGCGTTTTCGTGCTCCGCGATACCTATCTCCAGTGGTGGTGCGGTAAGCCCCCTGCAGACGAGGAGCACAACCTGCTCTACGTTGCCATCACTCGCGCTAAGCATGAGCTCTACTTCGCCCGAGGCGACGTTAGCTCGCTATAGGTTACCTATGCTGTGCTCGACCTGTGGTGCAGAGTATGACCCCGAGGAGGTGCGGCTCCAGCGCGCCTCCCCGGCCGAGCGTAAGCTTCTTCTTCGGCTGCGCAAGCTGCGTGCGCAGCAAGCTCAGCTGGAGGAGAAGCTGGCCGCGAACGTTCTGGAGCAAGCTCAGATAGAGCAGAAGCTCGGAGTCCCCCATGAATGATGACCAGCTACAGGAAGCTCTTAGCCGCCTCGTAAAGCCCTTTCTGGACCAGGGTACCCCTACGTACATCGCTCGGTGCTGCGGGCGCCTGTATGCCGGCACAGTGCCGCCAAAGCTTTGTCGAGGCTGTAGGGGCTCCCCTAGGTCTGTCCAGATTAAGAGCCTTTCAGAGGCTTCTGTGGAGAACCTCCCGGACGGCGGAGCGGTCATCCCTTGACAATACCCTCGCCATGTTATACACTGATAACAGGGAGAGATCATGACCAAGAACGCAGCAAAGATGATGAAAGCTAAGCCCCAACCGCCGGGACAGCGCCGCACCAGCATCTCCCACCCGATCCTAGTTGACTGGGTCGAGACGGGCCTTCCGGGCCGTCTTGGGATGACCTTCGCGCCGGGCAAGAAGGACGAGGGGGGGCTGACCGCTATATGGGACCGCAACCTGCCGGCAGATGTGGGGGTTCTTGCTCGTCACCACAAGGTGGATGTGCTTGTCCCCCTGGTGGAGTGGCATGAGCTCAAGCTCTTGCAGATTCCCGACCTGCTTTATGAGGTTGGCCATGCGGGGATGGCCTCGATCTACTACCCCTTCCCCGACGTGAGCGTCCCGCATTCGATGGCGAGCCTTCACGAGCTCGTCCGGGAGCTCGTGAAGCGGCTGGAGCATGGCGAGAATATCGTTGTGCACTGCCGCGGAGGCTTAGGCCGCACGGGCCTCGTCGTTGCCTGCTGCCTCATCCTGATGGGTATGTCCGCTGCGGATGCCATCGCGGAGACGCGAGCCTCGCGCAAGGGCACTATCCAAACCCCGCAGCAGGAATGGTTTGTTGAGGAGTACGAGCGCTTTCTAACCGAGCCTGGGCCGGTGCCCGAGGAGGACGAGCGGTGGGAGCATTACGTCGACACCAGCTGGTCAAATCAATCTTAGCGAGGCTGCGCGAGCCTGCCTCGCTTCTGCCCTCTGCCGAGAGGATTGAGTCGCTTCGCGCGATGCTGGTAGATGTCGCGGAGCTAGCGGAGCTCGCGGCCGAGCCCTGCCCGATAGCGCGGGCAGCAGAGGGTCTCCTTGACGTTCTACAGCCCTACCAGGCCCAGCTGGGGCCCGAGGTGCATGGAGCGATTGCGGCGCTAGAGGAGGCGTTCTCGGCGGAGTACGGCGGTAAGGAGGGAGAGGATGGCGGAGCTGTATGATATCTCTGTCCGGATGAAGGAGGTTACCGGCTTTCATCGCATGCGTTGCCTTCGAATCCTGAACAGGCTGGGGATAGGAGATCACGAGCCGTTCCTTACCCATCTCGGGCGATATCCCAAGGGAACGGATTTCAAGGACAGTAAGGTCTGGGCAAGCATCATGCAGAGCTTTCTCAAGCCTCGGCAGAGACGCTACCAGGAGGTTCGACCGGGGGTCTTTGTGGAGCGGGACTGAGCTGTGTGGACGGAGGATTAAGATGGGACGAGAGATCAAGCGAGTGGTGTTAGACTTTGACGGCAAATGGGGGGAGGTGTGGGAGGGCTACCTCAACCCGCATGGACGCCCGTGCCCAAAGGCCCCAGACGAGTGTGTTAATGGTCGTACCACGGCGGGGGCATGGCTCGAATCTATCTGCCAATTCATCACACTGGTGGGAGAGCAAGCGGCGGTCATGGACCGCCGCACTCAGAGCTACCCCCACCCCTATCTGCAAGAGTTTGCGTTGGCCCCTACAGCTAAAGGGGAGATCACCCGTGCGCCGGACGGGCGCCTTGGGTGGGTGCGCCGCCCCAAGGTCTTGCCTCCCTCCCCGGAGTTTCTCACCTTAGTGGAGAAGCTGTCCGAGACAGAGCTGGATGGTCCCTTTGGTTTTGGCGGCTCAGCGCGATGGCGGCTTGCTCAGAGGCTCTTGGAGCTGGCGGGGCAAGACCCGGACTCCTGGGGCGTCTGTCCGGTCTGTAAGGGCTCGGCGATGCACCCCGACGCTCAGGACGATTACGATGCGTGGGAGCCCACACCACCCCCAGCGGGTCCAGGATGGCAGGTCTGGGAGACGGTCTCGGAGGGGAGCCCCTGCAGCCCGGTCTTTGCAACTGCGGAGGCGCTCATAGACTGGCTCTGCGAACCCAAGGGATCCGACAAGGATTGGTCTACCCATGGGGTCTATGGCGACGGCTCTCCTAAGTGCTACTCGGAGCAAGGTCAAACGCGGGAGGCAGCGGAGGCTTTCGTCAAGGGGTGTGGGTGGGTGCCGTCGGCGATTGGCGTGGCAGGCAGAGGTCTAGTCTCGGGCATTGCTGCAGCGCCCCTATTGGGGGGCAAGCATGACTGATACGCTGAGCAAAGAAGAGGTTGACCAGCAAAACCTCGCGATGTTAGCTGCGCTGCTAAAGCTCCTCCGTCCGGGAACCATCGTGGGAGTGGATGAGGTGGGGCGTGGAGCTTTAGCAGGGCCGATTGTAGCGGCTGCAGCAGCGGTCTCGATTGACTGGAAGCCCCCCAAGCTTTTAACCGACTCCAAGCGGCTCAGCCCCGCGCGGCGAGAGCAGCTCTTTGAGAGCTTAAAGGATGACGACCACGTGGTCGTGGGTATCGGGGAGGTGAGCGCGGCCGAGATTGACAAGGGAGACATTGATGCAGCGCAGGCGGACGCCCAAGCCGAGGCTATCCGCGCCACATTTTACCGGCTGGCCTATCCCCCTTTTGTTGTGGTCGATGGGATGAGGCTTCCCGCTATAGGCAAGCCGGACGTAGCTGAGGTTGTCTGTCTTCCGCGCGCCGACAGGCTGGTGCCTGCGGTCTCCTTGGCTAGCGTGTTCGCGAAGGTGGTTCGAGACCGGCTCATGGTTGAGCTGTCTGATACCTACAAGGGTTACGGCTTCGCAGCCCACAAGGGTTACGGCGTTAAGGCCCACATGGACGCGATTGAGCGGCTGGGGCCGTGCGAGATACACCGGCGGAGCTTCCGCCCTTTCAAGGTAGACTAGAGAGGCGGGTGTGGCCCCGTGCTCGCTGATGCAGGATTATACGGGGCTTTCGGACGACATCAGCTCGCTTCAGAAACGCCATCAGGGGCTATCTGCTGGAGATGATTAGAGGCCGTCTAAGGGCTGTGTCGTAAAGATGCTAACTAGCCTCGAATCGTGGTAGAACCAAGGGATGTCGTTTTTAGGGGTAGCCATGTCACCCGCGCTCAGTGAGCGCCTTAGAAGTATCGGCTGTCCTGGGGAGCATGTGGGGGCAAACAGCCACCACATCACGATGCTCTACCTCGGCAAGGGAGTGCCTTTGCACACGTTGGGTGGCGCGATAGAGATTGCGGCCCCCATCATGGACCGCACACCGCCGTTCGAGGTAGTGGTCAGGGAGGTGTCCTACTTCCCTGAGAACCCGGACGACAAGCCCGGACACCCAATAATCGCTAAGGTGCTCAGCCCTGCGCTTATGAAGCTGCGCGCGCAGTTGGCGCGCGCCTTCGATGCCGGGGGTGTCCCGTTCTCGAAGAAGTTCCCGGACTATCAGCCGCACATCACGCTATCCTACAGCCCCACGCCTTATGAGATAACGCTTGATGAGCCCATCGTGGGGACGGTGGACTCGACCACTTTATGGGGAGGAGACAGCCAGGATGACCTGCTGCAGGTCCGGTTTAAGCTCTCGGACGATCCTCCCAAGCTGGGAGTCGTGGAGAGCTTAGAGGCGGAGGTCCGAGACCTCCTCACCTCGTGATTAACCAAAAAGACCCGCAGGAGGCGCGGGCCTCTTGGCGGGCAAGCGTGCGCGTGGAGAAGCTATGCAGCAGATCGTCGTCAAGGCCCGTGAGACGCAGGAATTTCGGCTTCAGGAGCGTTTCCTGGAGCCATACAGGAGGGCCCGCGACCCGTTCGAGAGCATACTCTCCCGTAGCACCTACCTAACGAAGTACTGCCGCAACGAGGAGTCGTGGACCGACACTATCCGCCGCGTGGTGGAGGGTAATGTGTCCTTGGCTCCAAGCCCCTGCCGCGCCGAGGCTGAGCGGCTGTTTGAGCTCTTCTGGACCTGCCAGGCGTTGCCCCCCGGTCGCGGGCTATGGACCGGTGGTGTGCCAGGCATCCCTGCTAACGCTCGGTTCAACTGCTTTTCGGGAGGTACTCGCTTCTGGGCCAACGGTGTTCTTGCAACCTTGGAGGAGGCGGTAGGAGAAACCGTAGAGGTGTTGACCAAGGATGGGCAATGGCGTCCAGCAAAGGTTAGGTCCTTTGGTAGGCAACGGCTCCTCCGCTATCGCATGAAGCCTACAGGGCTAAGGTCCAGCTTCGCTTTTGAGTTCACAGCTACAGCCGAGCACCGTTGGTTCACCTCGAACCGCGGGGAGGTCACAGACCTCCGGGTGGGTGACCAGATCCTAGTAACACCCGCTTGCGCAAAAGAGCTTGAAGGATGCGACCCCAAGACGTTCAACGATGGGTTTGCTCATGGGCTCATCTTTGGAGATGGGAGCCGTGAGACGCTCAAGCTCAGCACGTTTAGGCTACGGTTGTGCGGTAAGAAGGTTGCTCACAGAGAGCGGTTGGAGAGGGCTAGCTTCTTCTCGTACACGTGCACGCCGCCTTCTCAGGATGGAGAGCCTGTGCTGTTCTTTAAGTCTGTGGAGGATCTCAAGAGCCTGCCCCCAACCAGGTTGGATACTGTTTACCAGGCCGGTTTTCTCGCCGGACTCTTAGCAGCTGATGGCTCTCTTAGACCGGGGAAGCCCAGCAATCGCCTGTCCTCCCAGAACAGCGCTGCGTTGGACTGGGTGGCTGAGCGTGCGCCACTGTTAGGATACTGCGTTACTGGTAGGTCAACGGATCCAAGCACTGAGACAAACTACGGTATACGCTCAGGACGCCTGGAGATTCTTACAGTCGTTCCCGAGCCTACCCGCTACACCGTGCGAGAGATCGTGGATGAGGGACAAGAAGAGGAGGTCTTCTGCGTTACCGAGCCCGAGACAGGTAGCTTTACCTTGGAGGGGGGCGTAGTAACGGGCAACTGCTGGTTTGTGCAGCTGTCCGGCGTGGACGACTGGGTGTGGACGTCTGAGCAGCTCATGCTTGGCGGAGGCGTTGGTGTAGGGCTCGATAACATTGGGGCACTCCCTCCTGTTGCCCCAGGCAACCCGCGTCTGTTCATCGAGTGTCGGCTGGACCACCCCAACTACACCGAGGTGTCGAAGTACAGCGGAGAGATGCTCAACGGGAGCACACACCGTTACGATGTAGAGGACTCACGTGAGGGCTGGATGAAGGCGTTAGGTGAGGTGCTGCTCTCAGCCTTCCAGGGGGTTGATGTGGTCATTGACGTGTCCCGCGTGCGCCCGCGAGGTACACCCATCCGGACCTTTGGCGGAGTGGCCGGCGGCCCTGGCCCGCTAACTCATATGCTGAGGTCCTGCTGGGAGGTTGTCCGTCGAGCTCGGGGTCGGAGGCTTAGTTCGATCGACTGCCTGGATGTCACCAACTACATCGGGCTATGCGTGAAGGCAGGCAACGTGCGTCGCTGTCTCCCCGAAGGCTCCTTGGTTCACACCAAGAACGGGCTGAAGCCTATCGAGGCCGTTGCGGTAGGCGATGAGGTTCTCACAGGGGGCTCGAAGTTTGCTAAGGTCTCGGAGCACGTACACCAGGGCGTTCAGGCTCTTTACGAGCTGACCACGCAAATGGGCGTCTTTCGTTGTACCGGAAACCATCGAGTGGCCGTCCTCACAGCCCCCGGCCGCTACGAGTTCAAAGAGGCTAAAGAGCTGGAGCCAGGGGACCGTATGGTGTTTGTCGACGCCATTCTACCAGGGCGTCCTACTGAGCTGCCCTCGTGGTCCTACGACAAGCCGAAACACTCTACGACGTGCGTCGATATAACCGTTCCGCGGTTAGATGAGCAGAGCGCTTGGTTTCTTGGCTACTTTCAGGGAGACGGCTACACCAGGGCCAACCGACGCGACGACGGGTTCAACGCCTATGTTTCTGTGGTAGTTGCTAACGACGGCTATCACAACGCAATAGCAAACAGATGCCGTGAGCAATTGACGCGCTACGGGGTCCGGCTCAACGAGCGCCCCCCACGAGCCCTCGACGACTGTCTAAGGATACGAGCACAGTCCAAGCAGCTAGCCTGGTACCTGGACGATAATCTGAAGAAACCCCGTCAGCCTCTTAACGTGCCGTCGTTCATCTTGGAGGGGCTCCCCCATGTTCGAGCCTCCTACCTGGCGGGCCTCCTAGATGCGGACGGTGCAGCACGCAATCGCCCCGTGGTTCTCTGCGCCTCGGTGTACCCCTCCTTCCTGGAGCAGGTGCAGGCGGTCTACGCGAGCCTGGGAATACCGACGAGGTTGAAGCTTAATCGCTCTGCTAGAGGGTCTTGGCAGCCTATGTACCACCTCAATCTGGTGGGACGGACCGCGACGGCCCGCTTTCTGGAGCTAGTGCAGCCCCACGCGACCAAGCGCGTCCGTGTAAGCGCGGTGTCTCAGTGTGACTACGGCTACCCCTCCGAGATGGTGCGCGCAGAACACAGCACCACCTTCTGGAAAGGTCGGTGGGATTCAACCAGCAAACAGATGGTCTTCCCGCTTTACGAAGAGCTGGGCGGAGAAGCTCAGGGTCTCGTGCCCATCTGTGTGCAGGACGTGACCGAGACGGACGAGACCGCGGACACCTACGATATCGAGGTAGCTGGTGCTGAGGAGTTTGTCTGCAACGGCTTGCTCGTCCACAACTCCGCCTTGATGACCTTGGGGAGCCCGACCGACCAAGCCTTCCGGAATGCGAAGAAGGACCTGAGCCTGGTAACCTTGCATCGGCACACCAGCAACAACTCGTTGGCCTTCCAAAGCAGGGAGGAGCTGGAGGGGTTTGACTGGCGCCAGCTCGTTTCGGACATCGTTGCGGAGCCTGGTGGCGAGCCTGGTGTGTTCAACCTCCCTCTATGTCGTGAGACGGACCCCGGTATCGTTGGGATCAACCCCTGCCTCACCGGCGACACCCGTGTCGTCACGCAATGGGGCTTAATACCCATCCGAGATCTCAAGGACGCCAAAGCTTTCCAGGTCACCACCGACGCTCGTGTCGGCACGGACCGTACGAACGTCTCGCCTGGAGCGGTGCATCGCGAGGCGGAGGCGGCTTTCCAGACAAGCGCCTCCGAGAAGGTCTACCGGATGCGGACCCGGCACGGTAACGAGATCAAGGCTACGGCGTATCACCGCTTCCCGACCCCCGACGGTTTTGTGGAGCTTAAGGACCTGTCTCCTGGAGATACCTTGCTACTTCAATCCGGCGAGGGTTTGTGGGGGGCGGACGGCAGCGAGGCTCTCGGGCATGTTATTGGGTGGCTCGAAGGTGACGGCTGTTGGAGCGAGGACGGCAAGCGCGCTCATCTATTCTTCTGGGACGCCAAGCGCAAGATGTCCGGGCAATATCTAGCGTGGTGCCACGAGGTAGCGGCCTCCGTAGCGCCGCGTAACGGGCACCTGAAGCGCTTCGGTTGTCAAGTGTATGATCGCTACGAGGACATCTGCAGCTCGCTGCTAAGCCGTGCCCTGGCTGAGGTAGGCTATCGTGAGAAGGGCTCTGTGCCAGAGGTGGTGTGGCGCGGGACCAAAAAGTGCGTCCGCGGCTACCTCCGCGGCCTCTTCGCAACAGACGGTCAGATAAACTGGACAGCCGAAAAGCAGACCTTCTCCGTCCGTCTGTCGCAGAGCAACCCAGCTCTTCTCCGTGATGTTCAAACGCTGCTCCTAAACTTCGGCATCGTGTCGTCCGTCTACAAGCGGCGAGACGCAGGCTATCGCCGTCTGCCTGATGGTAAGGGGGACCTTGCTGACTACTGGTGCAAGACGCAGTACGACCTTGTTGTCTCAAAGGCCAACGCGGTCCGTTTCTATGAGCAGCTCGGATTCCTCCGAGAGGATATGGAGGATCGCTATCTAAGCTGGCGCAGCTCGTGGAAGAGGGGACCCTATGCGGAGCGGTTCACCACGGAGATCGTGAGCATCGAGCCTATCGGACACGAGCCGGTGTTCTGCCTCAAGCAGCCGACGCACGAGACCTTCATTGCAGACGGCGTAGCGACGGGCAACTGTGGCGAGCTGCCGCTGTACAACCGTGAGGCGTGCAACCTGTCCGAGGTGTTCCCCTCACGGTTCCACGATACGACTGACGCTGACGAGGTGTTTCGCCTTGTCACGCGCTACTGCTTTCGCAATCGACTGTCTAAGCTGACGGACCCCATCTCGAACGCGGTGCAGCAGCAGAACATGAGGCTAGGAGTAGGGCTGGGGGGTATCTGCGACTTCGACTGGACGCCAGCACAGCTCGATGCGTGGTACGGAGCATGTCGCAGGGAGGCTACGCGCTACGCCATTGAGCTAGGCACAGCTATCCCCAAGACCGTTACCACCGTTAAGCCTAGCGGCACCATATCGTTGCTAAGCCGCAGCTCGCCAGGCATCCACGCCCCCTTCGCGCGCCACTACATCCGCCGTGTTCGCTTGGACATTGCGGACAACCTAGCCGGCGCCCTTATGGAGGCTGGCGTTCCGCACGAGCTTGATGTGTACGACCAGACAGGGAACACGATCGTGTTCAGCTTCGCAGAGTCGACGCCCGCGGGGCGCGTGACTGCGCAGACGCAGACGCTGCGCCAGCAGTTTGAACGGCAGGCGGCCGTACAGGAGCACTGGGCAGATAATGCCGTCAGTGCCACTATCACCTTTGACGCCGATACGGAGCAGGAGGAGCTTGCCGCTCTTCTCGGGGAGTTTGTGCCGCGGCTTAAGAGCACCACCTGCTTGCCCAAGGCTCATGGCTACGCCCAGCCTCCCTACGAGGCGATAGACCGCGAGACCTTTGAGCGTCTAGCCTCCAACATCGACCACGACCACCCGCTGGTCAACGGCGGTGAGATGGAGATTGAGGAGGCGTGCGCTAGCGGAAGCTGTCCGATAAGATAGGGTTAGAACTCTGCGGCGGTGGCCGCAGAGTTCCGCAGCTTCTTTATTGCTGAGGATAGCTTGAGTTCCATGCTGTACAGCTCTTGAGCCGAATCCTTTACATCCGCGAGCGCGCTTTTCTCTAGGTGCTGGCTGAGAACCTCGATCTTGTCCCTCATAGAGACGAGGTTCTGGCGAGCATCCTTGTATGCTCGCCGGAGGTCCTTCAACGACTTCTTCTGTTGGGCTCCGGGGGCAAAAGCATCGGCCAAAGCTTTCTTGTTGGGCAGCAGTAGCAGGTTCTTGAGGTCCTTGATGTCCGCAGCGCTGACCTCTTCCTTGGTCTCCTCCACGTGAACCTGGCCTTGCTTGTCCTCCAAACGGATGCGCGCTTTGAACTTGGGGTCTGTGTCTGAGCTTAAGGATGCGGTCCACGTTAGGTAGATGGTCAGGTCCCAGAGGTTCTTCTCGAAAACTCCCTCGGGGCTAAGAAGGTAGATCTCCAGCCGCCCGTAGGGGTAATTCTTGTCGGCCGTGGTTAGGGAGGTCTTCCAGTCTCGGTCGGCTACGTTCGTTTTGATCCAGGAGACCCCGTCTTTTTCTGCCTTCTTGAGGGCGCGGTTCATCTTTACCCAGGGTCCTTGGGTCGCCTCTACTATCTCCTCATCAGGAGGACCCGCGCCCTCTGCGTCCTGAGCCCATGGCCCCATAGGTCGAGGCTCTAGCCCCATCAATCGCCGCTGCTCTTGCAGTTTGCTCACCTTGTTCTCCTCATTCCCTGTTCGTCATCTCATGGCGTTCATCTTAGTAAGGGAGCTTTGAGCGAAGCTGCTTCGAGCTGTCGAGTGCCGCGCCGAGCTTCTCCTCGAACTCCAGGCATTTTGCCTCGACCCCCGTGAAATCCTCCACCTCTAGCTTCTCGCTGACGAACTCCAAGGCGGCACGTGCCATGACAAGGCCCTTGCGCATCTTCTTGTAGTCTGTGCGAATATCTTTGATCAAGGTAAGGACCTTGGCCCCCTCCGCTTTGATGACCTCCTTGATGTTCTTCTCAACAGGCTTCAAAGCCACCTTGACTAGGTCCTTTAGGTCGTCCTCACTAGCGATCACAGGACCGTGGTGGGCAAAGGGCTGTCCCTGTTTGCCTAGAACGTCCGTGATGACCTGGAAGCCCTCGCCCTCGTCCAACGGGTCAACCACCACTCCGACCGTCAAGGTGAAGCTCTTCCCCGGCGGGTTCAGGTTGAAGTACATCCAGGGGTCGTGCTCCGTAGGTTTTGTGATCTTCCAGCCGTCCGGTTCGCCGGTTACATCCTTTAGCCACACCAGACCATCGGCTACCAAGTTCGCGACAGCGTCCAAGATGATCTCCTCGGTGTTCGTCGCCGCGACCTCTTGAGCAGCCTCGGACGCCAGCTTTATCACCGGCTGTAAGCTTTTCGCGATGGCGACAACCCCCTGCAGACCATCCGACTTGAGATTGTCCTTGGTGACCTTATCCATCAGCCCCTCCCCGGAGAAGGCGCGAGCTGTTGCGGTGAAGGTCCCCTTGATGGGGTCGTACTTCAGGATTATGGTCATCGAGATCGGCGCGTCGGCGTAGCTTAGACCGACGTGGAGTCGCAGCGTCTCTGGGCCCACTGAGGAAGCATACCACTTGTCGCCTGTAAGGCCCTTGAGCCACGGTAGTAGCTCTTGTGCCGCGTCGTTTAGGGTATCCTTAGCGAGGTCCTTCGCATCCTCTCCACTCGGGCTACCAAAGTGCTTTTCAAGGTAAGGCTTAAAGGTGGTAAGCACGCTGGCAGTAAGGTCCTGAATGGCGCTTAGGTCGGGTAGGCCCACCTTGGCGCCGCCTACACCCTTTTTGCCCAACAGTAGCTTACAGGAGGCGTCGATCTCGATTAGCCCTGTGGTGTATACGCCGGTGTAGTAGTCGTGCTCTCCCGGCGCCTCTGTCTGCGTCAGGGTCACCACAACGGTCTTGCTGGCGTTGCTGACAGAGGGGCCCACAAAGAGCCGAAGGCGCCCGGTGTACTTCTTCTGGGCTCCTTTGCCTTTGGTCTTCTGGACCTTCCCTGCCTTCCAGTCGTCCCCTACAAGGCCCTTCAGCCACTTGGGGCCGGTCGTCCGAAGCTTGTTCAGAGCCTGGTCGACTATCTTTATCCCCTCGTCCCAGTCTACCTTGAGCTTGGCCTCATCGAGCTTTGTGGTGATCGGCTCTTTCCAGGTCTCCTCTGGTCTATCTGACCAAGGCCCCAGCGGTCGTGGCGCAACACCCATCAGGCGCCGCATCTCCTCGGTCAATTGTGCCTTGCTGGTCATGGGCTATCCTTTGTCGGTGCAGCTGTGACGGTCCTCACACTTTTCGATCTTCGGTTGGTTTGACGGCAACTCTTGAGTATGCCGCCATACTCCTATTATGGAGTCAAAAGACGAAGATCCTGTCAAAATCACTGTTAGGTTGTATCCTTTTACCCACAAGCGTCTCAAGTTCCTAGCCGACTACAGAGAGACTACGCTAAACAAGCTGATCAAGGAAGCGTTGGGGGAGTTCTTGGCCAAGGAGCTGCCGAAGGCAGAGCAATCTCTGGAAGCCCAGCTAGTCGCGGTCCGAGGTCTTCGTACGCCTGCGGAGCCTCCTGCATCATGACAGCAAGACAGCAGACTACCTTCGGCCTGGTCGAGACCGAGCGATTCTGGAAACATGTGGACTGTAGTGGAGATTGTTGGCTTTGGACGGGTCCTCGACACTCCCGTACCCAGTATGGGTTCTTCAGGCAGGGGAGCCGACAGGAACTCAGCAGCATATCTACCTATGCCCACCGAGTATCTTGGGAGCTTACCCGCGGCCCTATACCCGAGGGGCTCTGTGTTCTGCACAAGTGTGACAACCCACCCTGCGTCAACCCAGAGCACCTGTGGGTTGGGACCCACACGGATAACATGAGAGACATGATGTCCAAAGGACGACACGTTGCACACCCAGGCGAAGCCAACGGGTCCGCCAAGCTTACTCCTGAACAGGTGCGAGACATCAGGCGGAGATACGTCCCTCGAAAGGTGTCCCTGAGAAGCTTGGCGGAGAAGTACCATGTCAGTGAGAGCCTGGTGCATGCACTTGTCACACGCCGTTTATGGGCGCATCTGGACTAGCCCTTGTCGGTACACCGATGCCTATCCTCACAGCGTTCTATTTTAGCCAAACACGCAGGGTGTAGGTTGACCCCATTCTTCTCTGCGTTGCGGAACACGTCGACGCAGGAGACGCCGCCGGGTGTGGGCTCCCAGAGGTTGCGCCCATCCTTTGACTTGCACTGCAGCTCCTCTAGGCGCTTGCAGGCAGCCTCGTTGGCATCAACACCAGGGGGTAGAACGGGGTCGGGCTCAACAGACCCCCCGTCCCATTGAGGGCCAGGGATGACAGGGTCCGGGCAGGCGGGGAGCATGCAGACCATGAGGGCCAGCATGAGTAAGAAGGGAAGGTGGTGCATGTCGATATCCTAGATGTCCGTGACGCTGACGTAGAAGTTTAGGATAGTGTCGTCGTAGATCTCTGCACGCTCCAACGTGTTCCACAGGTACTTGAACTCGTCCGGGTCCCGGACGAAGATGGTGAAGCTCGCGGTGCCCTCCCCTCGTCGCGGCGGCCTCGTAAGCCACCTTACATCGTCCTCACCTCTCAAGAGGGTTTCGATGTTGCCCCCTAGATTGTCCCCAGAGGTGGTCTCTAGATCAACCCGGACACGGTTCATGTCGATGCTTTTTGCGTCTCGTAGGCCCAGGTACTTCCCTTTGGGGAGGCCCTCTGCCAGCTCTGCACGTACGCTCTCTAACAAGCGGTTTAGCTCACGATTCATTGTGTTGGTCTCCTAAACGAACATCTTTGGGTATTGGACGGCCCACCAATCAGTGGCACTTGACCAGTTTACCCATTCCCAGGACATATGAAAGAACCCCGATCGATAGAACCCTGATGGGTCCGGGCAGCCCCAGTCGGAGTTGCCCGACCAGACCGCCTTACCATTGCGTCGAACATAGACCAGACCGTTCGGTACTGTGACGCAGCGCACGAAACCTTTGTAGGGGATCTTTGTTGGCGTGAAGCCTCCTTTGGGTTTGGTTTCTCCCCTCACGGGTTTGATTGCCACCTGGTAGTTCACATAGCGAGTGGTCCCCCGCGCATTAGTACGACCGCGGCGATCATCCTCGCGTATATCTGCACACATCCCGGCCTTTAGTGCAACCTCCTGTATATCGTCAGCAAGCCGCTTGGACGAGGTGTAGTAGACGCTGCCGTTGCGGCCTACAGGGGAGCCGTCGCCGAGACAAGCGGCCTTCAGGAACACTCGTAGAAGCCGAGGAGAGAGCCTTTTGACGTAGGGAGGAATGTACTTCTGATGCGCTTTTCCGAGCGGGAGAAGATGCTCGCACAGTGGGCTAGATGTTGCCTGCCAACCCCCTGTTATGCGGGTGAAGGCGGCAGGCATGCGACGTAGACAGGCGCCCATCTTGAAGACACCTTCAGACTTGGTTTGATGGATACCCACCAGGTACTGAGTTTCGCTGCACGCGCTGTACCGCTTCTCGCGACCTGTCGTACCGTTAAGCGCCACACGCTCCGGCCGTTGGACCACGTTCTCTCGGGCATGACCTTCGGACAAGAAGTAGCCGAGGAACTCGACCCAAAGCTCCGTTGGTATCCTGTGGGGACCGACCTCAATGTAAGGAGGCTCTTCGCCTGACCAGGCAGCCGTTTTCTTCATCAAGAAGTGTTTGGTGTTGATGCGATCAGCCGGAACGCGCTCCCACTTGGGGACGCGCTTACCGCCTTCGCGACAACGGCGTCCTATGAGCATGTTGTGGTTTGGCGTCACAACAAGGTCTACGCCTTGGGACTGGTAAGACCACAACTCTCCGTCGTAGATGTAGCGTTGAACGTCAGTCGTATTCTGGTACTCCAGCTCCCCGTGGCTATTAAGCGTTGCGACGGGCTCACCCACCACGACATCAGCAAAAGACTTCCACCCAGCGGCGGTTAGAATCTCCGTCTTATCGTCGTAACAGCCCCACGAGTTGATCACCCACAGACCGTCTTGATCGTACGCAACTGCGCACATCATATGGCGTCCGGAGTGGCCCGTCGGAGGCTTCATAGGCTCGGTGCTAAGGTTAGAGCCCTTGTACCGCTTGAAATCGTTGTCGACGACGGTCCCGAATACCACAGGGTGGTTGTTTGAGAGGGCCTGTCGGACCTCCTCCTCTCGTGGGCGTCCGAGGATGTGGTAGTAGCCGTGCACCCACCGCTGGTCTATGGCCCCGGAGGTGGCATCTAGACTCGGCGGTCGGTTTATCTCGGGCTCCTTGAAGGGCCACAGGTCCTCGATACAGAATCCGATCTTCTCCGCCACCTGCCAGGCCAGCCTGGGGAAGCAGCCATTGTCAAACCTCTGCGTGCCCCCGCGAAGGCGCGTGTGGTAGTAGCCGAACATCACGCTCAGGGGTAGACGTTGCTGCACCCCGTGTACCCCCTGTGCGATGTAGTGCTGCTGCTGGATGGATTGCCAGACGCAGTTGTGGACGGCGATGCCCTCGGCAACGTACGAGTGATCCCCCTCGACTTCCAAGTTGTAGACCTTAGTGTCTGCGGGGGCCTCACGCATAGAAACCTCCTCTACGCGGCACAGATATCCCAAGGCGTGCTTTCGGTAGCGGGTCCGTCCCGATAGCTTTATCCCAGCGGCTTCCAGGCGCGGTGCTGCATCGGGGAACACCTTTAGGATGTTGTCCCCGTAAAGGTTCAGCTCGCGGCCGGCAGCGTTTTGATGCTCCGCTACCTTTCTCTGCTGCGTACTGAGCTTGATGTTACAGAGAGAGGCTAAGCGGTATAGCCCACGGTGGAGCTCCTCAGAGCTTGTGACTCCTTGAACGGCCGCAGCTTTGCGCACAGTGCCGTCCTTCTTTCTGCGGAGACGAACGGGGTCTTGAGACCCATCTCCTTGAAACCACCCTCGGATGAGTGCGAGCTTCACGTCGCGCCCTGTCTCAAAAAACACGTCGGGCACGCGCTTCTGTAGCGCCCCTTCTCCGCACAGAGCGTAGAACAGCTGCGCTACAGTTGAGCTGTAGAATAGCAACGTTGTGACGTTGGGCTTCTGCTCCGTCTCCTCCTTCTGGCCCTCCAGGTCGAAGTGTGTCCTCATGGCCTCCAAGACGAAGGTGTGGAGGAGCGCTTCGTGCCGCGCAAAGGTGAACGCCACACCCTGTTTAGTGCCGCTGGGTTTGAGAAAGCTGCCCTCTGCTAGGAACAGCCCGAGAAGCCTGCCGATATCGGGGGTGAGCCCCAGCTCCGCAGGTATCTCACTCCCCCGTCTTCCCATGGCCGCTCGAACAGCGCCATCTTCCTCCCAGTACTCCCCTTCCAGATAGTCCGCTACGCGCAGCACGTGCCACGCAGACCGATAGTCCTCGGGGAACTCTCGGGTGTCTGCAGGCATGACTACACGATCTCCTGGACGTATCGCGTCAAACCGGCGCCACGTTAGCTCACCAGGCTCGAAGTCTCCGTGCTTTGCTCTGGCGGACACGTTGGCGATGACGGCTACGGGGTGCTCGGGAGTAGCCTCTAGGGGGTATATCCAGCCTCCTACTTTGATCGAATACAGCAGCCCCTCGTAGGGTCTCTCAGACACCTTTGTGACGGCACCGCTTCGGCCTGTGTGCGTCCGCACACGGTTTCCTGGAGCAATCTGTTCGATAGGTCGCTCTGTAAAGCCTTCCAGGAGCACGCGAGTGCCCGCAGGAAAGCACGAGTTGGTGCCGCCTTGATCACGGATGAAGTCGATCAACGGTAGCATTGCTAGATGCTCGGTGGGGACCGTTGTGTTCAGCGCCCCGAAGAGGGCGTTCTCGCCTGGGCCTATCAGCGGGTAGTCCCGCTCGTCCTCTGGCGATGGGATGTAGCCTGTGCCTTTCTCCGTCATCTCAGCCTCCTGGTGCTGGCTCAGGCTTGGGGATGGGTTTGGCCTCCGGCTTTGCGGAGGGCGTGGGGGGAGGCGGCTTCGGTGCGGGGGCAGCGGGCTTGGGGGCCTCCTCACACTTTGGGCACTTGCAGGCTCCGGCCGCCCCCTTTGCCGCGGCTGCTGCTTGAGCTGCTAGGATCGAATCGATAAACGGACGTAGCTTCTCCTCGGTGTCGCACACGTCCTTGAAGGACAGGCCCGTTTGCTCCGCGTAGGCAGCGCAGGCGTGTCGGGCTGCTTCGAGGGCTGTTCGGGCCCACGGCTTAAACTGGGGACAGCCGGTTAGCACCAGGGCTGCCAGGGCTAGGATTAGGGTGGTTGCGGCTTTTCGCATGGCTTCTCCTTCTCGTCCTTCTTGGCCTCGTTGGCCTTGTCCTCGTCCTTAGCGGTCGCTAGGATCTCTGCCGCCTCTAGAGCTTTAGCAGCAGGCTCCGGCAGCATTCGTCGGGTCGCTACAGCTTTCCCATTTACCAGGTGCTGAACAGCGTTGATAGCTTTAGCGGGATCAAACCCCAGAGCGCGAATGAGTCGGATGATAGCTGCCCGGCGCGGGTGCTGCTCTGCATATTCGACCCACTCCTCCGCTGTGCGCTTGCGCAACGCGAGGTTGAGCGCGCCCGAGAGAAGCGCCCAGCCTACAGGGATCAACCAGAAGCTGTGCTTTTCCCAGAGTTCGACAAGAGTATCCATAGTGTGACCTCCAGCCTTCTGAGCATACTCTAGTTACTGGCTCCAGGCGAGGTGGGATAGACAATCCCCTCTCCATAGGGTAAGATGCTCACATGAGCGCACAGCTTTCGCTACTATCGACAGAGGCCCTAGCGGGTCAGCGGGGGGCGGACGAGGTGGCGCGCTTGCGTGAGCGCGCGCAGGGCTGCCAGGCGTGTGCTCTGTCGCGAGAGCGGCGTAATGTTGTTTTTGGTGCGGGGAACATTGATCGCCCTTTGCTGGCCTTTGTGGGGGAGGGGCCGGGGGCTGAGGAGGATGCGGAAGGGGTCCCGTTTGTGGGCTCCTCGGGCAAGCTTCTAAACCGCATGATTAAGGCCATGACCTTGGAGCGCTCCCAGGTGTTCATCACCAACGCGGTATTGTGCCGTCCGACGGCGCCTCCTTCGGACGAGGATATTGCGAGGGGACGAACAGAGCCCCAGAACCGTAAGCCCTCGCCCGCAGAGAAAGACGCCTGCCGCCCGTTGCTCTGCGGGCAGCTGCGGGCCGTCAATCCGCAGTGCATCGTTGCAATGGGAGGAACAGCGGCGCAGACGTTGCTAGGGTCTGGTAAGAAGGTTACGGCTCTGCGGGGACAGTGGCACAGCTGGGAGGGTGTCCCGGTCCGCGCTACCTACCATCCTGCTGCTCTACTGCGTAACGTGCAGTGGAAGCCGCAGGTGTGGGAGGATCTTCAGGCGGTTATGATCCGACTGGGCTTGAAAAGGACTAAGAGATGAGCGACGAAGCAACGACTGATAGGTGTCGTGGTTGTGGGAAGGTGTTGGACGCTGGGACGCGCGTGTACCTGATACTTCGCGGGACGTTGTCCGAGAACAGCTTTCACGAGGACGAGGAGCAGGGAGAGTTTGGGTATCTTCACGAGGGCTGCTTTAGGCGAGCGATCGAGTCTCCGCAATCCGTGCTGGAGGAGATTCGGAGTATTGCTCGGGCGGCAAAAACCCCATCATGACGCTGGGTCGGTTAGAGCAGCTACACCTTGCCGTAGAGCTGGAAGGATACACCCCAGGCACCCCGCAGTTTGAGACGGTCCTCCGCCAGCGTAAGGTGGAGGCATGCAAGGATATGAAAGGGCTCTCCTCCTGTGAGCTGTGCCCAGCTTTTGAGCACTGTGAGGTGCTCCGCGCTCACCTCCGCGATATGCACTTCGGGGTACCTCTGCCCCAGTAGGCTATGGATATGATATCTGCCATTCTGTACAGCGTCGCTCTGGTGGCGACCTTCCTCGGAGGCGCTTTAGCAGGCGGCGCGCTCCGAAAGGCACTGCAGCGCCGCCGGCCTCGGCCTCCCGAGCTTGTGATCTCCCTAGGCAGTAAGCACCAGCTTGTGAGCAGTTGGGCCGCCACCCGAGGACTCTCTCCAGAAGCTTGGGCCGCTAGGGCCATCATCGATGCTGTGCCTGAGACCGCCAGGCGCCGAGCTGTTACGGCTGATAGCCCCCACATGATTGACCTCGCCTTTGAGACGCTCGATGCGCTAGAGGACCAATCTCCCCCAAACGGTATGATCTTCGGCTTTGCGCCGGAGCCCTCCAACAACGAGCAAAGGAGCCCTCAGATGATTAAGCAAGTGGTGGTCAACACCCATCCGTGTGCACACCTATCCGGCGAGATACCGCCCCACTTCAAAGCCGGCGAGTGTCAGGGAGTTTGCCACGCCCCTGGAGACGTCGGACGCCCCTGCTACTGGGCATCTAACGCAGCTGCTAACTGCCGCCGCTACGCCCCCAAGGTGCGTCCCTCACGTGTCAAGCTGAAGCCCACCGCTTGAGCCTCGCTTGACAATCGCGAGGTTACATATTATCTTCGCAGCATGGGACTAGCAGTGACAACACGACCAAGGTTACCGGAGGATCTGCACACGCTCAGAGGCGCGGAGCGTTTTGCGGAGGTGGCCTTTGCACAGGCGCAGCTAAGATTAACGCAGCGGGGAAGGTTGCCCGTGGCCTCGTGGCTGTTGGCTACCACGGACCCAGACGGCGAGCCTATTGGGGTTAAGGTTCTGGCAGTGGAGCGCAAGCAGCTATCTCTGGAGGATCACCAAGCAGCGGTTGGCCGCTTTGCGGAGGTGACCAAGGCGGTGGGCGTTCTGACCATCTATGAGACGGTTGATGAGGTTCCCCTCGGGGAAAGCGTCTCGGAAGATATTGATGACCTGCTGGGCTTAGCCCTGGCAGACACACAGCCGGTCGCTCCGCAGCCCGCGCTGCTAGCAGTATTCACGCATCTCGGCTTTCGGCCCCAGACGCGGGTGTGGGTCGCGCCCATCATAACCGTCGAGGGCGCCCGCACTGTTGGCGAGTTCCAGGAGTCTCCGGCGCACGAGGCAGCTCAGGGACCCTATGGGCGTCTTTTGACCTTCTACTGCTGAGGAGCTGAGCGATGAGCGATATTCTAAGTTTGCCCGCAGACAGCTTCGCTCCGAAGCAGGTTACCTACATCGACGCCCTGGACCTGCTCCCTCTGTATGATGGGCTAGCCTTTCGGGCACCCGCAATTGTGTGTGGTCCGAAGGGGGTAGGGAAAACACTCTCCATCCAGCACTACGCTAACAAGGTACGGAGCCCGATCATCACCTTTGACTGCTCAGAGGATGTGCGGCGCTCTCATCTGCTGGGGATGCACATCATCCGAGGGGGCTCGACCCCTTTTGTTCTAGGGCCCATAACCAACGCCTTCGAGGTGGCCAATGAGGTTGGCCGCTGTATCCTCTGCCTAGAGGAGATCAATTGCATACACCCATCCTCCAACGTAATGCTGCCTTCGGGTCTCCAAGTGCCTATAGAACGCGTCCAGGTGGGAGACGCTGTGGTGAGCTTCGGACCCTCTGGTCAACAAGGCATCGAGACGGTGGTAGAGGTCCGAGATGAATGGGCTAACACCTCCTTTACACTAGATTGTGGTGAGCGTAGGATAACTGCTAGCGGTAACCACCTTTTTTGGACCGCACGAGGTTGGTCCTATGCCGAAGACATCCGCGAAGGCGACCGAATCTTACACCTGCAAAACTTGCGGCTGCGTGAAGAGGGACCTGCGGGCCTTAAGAGCTCACGAACGTATGGCGCACGGAGACAATCCGGGACGTCGCCCGGACGTCCAAGCAAAGGCGAGGACGCCGGAGGCTCGCGCAAAACGCTCCAGGGCTATGCGCGAAAGGTGGAAGGACAAAGAGTACCGCGAGGGCATGTCAGCCTTCCTGAGAAATTTGCGCCCGCACGAGGACCCAACCACGCGGGCAAAGATGGCTGCTACCAAAAGGCGACAGATGAAGAAAGAGTGGGCCGACGAGGAGAGGCGGGCCAAACGTTTGGCAGTTTGTCGGTCCCCCGAGTTCCGCGAGGCTGCAGCACGAGGTGGCCAAGCCACCGCAGCGTTTTGGCGGAGTCCCAAAGGTCGCGCCTTGGCCTCGGAACGCGCTCAGAGAATATGGTCCGACCCCGCACACAGGCAGAATATGTCGGCGAAGCGGAAGGCGTACCTGAAGGCGCACCCCGAGGCCAAGATACAGTTTGTACATGCGGGGTGGAATGCGGAGCTTCCCACAGCACTGGAGCGGAAGGCTATGAGCATCCTAGAAGGTCTTCCGGTTCACTATGTCGGCGACGGCAGCAGATGGTTGACGACCCCCGATGGGAGGCACCTCAATCCCGACTTCATTGCCAGGGGAAAGAAGGTACTGCTGGTAGATGGGGCTTACTGGCACCCGAAAGAGCAGCGCGAGGCAGAGACGGCAGCCTACACCAGCATGGGCTATACAGTGTTGAGACTATCGGAAGAGGATCTGAAAAGCCCAGACCTAATACGTCGGGCGGTGAGGACGTTCCTCGATGGGTAACTGTACAAAGAGTGGTAGTCAACAGGACCCCAACACCCTTACGAGAGATAGGTCTCACGGGGACTCATACATACTTTGCCAACGGGCTTGGTACGCATAACTCGCTTTCACCCCAGAGCCAGAAGATCCTTAACGCGGTAGCAGATTGGCGTTGCCGGGTGGAGGTGCCCGAGGCGCAGAAGGTGTTTAAGCTGCAGCCCGGTAAGGAGCTGTGGGTTACCGGGACAATGAACACGGCGGTATACGGCGGCGTGTACGCGCTCAATGAGGATCTGAAGTCTCGTTTTAGGGTTATCTCGGTCGACTACCCCAATCCCACCAGCGAGAAGAAGATCTTGGATGCTGTGCTCAACGGGGGCGTTCGAAAAGAGGTGGTCAAGCAGGTTATGACGCTCGCGCACGAGACTCGCCAGGCTTCCTTGGACTATGCCCTCAGCCCTCGTGATGTCGTGCAGCTTCTGGAGGATATTGCAGCTCTGGACCTAACCCGCGCGCTGCGCATCGTCGTCGGTAAGTTCGAGGGGACAGACAAAGCCACGGTCCGGGAGCGCATCACCTCGATATTCAAGGTAGACCTCAACGGGAAGAAGAGATGACCCCGGACGCTGCCGCCGAATTATCTCCAGAGCGTCGGGAGGCTCTCCGAGCATATGAGACCACCCGCTCAGTGGCCTACAAGACCGTGGACATGTTTGCGGGTATTACCAAACGCAAGCTGTGGCTGCGCCACGCCGACGTGCCGGGGACGGACGGCCACGAGATAAGAGCGCCCTTCTTCCACTCCAGCTTTTACCGGCTGGTTGAGCTGCAGTTAGCGCATATTCTTTTCAAGAGCGACCCTCAAGCCGCCCGCCTCTTCGTGGAGACCTACACCGAGAAGGTGCAGAAGGTAGGAGAAAAGCTGGGAGTCCCCATTGCCTTGGAGGATGTTCGCCAGCTGCTAGGACATATCATCGCGCAGCTGGAGCGACGCCGGGTGCTCTCCCTGTGGGGACTGCTATACGCCGGGAGCAGAGATATCATCAGAGACCTCGATCGTGAGGCTGTCGCGGAGATATTGCCCGAGGCCCATGAGGGCCTGCTCTCCTACGTAACCTGCCTGAGCGGGGACCCAGAGGGCGTGGCGCCTGGGGACCTAGACTGCTTCGAGCCATACATACTGGAGGCGTTCCGAAAGGTGTGTGGTCGCGACTTTACTGCCACCTTGATGGTGAGCAAGTGGCTGGTCGTGCAGCTGGTGAATCAGATAATCCGTGAGACCCGCGGCGAGCCCCCTCCCTCCTGTCCGCAGAGGGGAGACGGGGACAATGAGGAGGGATCATCAGACGGTAAGGAGGACGAGAGCGCCAGCGCGGAAAGTGGGGAGCAGCAGCCGTGGCACCCCGAGGCCCCGCAGGCCGTCTCTGGCCGTGAGAGGGCGCAGGCCCTATCAAGAGTTCTAGCAGACAGCGGCGACGCTCCGGAGGCCCTGGAGGGCCTGATGCGCGAGTCGAGCTATGTCCGGTCTCGGACATCTCCGCGGTCGCAGGCTCTGGCCTCTAAAGCTCTGTGTGCTCCGGTTGGTGACGGTGATGTGTTTGACGCGGAGCTAGCGCGGTCTGAGGACCGCATGCAGGACCTGATTGCACAGGTCCTGCAGGAGATGAAGCAGGTTGTTCGTCGCGATGCGTGGCTACAGAAGGACGCCATGGCGAAGGTCACCTTCATTGACCACGATCGCGAAGGTTCGGTGAACGTGTACCCCGACGAACGCCGAACCATTCGGCGCCTGCGGGCCCAGTTTTACCGCGTGCTGGGGCGACGTGCCTCGGCGCTAGAGGAGAGCGGGACGAGGGTGGACGTTGGCGCCTATCTGGAGCGCCACGTAACAGGTGTGCCGGTCCCTTGCTTTCGCTCGGAGGCTAGGGGGCAAGGCTTTCGGTCCATCCTTCTTCTAGACCGCTCCAGCTCTATGGGTCACAGCAAAACGATTCAGTGCCGCTCTGCCTACAACATCCTCAACCGAGCGCTGCGCTTCCCCTTCGTAGAGAGTCTGGTTTGGGGCTTCTCCTCTCAGGAGCCTGGCCAGATAACCATCACCCGCTATGATTCCCACAAGGATGCTGTGCTCTCGATGGGGGACAAGGGGGCCGGGGGTGGTACCCCGCTCCACGTTGCTATACGGCTGGCCGTTAAGGAGCTGCGCTGTGGAACCGAGGTCAAGCATATCTTCATAGTCACTGATGGGTTCCCTACCCATCGACGGCGTGACGGGAAGACGTTCGGCACTCCTCAGCTAATGCGCTTTGTTCGCAAAGAGGTGCAGCAGGCACGGGCTCAGGGGATCGGCGTTACTGGCATTCTCCTCGGGTCTCGGATGGGGCCCGGTTTCCCTACGCGCTTTGACCTAGAGCCGTCTCAGCTGTCCTATATGTTTGGGCCGCAGCGCTTTTGGCGGCGAGTTCGAGCTGAGCGCATAGGCTCCGACCTCGTCCAGCTGGTCTCGTCCAGCTTTATCCAGTTCCTGCGCCGGAGGTAGTAATGCCACAGACGCTTTACACAGGCCCGAAAGGGGTATGCGACGACTGTGGGAAGAGGCTCGATGTTCGGCTGGGGTCGCTGGTCGGGAAGGTGAACCTTAAGCAGTGGCGGGCTCATCCTGAGCTGGTGGCAGCGATCTACCAGGACATGCGGGGCGTTATGCGCACGAACGCCCCAGTTGTCTCCGTCCGCTGTAAGACCTGCCGGACCCTCGACCCTAAGCGCTTACTATGGGTAGGGTTGAGCGGTGGCGTAGGTGCCGACCCCCAAGGACGGCTCGGTGGTCCCTACTGCGGCCGCTGCTTCAGAGGGGCAGTCCGCCATCTCTTCGAATCTCACACGGGCGCTCCTGCAGAACTCCCGGTTTATTACGTTCAGCTATCCCCAGCCGTTATGATGCGGGTGAGGGGTACACCTGCAAAGATCACAGAGGCCGAAGAAACCCCGGTGGGGGATGAGGTGGACGGTCTCTTCTAGGTGCGACCACATGGTCGCCTATTGGAGGCAGCAATGAGCAAGAAGCAGACGAGCGAGGAGCAAGGCACAGAGCACGCGGTAGTTAGCCCAGAGAGGGTAGAGCAGAGCATTCAGGGGGCGCTACGGCTGCGCCCCAAAGGGAGTAAGGAGCTGCGCCAAGAGCTAGGGATGGACAATCGCGAGCTGTCGCGGACGCTGCAGCGCCTGCGTCGACGGGGGGCTCTCCAGGTTCTAGACGGGCGGTGGGCTTTAACATCGGTTCAGCAGTGCCCAGAATGTGAGGGGCGTGGCTGGATCCATAGCCACTCTCACTAGCAGTCCATGAGCGATAAGCAGAAGGCCCTGGGTAAGGTGAATGACCTTATTCACCGTTCCTTAGTGACCGACAGCGCCGAGGAGTCGCGGACCTGCGCCGTGCTCGCTCTGCAGTTGATGGACAAGCACGGCATGACCGTCAGGCTGCCCAACGCTCAGGCGCCTACCGGGCTTGGGGAAGATATTGATGATCTCTACGACATCGTGGCTGGCTGGGAGGCCCGTGTGCGTCCTAACCATCCAAGAGCCTCTCCCCCTCCTGGCACCTCCCCGACGGTCACTCTAGGGTTTGGGGGAACCAGCTGGCACATTCAAGCCCGAGGGGTCGGTGGTGCATGTGACAGCTGCCTGAAGCCTTATCACGCCCGAGAGGTGATAGCGGTCTGCTCCTCTCCTACTGAAAGTATCTATCTCCACCGAAGCTGCCTAAACGAGCGCCGTCGCTATGTGGAGGGGCAGCACCACGCCAGAGGCGGGGACTACGATGGACACTATTGGGCAAGTCGCCGCGCCAAGAAAACAGGGGCCTGTGTTGTCTGCCGTGGTGTCATCCTCCCGCAGGAGGTGGTCATGCTGCGCCCCGGTGTCGAATGCTACGGCGTCCACCTTAGCTGCTTCAAGGCGGCCCCCAAGCCCGCTCCACCTCCCACCCCCTCCGTACCATTCGAGGACCTATGAGCAGCCCAGGCAATAACCTACCAGCCCAACAGTTCTCGAACACTGTGGGGCTCCCGCGAGAGCACGAGCTAGAGATTTACGGAGCTGTGCCGGGTGTCGAGCTGGTGGTGTCCAGCCTAGAGGCGGCTGATCGAGCTCTACGCTTTATGAAGCTTTCTCCCGAGGAGCTGGAGCGCTGCCTGCGGGTCGCCAGCGAGCTCTTCTTTGACGGTGCCCACACCATCAAGCTCGTCGCTCCAAAGCCTCCACCGGAGGGGCCCGATATTACCCCCTTCCAGCGAGACCTGCTCTTCGCGTTGCTCTCGGACGCCCGAGATGACGTCTACAGGGCCGCGCAGGAGCTGGAGGCTACCGACCCTGCCCGAGAGCAGCTCTGGGCCTTAGCGGGCGAGCTAGACGCCGTAAAGGTTGCTCTAGGGAGGAGGTGCCGGGCCTGTTCTTGACCGCCGACGGGGATGGAGGTATCTTGATGATCCTACAGGTTTCGATTCCCTGTACCCCACCAAGGAGGTCCCTAGGTCGAAGAAGGGTTTGAGAGAGGCAAGGCGAGTCTACCCCCGATACCGCCGGCCTGAATCGACTCTCAAATCCTCCTTCGGCCTAGGGGCGACCTCGAAGGTATAGGTGCGTTTGCAACTAAAGGACAAACGACGTGGTTGATGATCAGTTTATCAAGAAGCCCTTCAGCTTCTACGACTCGGGGGTGCTCCCCGTGTTCGGCCCCATGCTCTTCACTGCCTACGAGATGCTGCGCCGCTTCACCTGGCGCAGCACCAAGTCGGGCCATAGAGAAGTGCGCGACATGGTCCGGGGAGGGCTGGTGGTAGCCCGCATCTCGCAAACGAAGCTGGGAGACAAGCTGGGGCTAGGACGTCCGAAGCTGAACGGATACATCCAGCGGATGAAGGCGCTGGGGTGGATCAACCTGATAGAGGTGGAGGAGGGGCAGGTTCCTGTCTATCAGCTCGGCGAGCGTGTTCAAGACAGCAAGGGGTGTGAGCACGAGGTCTTCTTTGCTGACGCGTGGCTTCAACGTGTCTGTGCCATGCTTGATGAGGAGGCTTGCCGCCTGTATGGAGAGGTCACGTGGGATGAGCAGGATACGACCGCAGGAGATGCAGTGTCCGAGGCGCAGCGTATCAAGGTGTCACTCCAGCGGCTTACTGGGGCAGAGAGCGCAGCGGCTATCAGGCGCTTCGTCCCGTCCGAGGCCATCACTCGCCAAGCAAGGGGGGTGTCACCAAAAGGGGACACCTCGACAAGTGTTCAGGTGTTCCCAAAAGGGAACAGGGGGTGTTCCCAAAAGGGAACAGGGGGTGTTCCCAAAAGGGAACAAGTGAATAGAGAAGGGTTAGAAGTAGAGAATGATATAGAATTTCAGAAATCCCCCCTAACCCCCCAGGGGGAAGGGGGGGACCAGCAGGTGTCCGAGAGGTCAGAAGCCTTAGCCCCTTCTTCTCCCCCCAACCCCCCTCACCGCTCTTCCCCCTCGGAGCCCCCTCCTTCCACTTCCGCGCGCCCCCTTACACCTGCACCTACCGCGCTGGAGCCTTCTGGTCTCTCGGGCACTCGCGGCCGCACGCCTAAGAGCGTCGCGACCTACCTCACACTTGCCGAGCGTAGGCGGAATATTCCGCCTGGGACTGCGTTGCGGTCCGCGGACCTGGCCGGTATGAGGGCAACGGTCGCGCAGGAGGAGGAGAAAGCTCAGCGGCGGCGTGATCAACAGATAGAGCGTTCTCGGGCCAAACAGCAGAAGCAGGCGAACCTGAATGGCAAGAAGGTTACGCTGGGCGAGCGTCAGCAGATAGACCGCCTCAAGGCTGTGTGGACTGAGGGGCTGCAGGAGCGGTGGCCGAAGATCCAGTTCAAGCGGTGGGGTAAGCGGGAGAATGGGCAGTGCCGGGAGCTGCTAGAGGGGCACACGCTGGCGGTGGTGGAGCAAACGTTCCGCTACGTGTTGGAGAGCTGGGAGGAGGTGCAGCGGGAGGTGCTCAAGCGTAAGGCGCTCGACCCCAAGGAGACGCCATCGTTGCGGCTGGTGGTCAAGCTAATCGACATGCTCGCTCCGCGGGCACAGCAGCACCAGGATACAGCAGGGGTTCGAGAGGAATACGAGCAATGGTTCAGGGATAACCCCACCACACCGGCGCCGCCCGAGCTGAAGCGTCGGTACATGGAGGCAACAGGGAAGAGATGATGGACAAGCGAGAGATAGATCACGAGGACATGGAGCGTATGCAGCTTCCACCAGAGCTGTGGGAGGTTACGCTGGAAAAGGTCCCCGAGAGTGTGCAGCAGGTGGTTGCCCGCTACCTTAGCCGCGCTCCGCAGATGGTATCGGCCTGTGCGGGGCTGCTGCTAATGGGTCCTCCTGGGGTGGGCAAGAGTGCTATTGCCGCGTTAATCGCCAAGGAGGTGCGGGCCCACCGGATGCCCGTATTCTGGATATCCGTCTCGGACCTCCGCGAGAGCATTCGGAAGCGCCTGATGTTCGACGAGGAGCAGACCATGATGGACCGGGCGCGAGCGGTCCCGTTGCTGGTGCTTGACGACCTTGACCCCGCCGACGCTTCGGACCGTTTGCTTGGTGCCCGAGACCTGGAGCGCTTAGTGTTGCAGCGGGGCGGCTGGAAGCGTCCTACCATCATTACCACGCGCATCCCCTTTGCGGACATCGACGCCGACTTCGGGACGTTCGCGGAGGCTGTCAAGGGCCGCATGGTCCCGCTGCTTGTGGAGGGGCCCAACCAATGTAACACCGGCGACCGGGCGCTAAAGGACCTGGTCATGGGAGCGAGGAGGTAGCTGTGGCTCTCGATCTCGATTTAGCTCTTATCTCTGCGATTCTCGCGGGCGACGGGGCGGGGCTCAAGGTTGCTAGAGAGGCGGCTATGCGCCCTGACCTGCTGATGGGTGAGCACGCCCCAGGGGCCTACAAGCTTATCAACGATCATGCGAAGCTCTATGGTTCGCCGCCGTCGCGTCAGGTGGTAGAGGCTAAGCTGAGCTTAGCGCTGCCGGATGTGGATGAGCCCGCGGAGTTCTTCGTTAAGGAGGTCTGGGCGCGCAAGATGCAGATAGACCTACGCAACAGCCTGTTGGAGACGGCAAAGCATCTTGACGACGCACGGCCCTACGAAGCTCTAGACGCGCTGGAGAGCCTTCTGCGGGGTATCCGCCGAGAGCACCAGGTTTCCCACTCTCGGGCGGAGAGCATCCCCAAGCTTTGGCCGAAGGTGATGGAGCACTACGATCGGATGAAAGCGGGGGAGCGTGGCATCCTAACGCCTTGGCCTACGATCAATGAGGAGACCTACGGTTTTTGGCCCGAGGACCTTATCCTTTTTGCTGCGAAGACCGGCACAGGAAAATGCGTGTATTATCAAACACTTACACACGACCCGGCTACTGGTGCACCCCACACCGTTGAGGACGTTTACAAGCGAGGGGATCTAGTCAACGTTCTAAGCTGGAGCAAGGAGGACGGGGTCCATGTGCAGCGCATTACGGCAAAGCACGATACAGGGACCAAGCGGTGTTTGCGCTTTGAGCTGGGGACAGGTCGCAGCATTACAGTCACGCCCGAGCACCCCTTTTTGACGCCTGATGGGTGGCAACGTGCGGACGAATTGGTAGCAGGGAGCACAGTAGGTTTGCCCTCTTGGATACCGGAGCCTTTGGAACCTGTCGGTATGCAGACGCATGAGGTTGACGTCTTAGCGATTATGCTGGCTGATGGTTCTTTAGCGGCTCACGGTAGTCCGACTTTTACGAAGGATGACCCCTCGATCGTTGCGTTGGGGCGGACAGCTGCCGAGGCTTTCGGGATTACTTTGGAGCCCAGCGCGCGTGGGCGGGATTGGCGCTTTACACGTGCCGCGGGGGCGCAGAGCAATCCGGTGGACAGATTGTTGCGGCGTCTTCGGGTGTCTGGTTTGTTGAGCAAAGAGAAGGTTATTCCCGAGGAGGTCTACCGCCTCCCGCAGGAGCAGTTGGCGCGCTTCCTCGCAGTCTTCTGGATGTGCGATGGGTACGTGGACAGTGGGGCTCCAGGCATCACCCTAGCCTCTGAGAAGCTCGTCCGAGGGATTCAGCATCTGTTGCTGCGTTTTGGTGTGCAGTCGAGCGTTAGGTACAAGCAGGCTACCTGCGACGGCAAGAAGTTTGATGCCTGGCGGCTCCGTGTTTACTCGCAGTGCCTGCCAGCTTTCGCGAAGCATGTCCAGCTGTGGGGGGAGAAGGGTAGGCGGCTGGAGGAGTCTCTAAAGCGGCCCCGCAACGCGAATGTAGGCTTCCCCCGAGTGTCTGAGGAGCTGATGTTGCGCATCAAGGGTGAGGCTGGGGCGCGGGGCTACCACAACCCTAACGGTGACAAGCTGCAGCGTATCTGCGAGCGGCTCGGTCGAGGCACTTTCTCGCCTCGGCAGCTGTTCAAGAAGCATGGAGACCTCTACTCAGTATCGCTCGATGCCTTGCGGGTCTACTGCGACGAGTTTGGCTGCACCGAGGAGTACAGCTGGCTCTGGGACAGCGAGGTGTTTTGGGACACGGTGGAGGCCGTTGAGGACGTTGGGGAGCAGAAGATATACGACTTCACGGTTGAGCCCACGAGCTGCTTTGTTGCCAACGACGTGATCGTGCACAATACCTGGTGCACAGCGCTGATAGCTCACCACGCTTGGGAGAACGGGCACAAGGTGCTGTTCGGCTCGACGGAGATATCCAAGCTGCGGATAGCGATGCGCTTTGCTGCGCTTCACTTCAAGGTTAGCTACCGGGAGCTGCGTCTTGGGCGCCTGGATGCCTTCACTGAGAAGCGCGTTCGGGCGGGGATTGCTGCGTACGTCCAGGAGGTGGAGCGCTCGGAGCGTTTGAAGGTCATTGGGGGTGACTTTGACTTCCGTGTCGACACCTACGAGGACGCCATCCGTGAGTATGAGCCTGACCTGGCGGTGATGGATGGGGCTTACCTGCTAAAGACGGAGGGCAAGAACCGGACGGAGCGAGCCGCCAACGCTTTTGATGAGCTCAAGAGGATTTGCAAGCGGACCAGTGTCCCGAACCTGGTAACCATGCAGTTCAACCGCGAGGTGAAAAGCAATACGGCCAGCACCTTTAGAGCGGACCGCATAGCGCTGACCGACGTGTCATCGTGGAACGCTGATCTAGCCTATGCCCTTATCCAGACGGACGACATGAAGAAGGATCGCCGGATGCTGATGAAGGCCCTCAAGATGCGTGAGGGGGAGGGCGAGGCGTTTGAGGTCAATTGGGACATAGACCGGTGCAACTTCTCTGAGCTCCCACGTGTTGGTGGTCCGGTGCAGCCTGGTGGGGGGGATGACGACGAGGACCCCTTCTCGGCGACGCACGGTGGGGATTCAGGGGACGCGCCTGACGAGGGGGTACCGTTCTAATGGCTGGTCCTGCGGATATCCCGCGCCTGGTAAAGCATATGACCCTAGCGATAATGCGCGAGCGCGGGGCAACATCCTTCAAGGATGCTTTCCAGATAGCCAGGGCGCAGCTAACCCGGTACGGCTATCTGGCGCGCGGCTCGGACGAGGGCCCGGCGGACAACATCAAGCTGACGCAGAAGGGTAGGAAGCGGGAGCGGGACCACGCACGGCGCCCCCTTCGAGCGTCCATCGACTTTGATCGCCGCTACGTGGCAGCATTCCCTGCCGGTGATGCTGACCGCGAGACGTCAAAGGACCGGGCGGGTGGGGAGCCCAAGGAGGGGTAGGGATATGGACGAGGCCCAGGTGGAGAGGCTTCTCGGGCTGATAGGCTGCTATAATCTCAAGCGGCGGGGGACCTGGATCAACGCCTCCTGTCCCTTCGCGGCGCAGCGTCACCGCAAGGGGTCGGACCGCACACCCAGCTTCGGCATCTCGATAGCGCCGGACAGTGTCTCTCACTTTCAGTGCTTTAGCTGCGGCATCAACGGGGACCTTGCACCGCTTGTGTGGGGTCTAGGTCGTCGGCGTGGCTACGGGCGCTGGTATGAGCAAGCTGCCAAGCTGGTTATGCAGGAGTCCCCTTCGCTGTACGAGATAGAGCGGCGCATTGCGCTCATTGAGGGCCGAGAGCTGCCGAAGGTGACGGCGCGCCTCAAGAAGATCCCAACGACCACCTGGGGCTCGGCCTCTGTCTCGGGCGGTCGCGCTGCGCTTAGCCTAGATAGTCTCAGCTATCCTATCTTGCCGGAGAAGCGCGCGCGGCAGCTAGACCCGCTCCCGGATAGGGCTAGGGACTATCTTACGGGGCCGAGAAGGCACCTTAACGCCACGACGTTGGCCTTGTGGGGGGTTGGGTGGCTCTCCTACCAAAAGCGCGTAGCGCTGCCGATACGGGACTGGAACGGCAAGCTGGTGGGCATCACTGGCCGCTGTCTAGATCGCGAGGTTGACGGTTGCTGGCAGCCGGAGCAGAAGCCTAAGTTCCTCCACTCTAAGGGGTTTAACAAGGCGTACTTCCTGTTTGGGGAGCACCTGGTCGAGCGAGGTCTCCCCGGTATCCTGCTGGAAGGGCACTTCGATGCCATGTACCTGCGGCAGATGGGCTACCCAAACGCCGTAGCCGTCATGGGCTCCGCCCTGAACCAGGTCCAGGTCGAGAAGGTTGTAACTATGTTCAGTGAGGTCACGATCTTTCCGGACGGTGACGAGCCTGGTAGGCTAGCAGCTACGCGTTGGGAGCATGCCCTGAAGGGACGCAAAAAGGTGCGTGTTTTAAGCCCCGAGGACGGCAACGACCCGGACGACCACGATGCTGACGAATTAGCCGACCTGTTCCTTGACAACCCGATGAGTATGCTGTAGCTTCTTAGTGTCACCGTAAGGGACATTAGTTCAGTACACGGCCGGTAAGGGCCTCATTACAATCAAGGAGGACATCTCATGTCCTGGTTCAACAAGGGATACGACGGTATCCAAAAGGAGGAGGCGCGTCTTGACGCCCTCAAGACCCCTAACAGACTGTGGATCAAACCAGGGACGGGGAAGGACCTGGTTCTGGTGGACGATGATCCACTATGCATATATGAGCACAACGCCAAGATAAACAAGTCTTGGCGCAACCACCACACGTGCAACCGGGGTTTTGACGACCCCTGTAATTCCTGTGAGGAGCTGGGCGACAAGAGCCGCACCTACACGGGCTACCTCTCCTTGGTCGACTGCAGTCTATGGGAGGACGACCGAGGCAACCGCTATCAATATGAGGTCAAGCTGGCCGGGGGTAAGCTTAACCTTCTCAAGAAGTGGCGGCGTAAGAAGAGTGAGGCGGAGGGCGGAACGCTCTGCTGGACCAAGTGGAGAGTCCATAGGGAGGGAGAGAAGTCCCCCTCAACTGGTGATGAGTGGGAGTGCAAGGGCCTTGTCACTGACCATGCTCGGATGTTTGAGCTGGCCAACTTCCGGGGCAAGAAGCTTTCAGAGTGGTGGGATGATGCAGAGGCGGATGAGCTTAAGATGAAAAACCTGCAGCAGGTCTTTCAGCTTCAGTTTGACCCCGAGGATGATGGGCGTCTGGTGCGTCGTGTTGTGCCTTTTAACTACATGGAGGTCCTCAAGCCCAGGGGGAATGCCTTCTCGAAGGAGCTGCTGCGCGGCGTAAGCCGAGATGAAGCACTAGGCTTCGGCGGAGACAGTGACCGTCCGCGAGGAAAAGCTGGGGACGAGGAGGACATCCCCTTTTGATCTAACTGCGACCACGCGGTCGCGATAGGGTTATCATGATCAAGCCGCGTCTCTGCTTCGCCGTCGTCCACGTCGACCAACAACGCCTAGAGGCTGTTGCGGAGGTAAGTGGTAAACGGCGGTGGGTGGAGATACGGGCGTGGTCTAAGGACCCTATGGCCTTTCCGCCGGCCGATTGGGCAGACCAGGTGTTTAAGGAGCTAGCCTTTCAAGACAGCGTGGCCCATCTGCCTGCGGGTCTAAAGTGATCGCTTACTTGCCTAACGGCTCCGCGCTAAGCTAGAGCCGTGGATGTTCGACTAGACAGGCTTGCTTGGATACGGCTGGCGGGGATGACCACCACACAGCGGCAGGTCATCTCTCGTCAGCTGACGATTCAGCCCCAGAAGGTGGGAGACCACCCAGGGGAGGCGCCTGGAACTATCCGCATGTGGGAGGAGACCAAGACGCACATTGGTGTTCCTCGTGAGTACTTCCTCTCCTTTCTTAAGCCCTACCACAAGGTGGAGCTAGCCTACACGATGGGGGCCTCCTTACCATCTCCTATCCGCTTTGAGGGGGAGCTGCGGCCAGAGCAGCGAAGGGCGCAAGGGGCACTTCTTAAGGCTTTGTCGGACCCCTACTGTACCGGCGGTATATTGAGGGCGGCGCCGGGCTTTGGTAAGACGGTATCCGCCTTATCGCTTGCTTCGCAGCTGGCTGTTCCCATCCTCGTGGTGGTACACAAGGAGTTTCTGGTGGAGCAGTGGCTGGAGCGCATCCGGTACTTTCTCCCAGGGGTGGCTGTTGGGCGTGTGCAGCAGGATGTGTGCGACTTTGAGGGTAAGCACCTGGCCGTTGGGATGGTGCACTCCCTAGCGCAGCGGGAATATCCTCCAGCGCTCTATCAGTGGCCGGGGGCACTCATGGTAGATGAGTCGCTGCCAGGTTACGCGCGGATCCTGACCTCGCGTGGTTATCGTCCTATCGAGGAGGTGGTGGCGGACCCAGACCCCGTCTATGTGCTGGCGTACGATCGTGTAGGTGGTCGCTTCGCAGTTAAGCCGGTGACGCGAAAGTGGGTGCACAAGCCCCGGAGCTCCATGATGTGGGTGAGGCACGAGTGCGGGACGCTGGTGTGCACCTCCAATCACGTGGTGTTTACGCCAAGTGGGGACAGGACCGCTGGGGAGCTGGAGCCTGGCAACGATTATGTGATTCACTGCGATGTTGTCTCACTTGCCCCTATGGAGAACCGCTTGACGCTGGCTCGGGTGCTGGAGACCGCCGACGTTGAGACGCCTGAGCTTGTTTACGATCTCACGGTGGAGGACCTGCACAACTTTGTCGCTGAGGGGGTGGTGGTACACAACTGCCACCGCATAGGCGCGGAGACCTGGGCGCCTGTTCCTGCGTGCTTCCCCGCGCGGTGGCGCATCGGTCTCTCCGTCGGACCCCAGTCCGTTGTTGAGCTTCGTGGAGGGGTCTTCGGTTTGGGGTGGGTTGGCCCTATTGAGGCAGCGTTTGATGAGGCTGTTGAGTATCTCCCAGTGAGGAGAGAGGGTACTTACGACGTTGTCCGTTTTGATGGTGTAGAGTCGCGAGGCTGGGAGGGGTACGGTTTTTGTTGGAAGCCTGTAAAGAGCCTCATCCGCCATTCAGTCTCTGCGCCTCTCAGGTGTCTTCGTGTTTCTGGGCGCGATCTGCGGGTTACTGACGACCACTCTTTGTTTCGTCTGGAGCCTGGCGGATTTGTGCGTGTTAATCGGAATCGAAAGCCTTTGGCTTCTTTATCTGTGTGCAGAGCCAAGGAGGTCGAGAGGGGGGACCGCTTGCCCATGGATGATGGGGCGGCTTGGGGGTCGAGATGTTCGCAAGGGCGTGTGGACGTAGCCGCTGTGGCTGTTCGTTACGGTCTTCGATCTGTGAAGGTGGCTGTCTCTTTAGATGGTGTTGCGCGTAGGGATGTCGGGGCGTCTCCGAAGTCTTGGTGGAATTACCGCAATCAAGGGAGCCGTGGTCATTATCTTCCGGCGGAGGTGTACCTTGCTTGCAGGGAGGGGTTGCCAGAGCCCTCGGCGGTGTACACAGAAGGGGCGAGAGGTGTTTCTACAGACCCGTACATAGACCTACGTTGTTGGGCCTACATACTAGGCTTTTGGCTCGGCGACGGGTGGGTGAGCGGTAACCGCGTAAACTTTGCGGTAGAGCTAAGCCGAGTGCCGGAGATCCTGACGCGCCTGCGTGGCCTGCCGGGGGTGGTGTGGCACCCCCGGCAGAGGGAGACGCCTGGGGCTTCGGCAGAGGTGCGGTGTTCCAGTGCTGTGGTGGCTGCTATCTTTCGAGATGTTTTTGGGTCTGTAGGTTGTGGGGAAAAGAGTATCCCTGCTGCTTGGGTAGTGGGCTGGGAGGAGTGCTATCGGAGGGAGCTGTTACAAGGTCTGTTGGACTCTGACGGTTGTCGTTCAGAGCGCGAGAGCGGGAGGGTAGGGCATCGCGTCAGGACCACATCGCCTTCTTTGGTTCGTTCGTTGCTTAGCTTGCTTAGGTCTTTGGGAGTGGTCGGGGGAGTAAGTGGTCACGAGCCCAGCTTGGGCGGTGTTGTCGATAGTCGGCAGATTATGGGCAGACGAAGGTCCTTTCAGGTTTACTGGTCGGGGCACTCTGAGCTATCGGATGATGCAGGACATAGAGGCCACAGACGTCGGTTCTGTGAGGGGGAGCTGTCGTATCTGGAAGGAGTAGTGAGGTCAGTTAACTACGATCGCGCGCCGCCGGACTTTGTCTATGACCTGGAGATGGGCGGTCACCCGTCCTTTGTTGCTGATGGTGTGCTGGTTCACAACTCAGCCACACCTCGTCGGAAAGATGGGGCGGACAACGTCTTTCGTTACAGCATAGGGAAGGTGCTCTACGCCTCAAAGGAGAAGCTCTTGAAGGTGAAGGTCAAGCGGGTGTGGACAGACTTCCAGCTCTTCTCTACCCCGAGCTTTGACCCGAGTGTGGCGCCGCGCCATCTCATTATTCAGTTTCTCACGACCAACCGCGCGCGCAATCGGATTGTGGTCGCACAGATCGCGGCAGCGGCCGCTGCCGGGCGTAAGCTGTTGGTGCTGAGTGAACGTCTGAATCACCTGGAGCTACTTCATCGGGGGTTGCTAAACGCCTGCTCCAAGAGCTCCAACGGCTCTCGGGCGCCGACGGTGGGCTATTTTGTTGGGGGTCGCACCTCTGATGAGCGGGCGGAGGCTGCGCAGGCACAGGTGGTTCTGGCTACGGTTCAGATGGCTGCAGAGGGCCTTGATATCCCGCCTCTCGACACGCTTGTATTGGCTACTCCTATGTGGGATGTAGAGCAGCCTACTGGACGCATTCAGCGTATCTGTGCGGGTAAGAAGGACCCGATCGTGGTCGATATACGCGATGACCTGGTGGCAACCTTCCGTCGGGCGGCGGCGCAGCGCGACCGCTTCTATCTACGGGTTACTTGACAATGCCCTAATTACTTGTTAAGTGTTGAATATCATGACAGGTGAAGGAGGTTTTAGCTTTAAGAGCTGGTACGCGGAGAACGGAGAGGAGCTGAATGAGACTCGCCGGCGTCGGTACGAGCTGGACCCAGCATACAAGGCTCGGGTTTTGAAGCTTAATCGGGACTCGCGGGCGCGTGCGCGCAAGAAGCGTGCGGAGGTTCGACGGAGGGAGCGAGAGGCGGTTGCCACGCCGACGAAGCCTCTTCCGTTTAAGACGGTTGACGTTCCCATGGGTGAGGGTCAGCCCCCGGTTAAGCTATTTACGATTGGGGCGCTTGCTACGGCGCTTGGCTGCTCTGTGCAGCTTGTGCGCTTGTGGGAGAAGCGGGGCGTGATTCATCCGGCGGAGCTGCGGAGTGACCGCGGCGACCGGCTGTACACCGACCACGAGCTGGAGGTCATACGTGAGCGCTTGATCAAGAACGGTATTCTACAGCTCGATGCGGCGGGGCGTGTCTATCAGATGGAGAAGCCTAAGCACTTTGTCCGTCGGGTTCGTTTTGAGGACGGGACGGAGGAGGATGTAGCGCTTTTCCGGGTGGGGGTGCTGGCTAAGGCGATCAACAGAACGGTGCTGACCGTGGAGCAGATGGAGAAGCGGGGCGCGCTTCCGTCGACACCGCTTCGAGCCTCCCGAACACGCTACCGGCTGTACACCGCGGAGATGGTTGCTGTGGTGGCTCAGGCGTACAACGACCGCGACGGCACGATACGGGGCAAGGAGCAGTGGGCGGCGTTCTCTGCGGAGGTTACTGAGGGGTGGCGCTCCCTGGGAACTCTGGGCGCCTCTTTGGTTGATCCGTAGGAAAAGTGTGGCTGGCGGCGGCCACGGTATGGACGTTTGTGCGGCATAGTCGCAAGTATCTATTGGACGGTGGTAGCGGGCCGAGGCCCGGTGTTAAGGAGACGGTGAGCAATGGCGGCAGCACAGCAGGCGGAGAAGCCCAAGGCGGCGAAGAGCGCCTCGAAGAAGACGACATCGAAGAAGGATAAGGACAGGAAGGACAAGCCGACGAAGGCCAAGGCTAAGAAGGGGTCCAAAACGGTCAAGGACTCCTGCGCCGTCGTGGAGCTGTCGGACTCTCCCGAGCACATGCTGGCAAGCGCCACGGTGGCGCAGATACGGAAGGTCCACGGCGATGCGATCTTTCAGCGCGCCTCGGACCTAGGCTCTGGCAAGGTGCCGCGGATACCGACAGGTATATTCAAGCTCGATTACGCGCTAGGTGGGGGCTTCCCGGTGGGGAAGGTGAGCGTGGTGTGGGGGAAGAAGTCCAGCTCGAAGACAACCACCTATCTGAAGGCCCTTGCGAATGCTCAGAGGATGTGCGCCAACTGTTGGAACTTCTCACCCTGTAGGTGCAAGGGTTATCGGCCTCCTATGATCCTGTTCATGGATGTCGAGGGGACTCTGGACCGCCGGTGGGCGCAGCGTTTGGGGGTGGACCTGGACAACCTATTCGTATCTGCGCCGGAGTATCAGGAGCAGTCGATGGATATGACCGAGGCTCTATTGCGGAAGGGCTTCGATATTGTGGTTATTGACAGTATTGCGTTTCTTGCGCCGGCGAAGGAGATTGTAGGCTCCACGATGGACGACAACCCTGCGGTGCAGGCGAGGCAGCTGGGCAAGGGGATACGGAAGTTTATCGTGGCCTTAAATACGGTTGCGAACGCCCGAGGTGTTGCCCCTACCTTGCTGTTCACCAACCAGGTGCGTATGCAGGTGGGAGTGATGTTTGGGTGCTTTCACGCGAAGACGCCTGTGATGTTCGCGGACGGGTCGCAGGTGCCCATCCACCGGGTGGTTAAGGAGCGTATGGAGGGTCCGGTGCTCTCCTGGGATAAAGACCGCGGGCGTATTGTCGCGCGTAGGATCGTCAACTGGTATCAGAACGGCGTCTTGGCGCCGGGTGAGAGTTGGCTGACGTTCCGTGTGGCAGGGGCCGGAGGCCGGCGCGGTGCTCAGGGCTTCACCTGTACCCCGAACCACTTGCTCGTCGATGGGGACGGCAACGAGATTCGTGCTGGGCGAGTGCGCCCAGGCATGAAGCTCTTGTCTTGGTACGAGGAGCGCCTCACGAGTGTGGAGCGTGAGGTTGTCTTAGGCTCGCTATTGGGAGACGGTCACATCACGCGATGGGGGTCTTTTTGCCTAACAAATGGGGAGCAGAAGGCTTACCTGTGCTGGAAGAAGCGTCTCATTCGATCTTATGGCTTCAGCCTCGTGAGCGCGTGCGGGCGCGACACGTGGAAGACAGAGAACAGCTTTGAGCTTCGGCAGCTACGGGCGCAATTCTATGGGACAGGCGACACGTTGGAGGGCAAGGACTATCGGACCATCCCTCTGGATGTTCTGCGCGAAGCTGGCCCCCTAACCCTTGCTGTCTGGTATGCGGACGACGGCACCTATCGGGAATCGCATCGGTCGGCGTCTATCTCGGTCAAACGCCTTCGAGACGATCACGCCGTGCGCGTGGCCGCGGTGCTCGCCGAGCGCTTCCCTGGCACGCGCTATCGTCAAACTCAACGTGCGATAGTGTTTCCCGCTAGCACATTCACGCAGTTCTCGGAGGCCGTCGCTCGCTATCTCCCTCCGGATATGGCTTACAAGCTTCTGCCGGAGCATCGGGAGCAGGCCACGGGTGAGCTAGAGCTGCCGGAGTCGGTGATGCGCCGCCGACCGATACCTGTGGAGGTTCACAGCGTTCGAAAGTCTCAGAAGAAACACAGGTCTCGCGTCAAGTACGACCTCCAGATAGAGGGGGACTGCTTCTACCTTGTTGGCGGCGACGGGCGTGGTGTGGTCGTCCATAATAGTCCGGAGATCCAGCCGGGGGGCCTAGCCCCAGGCTTTGCGGCGGTTACAGAGACGAAGCTACGCTCGGCGGGCTACGAGATGGACGAGGTTCTCGGGCGCCCATTAGCGGGGAAGTTTGCCTTCCGGGTGGAGAAAAACAAATCCTTCTACCCTCGCATTGAGGGCGAGTTTCAGCTTGCGTTGATGGATACAGAGAGGTACCGGGTGGGGGACTCGATAGATGTTCCCGAGATTGTGAGCATGGGGGAGATGGTGGGTCTAGTGAAGGGCCGTGGTTCCTCGTGGCAGGTGCTCGATCAGAAGTTCGGCTCAAAGAAGGCACTGCAGGCGGCGCTGGAGACGGATGTTGAGCTTGGTGCGCGAGTTCGCGACGCTGTCATGCATGTACTGCTACAGGACGACGGGCTGTGAGTTCTCACCGCAAGCCTTCTCCAGCTTGGTTGGACGACGAGGCCGAGGCCCCCTGTCGTCCTGAGCCTGCATGGGTTCGGCCGGGGGGTGATCGGGCAGCTCGCACGCGACGCTCGCGCAAGAATGAGCACGAGCTCGGAGCGCGTTTGGGGGGGCGGCGCCTTCCCGCCTCGGGGGGACGCCCGTGGTCTCTTCGGCAGGTGAGCCTCGCGCCGGGGCAGCGTCGCTTGGTGGGAGAGGGCCCAACAGCTCGCGGAGATGTGAGCATCCCAGGCTTTTTGGTTGAGCTGAAGGAGACAGAGGCGCAGTCGATCAGGTTCAAGCGGGCCTGGGTCGAGAAGGTGGTTGAGGGCGCTAGCGCGCGTTGGGTTCAGCCGGCCGTAGTGGTTCGCTTCCTGGCCAAGGTCGGGGAGCAGGATGTGGAGCTGGTGGTGCTCCCGCAGGATGTGTATGAGCGCGTACTGCTGGCTGCGGGGGGGTGCCTGGGCGACTGCGCCGCAGCTATCCGCGAGGAGACCAGGCACCGGTCTCGCGGGCTAAAGCGGGAGTGGGCTGAGGAGGTCGTGGCGAGGAGTGCTGGGGTAGCCCCGGCGTTGGCACTCACCTTTCGGACCCCCGGTGGGGAGGACGATGTGGAGCTGGTGGTGCTCCCGATGGACGTGTTTGTGAGGCTGCTGCGCGGTAGCGGTAGGCTGGAGGACGAGTAGAATGGACGAACCGAAGATCGTGTGGACGGTAGGGCCGGAGGCGGCGCCCACGGCACGCTTGGTTAGCGTGCCGGGTAAGAAGGGTAAGGAGGGGTTGGTTCTGGAGGCGCAGGACGGCCGCAACGCGATGGGGGTGCAGCAGTGGTGCACGCTGAACCCCGTGACTGTGCCTAAGCAGTGGCTATTTGTGATTGAGCAGCTCATCGTGGACCACGCGGCGCTTTTGCAGCGCGTGAGTGACCAGGAGCGCTCCCTGGAGAAAGATCGCGAGGCGTTGCTTCGCCTGCTCCGTGAGCGCTCGTTTAAGAAAGGGGAGTTTACGCTGTCGTCGGGGCGCAAGAGTGACTTCTTTATCGACTGCACGCGCACGGTGCTCTCGGGCGACGGCCATTATCTTGCGGGCCGGGTCCTGTGGCCCGAGGTACGGAGCTTTGGGATGGTTCCCTATGTGGCGGGGGCGGCTTTGGGTGGGTGTCCCTTGGCGGGGGCAGTGTCGTTGGTGGCGGAGCCCGTACGGCTCGATATCCTGTACGTTCGGCGGCAGACGAAAGATCATGGCACGAAGAGGCTAGTAGAGGGGGACGTACGGCCGCCGGCGGCCGTAGTGCTGCTGGAGGACGTGGTCACCACCGGGGCCACCACGATTGCGGCCGTCAAAGCTTTGGAGGGTGTGGGGCTGGAGGTGGTTGGCGTTGTGGTGCTGGTAGATCGGCAGGAGGGAGGCTTTGCGCGCATCACGGCGGAGCTGGACATACCTCTGCGGAGCATCTTTACGCGGGAGGACTTCATCCCGACGACGAGTCGGCGGTGACACCGGCGCTAGAGCAGATACGGCCGCAGCTGCGCCTGTGCGCCGACGCGCAGGTGCGGGTTGTTTTTGAGGGTGAAAGCCGCGTCCCGCTGTTTGAGTGTGATGCCTGTGAGGAGCTGCTGTTGTGGCAGGAGGACAAGAGCTGGTGGCGCTGTGACTCGTGTGGGTATGAGATGACCACCGCAGAGGCGCGAGGTCTGCTAAACTTGGCGATCCGGAGGCTTCGCTTGATTCGCGAGGACGTGTGGAGAAAGCAGGGTAAGAGGCGAGGCTGGCTTAGGCGCCTCCTCGACCGTCTGCTGGATGAGTAGGAGGACGATGTGAGTAAGGGTAAAGAGGAATCGAATGTAGTGCCGTTGCCTGGGGTCTCCGCCGCGGATTCGCCGGATGCTGCGGAGGGTGGTCCTTACAGTGAGCCGCCGCCCGGCTATGAGCGGCAGCATCTTGCGCCAATGGTGCTCGATACGCGGATGCTTCGGCCGTTGCCGGAGCCCCTCTGGGACTCCTCGTGTGTCAACTGTGACCGTATGCAGTCGCGCTGGGAGATGGGCCCGCAAGGGTCTGATGAGTGTGTTTTCGTCTGCTCCCTATGCTTTCTCTATGAGTCGCAGTGGGGGCAGAAGCGTCGGGACCAGCTCCCCTTCCTGATACACGACATCGAGGCGGAGAAGGGCGAGCGCTTCCTTCGAACGCCAGACGATCGCCTATTATCTTGCAAGGATGCAAACGACATCTTGGGGGCGATAGCTCTAACGTCGCGTATGTTTCAGGTCCACGATACGATCGAGGCGGTAAGCCAGGCGGCTCGCCCAGACACCGAAGGCCCGGACGATGGCACGGGTTCTAGGGCTTGACCCCGGCTTTGCGTCCTTCGGCTATGCGGTCGTTGATATAGCTCTGGACGGCGAGACGGTCCACACGCTCGGGGTTCTTCGGACGCAGGCATCTGCGGCCAAGCGGGGGGTACGTGCGACAGATGACAGCTGGCGACGCGCCCGAGAGCTTTCGGGCGCCCTGCTCCCGCTTGTGGACGGCGTCCAGGTTGTCTGTGTTGAGGCTCCGAGCCTGCCGCGCAATGCCTCGACCACCTTCAAGATGGGGCTGGCCTACGGAGCCTTGGTGAGCATCGTAGAGGCCGCCCGGACCCCGACGGTTATGGTGACCCCCCAAGAGCTGAAAAAGGCCGTTAGCGGGCGCTCTAGCGCCAGTAAGGGGGATGTAGCGGCGGCCCTGGACCGGCGCTTTGGTCGCGATTTTGCGGCGGAGCTGATAAAACGAGGGGTGCCACGTACCTTCCACGAGCATGCCTATGATGCGGTGGGGGCCGTGGTCGCGTGCCTCGGTAGCGAGGTGCTGCACATGGCTCGGAGGATGTAAGTGGCTAACTTCGTTTTTCTCAGCGGCAACGCAAGCTCAAAGATCGAGTACGCTCAGACCGGGAACGGGGCTCCGGTCTGCACCTTTCAGATGGCGGCGGACCGCGTCGCGCGCGATCGGACCATCACTGTCTGGGTGAAGGTTAACGCGTATGGCCAGGGGCTGGTCGACCTTTGTCGTCAGCGTCTCGGGCGCGGGGTGACGGTGATGGTGGAGGGGGAGCTTATGAATCGGGACGGACAGATGGGGGAGCTGACGGAGGTCCGGGCCAGACGCCTGGACTTTCCCAAGTAAAGGAGCGAGCTATGGCAGAGGCAGCAGAGAGCATTGCGGTAGGGTCGTTACACTGGGCAGAAGGTAAGCGGAAGCGGGCCAAGCATCTCGCGCGGCAGCTGGATACTGGCTACGTGGAGATGGCGCGGCTGCTGTATTGGTTTGATCAGATACCCGTCAACGACGACCCGCGGCGCGCCCCTACGTACACGCGTTGGGGCTATACCAGCTTCAACGACTTCGTGACCATCGACCTTGGGATGCATGTCCGGCGAGCGCAGCGTCTGCGCGTTATCGGACGTATGCTAGAGGTAGAGCTGGCCGGGCTGGACGTAGACCTTCGGGACCGCCTCATCAATCTCGGCTGGACCAAGGTCAGGGAGCTGGCCCGAATATTTGCTAACAAGCATGATCGTCGAACCGTAGAGGAGTGGGTCGATTACTCGGAGACCCACAACCACCTGCTGGTGGAGCGCGCTGTCGGGCGGGCACTTGACCGCATGGGTGAGGCAGACGGCGAGGTCGTGGATGATGTTGGGGAGGATGTAGTGCAGGACGAGGATGCCGAGGCCAACGAGGCGGAGCGGGAGAAGTTTCTAGGGTGTGGTACGATCAAGGTGACGGATGCAGCGGCCGCGCTACCTAAGCCTGAGCGTACGAAGGTGTTCACGTTCACCTGCATGGACGAGAACATCGACCTCGTGCTGGCGGCTTTGGAGCGGGCTGGAGAGCTCGGGGGGATGGAGCGCAGTAAGTCGTCGCGGCTCGGGCTTATCTGCATGGACTTCATAGCGTGCAACGATTGGGGGAAGGCGGGAGACCCCAAAGCCAAGGTCTCCTACCTGAACAAGCTGGAGAGGTTGCTAAACATGCGTTTGGTTGCAATCGACCCGAAGAGGAACAAGGTCGTGTACGGCTTTAGGGCTCTGAAGCTGCTATCAGAAGGGGAGAAGGGCTGATGCTACCAGTCTCACCAGAGGTGATCCATAACGAGCTGGAGACCGCTGTTGCGGTGCTCCAGAAGTGGCAGAAGAAGATGGACGAGGTGCCGGGGGTAACGATTCCGGCAACAGACCCGCAGGCTTTGAACCTGTTTTTGGTGCAGCTGATTGGGGAGCTGCGGGTGGTCGCGGGTAAGTGCGACACGCTATCGGAGACCTTAACCTCGGGGCTGTCATGATTGAAGGTGGGGTCAGTGTTCCGGAGGTGAAGCAGATACGGGTCGATGACATTGAGCCGACGGCATTTAACCCGAATGAGATGAACTCTGAGGAGTTCGAGATGCTCCTTAACGAGATCACGGAGGTAGGCTTCATCGCTCCTTTGCAGGTGGTCCCGCTGGTGGATGGGTCCTATCGTATCATCGGTGGAGCCCATCGGTGGCAGGCGGCTAAGACGCTTGGGATGGAGCGTGTACCGTGTGTGGTCCTCTCGGACGAGAAGTGGCAGGAGCCGGATCTTCAAAAGTTCGTGACGGTGCGTCTGAACGCGCTTCACGGTCGCCTTAATCCCGAGAAGATGGTCGCGCTCCACCGGGAGATGGCCGCAAAGTACGGGGAGAAAGCTATGCGGCGAATGTTCGCCTTTGCGGACAAGGCCGGCTGGCAGAAGATGATCAAGCAGGTGCAGAAGGGTATGAAGGCGGCAGGGATGCCCAAGGAGGCCCAGGACAAGCTCCAGAATGCCACCAAGGAGGCCAAGTCGGTTAGTGACCTTGGGCGCGTGCTCAACCACCTGTTCAATCAATACGGCGACACCTTAGAATACTCGTTCATGGTCTTCGATTTTGGCGGCAAGGAGCACGTCTATATAGCCATGAGCAAGCGTACCAAAAAGGTGGTTAACCGTGTGTTGGAGGTTTGCCGTAGCTGGGGTCGTGACGTCAACGAGGTCATTGCAGAGGTGACGGAGCAGTGGCTGGAGGCTGCGGAGCGTGTTGATCAGGAGGAGCTAGAGGCGGAGAGGGACGCGCTTTAGCTAGATCTATGGTAGAAGTAGGAGGGCACCCCCGCCGCCAGGGGGAGCGCAGATTAACGCCACCAGAAGGATAAGAGCCAGCATATGTCTCGTCAGGGTCGTCCAGCGGGTGCTGCCCTTTGGGAGCAGCAGGGAGCGTTGCTTGATACCTCCAGCATTGTGCAGGAGGTGAAGGTCATCGGTGTCAAGGGAGAAAAGGTTTACGTCTGGAAGCAGCCGCCAGGTAAGGACCCCTTCGTAGCCACGATTAAGGCACAGCACCTATCCAAGAAGCAGCACGCACCACACCTCATTGATCCTCCACCAGGAGCTGAGGAGTTCCCACCGGTCGGCGATATCGGAGACCCTGCGGCGTTCTCGGGCGCCGTGGCGGACATCAAGCCTGTGGAGGGAGCCGAGGAGGTTCCTCAGATGACCCAGTGGATGAAAAAGGGTTATCTGGCCTGGAAGGTGAAGCAGGCTAAGGCTGCGGGGGTCGTACCGCAGGACACTTTCTCCAAGGCGCTCGCCGCTGGCGAGCCGTTGCCCACCACCTTCCCCGAGCCGGTCGGTATTGTGGGTCTTCCTAAGAAGCCGGAGCCCCCCGAGCCGGAGCCTCCCGAGGCGCAGGCCGAGGCCCTGGCCAACAAGGACTACAAGGCGCTGGTCGCAATGGCCTCGGAGCTGGTCCCAGCGATCTTGCAAGGCATCGAGGCGGACTACAACGACAAGCTGCTGGCCAGCAAGATGCCGCAGGCCATTTACATCGCTGCGATATTGGCGGACATCTACAATGCGCGCGGTCAGGGGGACCAAGCCGCTAAGTGGCAGAAGGTGGTGGATGAGTCTGATGTGCCGCCTATGATGGACCCGGACGACTTCTTCTCGGCTCAGGCCGCCGGGGACTATCTGGCCATCAAGGCGCAGGCGGCAGCGCTCACAGCTACCATGTTGGCCTCCCTAGAGGCCGACTACGAGACTTTTACCGGGCTCAACCAGTGGGGGAAGGCCGCGTTCCTGGCCACGATTCTCCAGGGCATCTACAACATCCGAGGGGAGCCCGACAAGGGTGAGGAGTGGGGGCTGAAGGCTAAGGCGGCCTCTGCGGCTGGTCACGTCCCCATATCAGTACAAGCGATTAAGAAGGCGCTCAGCTCCGACGACTATACTCTTCTTAGCAATACGTTGGTCGGCTGGACGGGGGCCATGGCTGGGAACGTGTTTAAGGTGGCTGCGCGGGCGGAGCGAGCCTTGAACTTCGACAAGGCTGTCCGGCTATTTGATCTTCTTCTCAAGTATAGGGTGCTGATGGGGGACTCGGAGAAGATCGAAACCGCGCAGCAGCGGTTGTCGTTGGTCAAGGAGAAGAAGGCAGCGTTTGACGAGCTCCCGGCGGAGGTCCAGGAGAAGGCGTTAGCGTTCCGAAACGCTCTGAGTGCGGGGGATTGGGCTAAGGCGGTGGAGCAGGGCTCCGAGCTGATGGCGCTCCTCAGTGGGATTGAGACTCCGTTCAAGTCTGCCTGGTCGGACAGCTTGGCTCAGGCGACGGCATGGAAGGTCGAGGCGGAGCTTCAGTCGGCGTATGAGGCGAAGGACTTTGCGACGGTCGCCGCCAATATGTCGAAGGCGGGTAAGGACTTTCTGACGCAGCTGCACAAGGACCAGAACGAGCTGACGGGGAAGGAGGACTATGAAGGAGCCATTCAGGTTCTTCAGCTCCTGAAAGACTACTACGCAACGCAGCCTGGTCAGCAGTGGGTGGGGGCCTTCGGCTTCAAGATCATGATGCACAAGAAGGCCATCGAGAAGGCGGCGGAGAAAGCTGCGATTGAGCAGCAGGAGGCGGCTTTCACGGGAGCTTTAGCCGCGGGCAAGCCCGAGGACATCGATGCGGGTAAGGTAACCTCGGACCAGTTCAACAAGCTGATGGACCTCCTGGTTGCCTCGGATAGCAAGGGGGAGTGGGAGCAGTGCTCTAAGCTGGCGCACCTCATTGCTGGTTACTACGCGCAGGTGGTCGATGATGGGAAGAAGTCCGCGGCCTGGTTTAAGGAGGCGGACGTCTATGCAGCTAAGGCGGACATGTCCGCCCCCGCTTTCCAGGAGCTGCAGGCTGAGCAGAGCGCGTTTGCGGCGGCGCTCCAGGGAGGTGATCTCGCAAAGGCTCTGGATCTGGCTCTGAAAATCTCAGATGGTTTCGGCGCTATCGGCGACGAGGCTTGTGGGATGTGGAAGGAGGTTGCCGAAGATATTAAGGCTACGGCACAGGTGAAGGCGGCAGCGCTTGAGGAGCCTGGAGGGGAAGCCTATACGAAGGAGGAGATCAACGACCTTGTACAGGACTTCACCGAGGCGTTAACGCCCGCGCAGAAGGCGGAGATCGCTAGCGAGATAGCGAAGGGGTGGGCGTCGCAGGGTCAGTCTTTCTCAGCGCTGAACTGGCAGGCTGTGGCGGCCGTGGAGCAGGAGAAGGCTGAGGAGGCTGCGAAGGCTGCTGTGCCGTCGGACGCAGATGTTCTTGGGCTTATTGCAGAGTTTGATGAGCTGCAGCTGACTGCCGACAAGGCAGCAGCGGCCCAGAAGGCTCAGGCGATTGCGGACGCGTGCGAGGCGCAGGGTGCAAAGGCGACGGCAGCGGTTTGGCAGGCCGAGTCGGACAAGCTTCAGTTTGATGCCAACAACGCGGCCGCTGTAGCGGCGATGCCCGCTCCCAAGGTGCTTAGTGTGGACGAGGCATCGGCAGCACTGGCGGGCGGTAAGCTCGATGTGTTGCAGGAGGCTGCTACGAGCGGCGGTCTTCTAGACGAGTCGTGTATTGCGGTTACACAAGCGTATTATGAGGCTAAGGCATCCACAGGGTGGGCGGACATGGTCAAGCTGGCAGCTGTCGCGGAGGCTTACCACAAGGCCAAGGGCAACGATGCTCACGAGGAGTATTGGCAGCAGGCAAAGAACAACGCGGAGCAGGCGTTAGCGGCGGGGGATCTTTTCAACGTGGCCATGGAGGCTACGCAGAAGGGAGATACCGAGGGCCTATATGCTAAGGCCAGCGCGGGCAATCTTAATGCGTTCGAGCTTGGCGGTCTAACCACGGCGCTGACGCAGCTAAAGAAGGACAAGCAGCACGTCAAGGCAGCGCAGGCTTTGGCCGTGGTGGCTAAGTATCACGATCAGATTGGCTCGCCTGATGCGGCCGACTGGAAGAGCCAGCAGCAGGAGGAGGTAAACGCAGCACTCAAGACGGTGCTAACGTACTCGGAGGCCAATCCCGAGGACCTGCTTCCCCTCGCGCCTTACCTCAGCGCCTCTAACTGGGCGGACATCAAGGATGCGTTGGTGGTTGCGGAGGATGAGGAGAGCTGGCTCAAGTATGCCGGCCTGCTGAAGGTTATCATCGCGTCGTATAAGGCTCAGGGGAATGCTGCGGCGACGACCATGTATGAGGACGACCTCGCGGACGTTCAGACCAAGCTAGGTATGCTCACCACGGGTGCGGAGCTGACGGACCCGCCAGAGCCTGAGCCTCTCGACCCTGTGGCCCCCGCTCCCGCTCCAGCTCCACAGAGCGACATTGACAAGCTTCTTGCGGACATCAATCTCGGGCCGCTTTACACCAAGGTGTCGGAGCAGTGCAAGGCGGGATCCTTAGAGGGCGGCCAGGCAGCTCAGATAGACGCGGCGCTCTTAGCTTCGTCCGCAGAGGCTATGAACGAGCGTGCGCTTCTTAGCTACCTACTCTATCTGCACTGGCGTGCGGTGGAGCCCGGCGGCTCGAAGGAGAAGGGCGCGGATACCAACGTGCAGTGGTATCTCAACGAGGCTTATAATTGCTACCCAGCGGCTGTTCACGGCTCAGAGCTTGCCACTCTGATGATGAACTTTCACACCTCGATGGTGAACACCAAGATAGGGGATGCATTAGCAGCGGCTGGGGCGATCTACTTCGCCTATGAGATGAATGGGGAGGATAAGACGGCGTCGGATTGGTGCATGCGTCAGGCAGAGATACTTGGGATAGTGGGTACCTCTGGGGAGCCTGTGTCGGACGAGGACGTTGAGGCGGCGATAGCCTCGGAGAGCTATGCTGGGCTGCTCCTTGGGGCCTCCAAGCTCACAGCGGACCAGGCCGACAAGGTCAAGGCGGCGTATGATGTGCTGAAGGGCCTAGCCAAGTGGGGACCGGCTAGTGTAGCTGCTCAAGTTTATGCTGCTTATGCCATACATGCTGAGGAGGACAAGACGTTAGCGCACGCCTGGTCCGGGAAGGCCAACGAGGTCATGAAGGCCAAGGTGACCGGGGCGCTGGCTCCAGCACCGTCGCCTCCGGCAGCGGCTCCCGAGCCCGCGCCGGCACCGGCGACGCCCACCGTGGAGGAGATGGAGGCAAAGGGGCTGTTCGTGATGCCTTGGACTCCGAAGCCTCCGAAGAGCAAGCCGGTCCCCTCCAAGTCGAACACGGAGGCAGACCAAGCTGCTCAGGGCCTAGCCGTAAACGAGTTCGTCCACCCGCTCACGAGCGAGGTGTTTCAGGTTATCGGTCTAGGGCCGACGCAATATGTCGACTCCAACGATGGGGCCATCTACGACACGGCGGACCCGACCAAGCCGGCGAAGGTTAAGCTGCACATTGTCAGCACGGGCAACTACAAGGATGTGACGGATGAGGCCGGGGAAGAGGTACCAGTCTCTGCGCCGCCTCCAGGACCCACAGCTACCTACCCGCTGCCCGAGGTTCTCCCTGAGCCTGGGCCTTCCACGGCATTGCCGCCGGTCTCCCTGTCAGCTGAGGAGGTCGTCCTGGCGATGCCGAAGCTGCCGCAGCTGCCTAAGAAGAAGGACCTAGACGAGGGGAAGAGCGCCAAGAGCATCCTCGGCGGCGCGGGCGAGAAATACATCTACACCGATAAGAAGACCGGTAAGCGGTGGATGTTCAAGCCGGCCATCACAAAGGGTTGGAACAAGGAGATCAAACCCTTCGCGGCAGCAGCTCAGCAGATATTCTACGAGGTGGCCAAGACGGTCAACCCAGATGCTATCCCCGTCGGGGTGATCAAGCTTCGCGGCCACGTGGGCACGCTGCAGCCGCTAGTAGAGCTGGACAGCACCAACCCCACCTTGGAGCAGCAATACAAGCACCCGGCTACGGAGCTATCGGCGGCAGACCGCTCTTACCTCGTTCAGGAGCAGGTGGTCGATTGGCTGATGTCGCAGAACGACAATCATGGGGGGCAGTTTATCCGTCTGGCGGACGGCACGGTGCAGGGTGTCGATAAGGAGCAATGCTACCTGTTCCTGGGTAAGGATGAGCTAACTGGGAAGTACGACCCCAACAACGTTGGGAGTGTCTACAACAAGCTGTGGGTAGGGTGGCGGAATAATGACTTCGATCTCGATCTAAGTAGGATCGAGAAAACCGTTATGAAGCTGCAGGCCATCCCCACGGCGAAGTTTATCAAGATGCTGCGCCCCTATGCGGAGTCGTATTGGCCCGGCAAGCCGGCGGAGCAGCGCAAGTTCCTCCAGCGGGCGCGCCGCCGAAAGCTTGATCTGCGGAGGGACTTTGAGACCTTCATCACGCTCATGTACCGCGAGCGGACGGGGAAGAAGGACACAGGGCAATTCACCTTTGCAGGCGGCTGGCAGGTGCCTGACGAGCCCGTCGAGGGCCCCTCTGTTATTGAGAAGACCTTCTCATCCTCCGAGTATCTGACCAAGCAAGGGAGTGATCTCGGCGTTACTGTCAAGACCAAGCAGCACAACACCGAGCCGTCGAAGCTGCTGCTGTGCATCACTAATGATGCGCCGGACCCGAAGCAGCGGCTCAAGGATATCTGTACGGAGCTGGGTATCTCGTACGATACGGCGCACGGCCTTGTAACGGGCAGCTACTACACGCACGTTCTAATCGACAAGGCGGCCTTTGAGGGAGCCTCCGTGAAGATGGATGTTCCGGTCGAGCCGTTCAATGTGACGTCTCCGGTAGGTCCGACCCCGCCGGTACCTTTGTACTTCCCGGACGATATTGCCCATCCGCCCGCCAGGGCTAACGCGGCAGACCTCGCGGAGGTGCACAAGATGAACCTCGGGCGTTCTGGTGTGCGCTTCGAGTCGGATGGTGCAGCGGTCGAGGGCAACAATCTTACCGTTAGGAAGTGGAAAGATACTCAGGGGCTCTACTACGAGTTTGCTCTCAAGCTGCGGCCTAACGTGTGGGGAGAGCTGCTTACGGGGCATGGCGGCACGGACGGCAGCTTCCGCCTGTCAGCCGCCCCAACGCCTCCGAACAACTTTGACGACAGCTTGGATGCCTTTGTGGCGACTGGACAGCATCATAGCCAACCAATCACTACTGTGTACTGGTCGGACCAGGGCTCGGAGCTTCATATCGCGAAGGCAGACCGGATCAAAGAGAAGAACCACAAGGTTAAGGCGTCGGACTTTGGGCGGGAGGGTACCGACATTATCAACGCGGGTGTCTGGGGCGCCCCCAAGGTGTCGCTTACTGCTTGGCAGTATGTTGCGCGCCAGCACAACACGACGGAGCAGGCGCTACGCCTACGGAACAACAGGCCCACAGGGGACCTAGAGGTCGGCGACAAGCTTAAGGTCCCAGGCTACTGGATGAAGCAGGGTTGCTATGCGTGGCAGGGTGGTGTGTGGGCACGCGTGCGCCCGAAGGCGGGCGAGACGCCTCACGAGGCGCTGAAGCGTCTTCTGGAGGCGGTAAAGCCTGGTCTGTCTGGGGAGCTGCTGCGCAATGCTACGCCAGAGGAGAAGGAGTATCGCAAGCTGATGCAGGTGCTCTGGTCTGTCGCACCTCAGACGGCAGATGCGCTGTCGGACAGCTATTACGGGGCGACGATGCCGAAGGAGCTGAAGACGCCTGCGAAGATCAAGGAGTTCATTGCGGCATCGGGCGTGGATGTTAACTTGAACGAGGTTGTCGAGGAGGAGGTGTTTCCCGGCTACACCTGCTTCGTCGACAAGGGACGCTATAAGCGCCTATATGAGCAGGGCTATCGCTTTGCCGTGCAGGGCATCAACTACGAGTTTGTGCACTCGATTCTGACTGCTGGGATTATCAGCGCGAATCAGCGGGCTACGCAGGGTATTGGGCGCGTTGGGGCGACGTCTGAGAACGATGATACGAAGACGGGGGGAGCGGACCAGGCGCTCAACTACATCGTCACGAAGAAGAAGCTTTCGTCTAATGCGGGGTCCGGCGCGGGTATGCCTTGGGCATCGAGAGGAGGTGCTCAGGCGCTCATCCACCCGCGGGAGATCGGCCGCTTAGATTATTACTTTCTGATCGGCGACGACTTTGGGATAACGGCGCCGCAACGGTCGGGTCCGAAGGATGGTATGTATTGGCGGGAGCGTTTGAACATCGAGGGCGCGATAAACGACCTTGAGACGTCGGCGCAGAACAAGACCACGGAGTCTGCGGTCCGCTACGGTATCCCGGTTCGGAGCATTCTCCGGATAACCTGCTCTGGTACGGTCACTGACATATCCGACCCCTACCACGGGAAGACGTACAGGCAGGTCATTATTGAGAAGTGCCGCGCAGCGGGCATCAATGTTTGCAACGGGGTACCGATTGAGGACTTTGTGGTTGAGGAGCGCAACCTTGGGGAGATGTACAGGAAGTATGTCGAGCCCCTTCTGATGGAGTAGGACGATGGGATTTGATCTGGAGAAGGTTTATGTGCTCTCCTACACGGGCATCGAGCCCTACGAAGGGGAGGTCGTCGCGGGTGTGGTGGAGGGCTTCGACGTCTACCCTGGAGGCCGTCAGGCCCGGTACAGGTATCTGAATCTGTCGGGCGCGGGGATGGGAGGTTCCTCGGTGGTAGGGGATATCGTGGAGGAGCGCCCCGACGGTACGATTGTGGTGGAGTCCGCTGAGAGGCCGACTGACACCACACCACCAATATTTTTCACCTTCTCGCCACTCACCATCAATATCTGGCGCCAGAAGATGGCGGCTGGTGAGATAAGCAAGGTGCAAGGCGAGGCGTATTCGGACACGGGCACCTTGCAGACCGCGATGAACCTGGACATCGTCACTCAGAGCTGGCGTGAGGAGGCTGCAGAGATAATTGCTGCTGCTAGCCGGTGATCGCCCCTTGACAATAAGCTCTCGGCCTGTTACGATCTCCTGTGCTAATGGGTAGACTTGCCGCACAACCACGGCGAGTCGACAGGAGGATCTATGGAACGAGAGACCACGCGCCGCGTAGCGGTACAGTGTGGTGAGGGACTCTACCGCGAGGTCACTGTGAAGATGGTGCAGGAGTTCCACCCCACGACGAGAAAGCTGGTTAAGGCTAAGGAGGTTGGGCGCGAGGAGGGGCGTCTTTGTCGAGTGGTCAAGGAGGGGGAGAAGGCCACCATCCAGCTGGTTGATGCGCAGACCTTTGATGTGGTGATGCTTGTTGAGGCTGCAACGGCACTCCCCGAGAAGGAGGTGCCCCCCCCAACGCCTACGGCTGAGCCGAAGGTGTCCGCACCCGAGCCCGAGCCGCCTGCCACGCCAGCAGCCGCGCCGAAGGTGGCCGCACCCGAGCCCGAGCCGCCTGCCGCGCCAGCAGCCGCGCCGAAGGTGGCCGCACCCGAGCCCGAGCCGCCTGCCGCGCCAGCAGCCGCACCAGGGCCCGCTGCGGCCACTGTTGCGGATGGTGCACAGCCTGTGGTGGAGGAGGTAGAGGGGCCCCCGCAGCCTAGGCCGCGCCGACGTGCCAAGGGGAATGGGAAGGCACGCCCTAGAGGGCGTCTGCGTGCAAAGGCCAAGGCGAAGGCGGCTAAGGCGAAGGCTGCCAAGGCGAAGGCAAAGAAGACATCTCGAAAGGGTAACGGTAAGAAGGCGGCCTCGGGGCAGAGCGGTAAGCCGCTTCAGCTGGAGGCGGCGGACCTCAACCCCAAGGAGGTGATCGTGCTGGGCACCTTGTCCGGGGGCGATCCGCGGACTCTGAAGGCGATGGCGGAGGTGTTTGAGGGTGTTCCGAGCCGGCAGGCGAACAGCTGGGTGCGAAACGCTCTGCGGCGTCTGGTGCGAGGCTCGCTGGTCGAGAAGGTAGGGAAGGGGACCTATCGGGCGACGGACGGGGGCAAAGAAGCCGTCAGCAGTGAGCCGGTAGGATGAGCTATGAATACGTCACCTCTGCGGAGCGGTTAGGGGCCATAGCCAACGAGGTCGACAACGCCAAGGTGGTGGGTCTCGACATTGAGACCACCTCCTTGGACCCGCGCGACGGGAAGATACGGCTGCTGCAGCTCAACACAGGGCAGGGTATCTACGTCATTGACCTGTTCAAGACGTGCACTATGGGGCCGTTGGTGGAGGCGCTGAAGGGCTCCGCCATTAAGGTGATCCAGAACGCGAAGTTTGAGCAGAAGTGGCTACTCTTTCACCACGGTATTGAATTGTGGCCTGTGTTCGATACCTTTCGGGCCTCTGCGATTATCCACAATGGCCGCTTTTTGGGGAACAACCTTTATGACCTGTATGCCCGAGAGCTCAAGGTAGAGCCAGGGACAGGGGACATGGGAGGGTCGGACTGGTCGGCGGCCGAGCTTGGGGAAGAGCAGCTAGACTATGCGGCGGAGGATGTGACGTACCTCCTAGAGCTGCGGGACGCGCTCAAGCCGAAGCTGGCCAAGGCAGGGCTCAACCGTATAGCCTTGATCGAGTTCGGGGCCCCTCTCGCCGAGGCGGAGATAGAGCTGAACGGCTTTCGGTTGGATAGCGAGATGTGGCTCAAGGTAGCGGAGGCCAACAAGCGTAAGCTAGAGGAGCTGCGCAATAAGCTGGATGTGATGCTGCCGCATCCGAAGGGGCTGCTGAGCCTGCCGGGCATTCCCTCGGGCTTCAACTACCGCTCGCCGCAGCAGGTGCTCGCGAGCTTTAACTCGCTGACCAAGCCGAACGGTAAGCCGCTTAATCTTGGTCTGACGAGCACGGCGTCAGACCTCATTGCGATGATCGCGACAAAGCATAAGGTCTTCCCGCTCTTCATCGAGTACCGCAAGATATCGAAGCGTGTCGACTCCTTCGGTCCTGACTACCTGGAGAACATCAATCCGAAGACGGGTCGTATCCATACGGACTTCTGGCCGCTAACTGGAGCTGGCCGATACAGCTGCGTAGTGGGGGAGACACTTATCCGGACCACTGAGGGTATGAAGCGGATGGAGGATGTCTCTGTCGGTGACCAGGTATGGACCCACAAGGAGCGTTGGCAGCCCGTCATCAACCATTGGAGGCTTAAACCCGAGAGGATATATTCGGTACGTTTTAGTAACGGGGAGGTTTTGAAGTGCACGGGCTCCCACAGATTGCTACTCTCTACTGGTGAGTGGAAGTCTGTTCGGAGTATGGTAGATGAGTGTATCAAAGACTTGGACAGGGGACGCGAAGAATCGTCGGGATGTTCTGGAACTGTACCGGAGCCCGGAGATGTTGAAGCTTACAGAGGTTGCCGAGAGGCTGGGGACTACGTTTCACAACGTGTCGCATGTGGTACGATCGTGTATGCCGGAGGCCGAGCGCAAGGCGTTAGCAGCTCTGCGTTACTCGGCATCAAAGACGGGGGAGCAGAATCCTATGTGGGGCAAGAAGGGGGAGCAACACCACAACTGGAAGGGGTTGTGCGACGACGGCTATGGGTATCTGACTTGCCTGCACAATGGCAAGAGGCGATTCGTTCATCGCGTGGTGATGGCCGAAGCGTTGGGCTTGGGGGAGATTCCCGAGCACTTGACGGTCCATCACATAGACGGGGATCCGAAGAACAACGATCTGCACAACCTCGCGCTGGTGACTCACTCAGGCCACAAGGCTATTCACTACAGGCAGCTGAAGGACAGCAAGACGTTACAATTGAGGAAGTCTACGCTTGCGGAAGTCGTGAGGTCTATGACATTACCGTCGCCGTAGATGAGAGCTATGAGGCTTGTGGGGTCTTCTCTCATAATAGCCGATCGCCAAACCTGCAGCAGATTCCTCGCGCTTTTGAGTACCGTGATTGCTTCAGACCGGGCGATGGCCGAATACTAATCGTTACCGACTATTGCGTCGTGGGGGGGACGCGCGTGGCGACATCGGAGGGTTTGGTGCCGGTGGAGAATGTTGCCGTAGGTGCTGAGGTCTTGGTGGAGGACGGGACGAAGCATCGAGTGAGCGACCGTATCTCTAAAGGGGTCCAGTCTGTCTATCGGATTCGGACGAAGCTTGGCTACGAGCTGCGTGCTACGTCTCTTCACCGTATTAGAGTCCTTGACCGTGAGGGAGCCTATGTTTGGAAGCGTCTACATGAGATAGGGCCGTCGGACTACGTGGCTGTGCAATCCGGCCGGGGTTTGTCGGAGGCTTCGTCGAAGGTTGTGCTGCCGCCTAAGCCTTCTGGTGGCGTCAACAGCAAGGAGGTTCGTGTTCCTGGGGAGGTCTCTGAGGACTTGGCTTTCTTTGTTGGTTACTTTGTGGGGGACGGGAATCTAGGGTCCAACTATCTTCGGTGGGTGGTAAACGCTAAGGACCCGGCGGTCCATGAGCGTCTGCTGGGGCTGTGTGAGGAGCTGTTCGGGCTTCGTGATCTACATGTCAAGGAGTATCGTGGCGTCATTGAGACGCACGTCAATCGCAAGCAGCTTCGCGACTGGTTTGTAGCTTTAGGCGTTTCAAAGGGGGCTGTGCCTGGGTTTCTTTGGTCCTCTCCGCCGCGTGTGGTGGGCGCCTTTTTGCGGGGCCTCTTTGAGGCGGACGGTAGTGCTGGGGGGGACCACGTGAAGCTGGTCTCCTCCCGCAGGCGTCTTATTGTTGAGGTCCAACAGCTGCTCCTGGCTCTGGGGGTGTTGTCTACTCGGCGCAAGGAGCGGCATGGGGAGGGGCGTCGTTATGTGGGCTGGTCGCTGCGTGTCCCCCGGTTGTTCCTCTCTAGGTTTGTGGAGACTGTGGGGTTCTTCTCGTGGCGCAAGCAGGGGAAGCTGTCGGGCTTGATAGGGCGTGGTCCCGTATCTCCGACGGTGGGCTCTGTGCCTAATATGCAGGAGCGTGTTAGGGAGCTGAGGCTGGAGGGGGAGGTACGGAGATTGCTCAACAACACGGCGTCTCTGGGGCGGTCTGTCAGCTTTCTGGTGGCTGTGAAGCTGCGCGAGGAGCACCCGGAGGTTTATCGGGAGCTGGGGTTGAGCCGGACGGTGGAGGACGGGACGTTCTTCGATGCGGTGGACTCGATAGAGCTTGATGGTGAGGAGGATGTCTATGACCTGTCGGTCCCTGGTCCCGTGACCTATATCAGCGACGGCTTTGTTAGTCATAACTCACAGATAGAGCTCCGTCTTGCTGCGGAGGTGACGCAGGACCCTGTGCTTATTGGTATCTACCTTCGGGGGGAGGATGCGCACCGTCGGACGGCTAGCATCGTCGCGGGAGTTCCCTACGATGAGGTGACCAAGGCGCAGCGCCAGGCGGCGAAGCCGGTCAACTTCGGGCTCATCTACGGGCTAGGAGCTGCGAAGCTGGTCGTGTACTCCCAGGCTAACTACGGGGTGACGATCACAGAGGCGCAGGCCAACAAGTTCATCAAGCGTTACTTTGACGGCTACCCGCGCGTGCGCGCGTGGCAGGAGCGCTCTCTGCGTGATGCGAAGCGTGTCCCCTATGCCCGCACCCTGTGGGGCCGTCGGCGCTACCTCGACCCCGAGACGGCGCGCAATGAGTACTTCAACTGCCTAGACTTTGAAACGGAGGCGCTCACACGCCGGGGGTGGGTCAGAGGGCCGGATCTTGCTCTGGGCGACGAGATTCTGACCAAGAACCCAAAAACAGGTGCCTTAGAGTGGCAGGCTCCTACGGACTTAAGGGTGTTTGAGCCTGTGGAGAGGGAGCTTACGGAGTTCAAGTCAAAGTCGTTTCATGCGGTGTCCACAGCGGACCATCGTTGGCTTGTCTACAACAAGGGCGCCCGAAAGGACATGGAGCGACGGACATCAACACTCTCGCGTCATGGTGACGATCGCATCCATCGCACCGGTCGGTACGAAGGGCCCGAGAGTAGCCTCCTGTCGGACGACTTTGTGGAGCTTGCTGGTTGGTGGTTGACGGACGGCGGTATTCAGAAGACCCGTAGGGTCTACGACCGTCCCGGAAAGCGTGGTCCTAAGCCTAGTGGGGTGTCCTTGAAGCTCTATCAGAGTGTGCGGGCTAACCCTTATAAGGTGGCTTGTATTGAGGCGCTTCTGGGTAGATTGGGGATGAGGTACTCGAAGAGCGAGAATGGGGAAGCGGGGGGGCGTATGTGGTACTTTCGGCACCCTCTGAATGAGGTTTTGGTGCAGCTCTGCCCCGGCCGTGTTTTGACCATGGACCTTCTTAATCTGCTTACGGCTCGGCAGTGTCGTCTACTGCTCCAAACCATGATCGGTGGGGATGGGTGGCGTAGCGATAAGACGGCCTTTGTCAGCCGTTCCCGAGAGGGAGCAGAAGTTTTCCAGATTCTCTGCACGCTTTGCGGTTACGTGGGCTCCATCAAGAAGCGCGATATGCGGAAGTACAGGCCGAGGTCGCCCAAGCTTAAGAATGTTCCCAAGGGGACGGAGCACTGGCAGGTTACTGTGCTCAACCGCGACAAGGCGCAGGTGCTTAAGAAGCATGTGAGGCAGCTCAAGGGTGTTTTCGGGATATGGTGCCCAATTGTTCCTAATACCTTCTTCGTGGCTCGGCGTAGTGGGCATGTGTTCATAACAGGGAACACCCCGATCCAAGGCTCGGGGGCCGACGGCCTCAAGCGCTCCCTACGCAACGTGTACTTCCGCCTGAAGCGCTTCGGCTCTCGGGCCAAGATGGTTCACATGGTGCACGACGAGATCGTGGTCGAGTGTGACGATGACGAGGAGCTCGTGGCGCAGGTGAAGCTGGAGGTGGAGCAGGCGATGATTGAGGGCATTCAGCCGATGATGCGATCAGTTCCGTGCGTCGCTGAGGGAGATACTGGCAGGTCATGGGCAGCTCATTGAGGGCGCCTCACTAAGCTTCTAGAAGGAGACGACAGTGTTTTATACGGACGATGGTAAGGGTAACACCAGGTTGGACGAGGCGATTCGCGAGGAGCTGTTGGACGCGCTGGAGCGTGTGGGCATCAAGGCCCGCGCTAATCTGGATCTTTCGGATATGGTTTGGTGGGCGTTGCACCACTCGGATGATTGGGGTCTCCCTGCGGAGCTGCGTCATCGCCTCACGCTTTCTGCGGTTCGCCTTTACCGGTATGAGGATGGCAGCATCTTGGCTATGAGAGACCTTCTAAAGGACGGGGATGAGGAAGGGACGGGCATCATGATGACGCTGGATGGGGAGTTCTTTGGGGGGTGGTGCTCGTAGCCCTTGGCTGTGTATTGAGCAGGGAGCAGCTGTACGCGGGATATCTGGGATGAACCACAACTTTGATTGCAGCTTTTTAACGATGACTGCGGTGGCGGTGGAGGCGGACAAGCTTAGGTGTCGCTTTGAGAACGGGGACGAGGCTGTTCTGGACACCGGGCAGTTGGTACCGCCCGGTTATCAGGACCCGCAGTGGGTAGAGGCTCGGCTGGACCCCGACGGTTGGACAATCACTGTCCCGGCCACGCCGTCGCCCTACAAGATACCCTCGGACGTTGTGCGCTCTCGGACTCACGAGGGCTTTGCGGGGCATCTGGCTGCGCGTGATCGCGCTTTCCGGGTTGAGTATGCTCGCCAGGATGGAGGCGCCGCGGCGCCTTTGCGGGGCCATCCGACTCTGGGGTGTGTGGTGGACGATGCCAACTTTGCTAAGGGGGTTCAGGAGGAGGTCGAGTGAGGGCTGACAGCGAAGGTACCTACAAGCAGGAGCTGGTGGACGTTGAAACGTTCTTTAGGGACGAGCGTTACTTAGGCGGTGTGGGTTTGTATCCTCAGTGGCTGTCGGACCTCCAGGAGGTTTTCCGCGGGCCGTTCGACGAGGTGATATTCACGGGGGGACTGGGCTCGGGGAAGACGTTTGCCGCGTCGGCGGCTCTTTGCCGTATGCTCTACGAGCTGTCGCGCCTCCGAGACCCGCAGGCGTCTCTCGGGCTTGGGTCGGGGTCAGTCGTTTCGCTGGGGTGTCTTAGCGTTAGCCCGGCGTTTGCGTCTGATGTCATCCTCGGGGGTGTTGCGCGCATGCTCCGGAGCAGCCCCTACTTCTGTGAGACGTTTCCTCACGAGGAGCGACCAGGCGAGCTGCGATTCCCCTCGGACATCTGTGTAACGGCCGGCGCGCTGTCCTCGGGGACTAGTCTAGGGCGCAACTTGTTGGGAGTGCTAGTGGAGGCTCCCGTCACCTCGAAGTTTACGGCCAAGGATCTTAGAAAGGTCTACTTGGGTCTGCGCCGCCGTGTTAGGTCGCGCTTTGGAGCGGCCGGTCGCGGGAAGGTGTTTCTTACCTCGTCAAAGCGGGATGGGGGCGCCTTTCTGACTCAGCGTCTGCGCGAGGTTGTAGATGATCCTGCTGTGCTTGTCCGGGACTATGCCTTGTGGGATTCTCAGCTGGAGCGCTTTGGCTCAGCGCGCTTCTTTGTGCGACGGGGGTCTGGGGAAGAGCCCCCTAAGATCGTGAAGGAGGACGAGGTGCTCTCGTTGAGGGTGGACGACGTTCGAGCTGGTTGGGTGGATGTTCCTGCTGAGCTTAGGGGCGAGTTTGAGCGGGACCTGGAGGGGAGCCTTCGGGACCTTGCTGGAGTGGTGTGGTGAGTTGTGAGCACAAGCGTCGAGAGAAGACCGGCGGCGTGCAGTACGTTGCCCCGCTGCGCTTTGAGTGGCGCTGCTTGGATTGTGGTGACAGCTGGTACGAGGAGGACCCCGAGAGTCTTGCGGTGCGAGAGTGCTGCGGCTCACCAGGGTGCCCTTTGTGTGCATCTGAGGACGGAGGTGGAGATGGTTAAAAGCTTGACGACGGAGAAGGCGTTGGACGAGCTGGCAGTGGTCGCGGACATACACCGAGACCGCTTGTCGTTGTCGGAGGTGCGCCTCCGTGAGGGCGAGGACGGGGTGGCGAGCTTCGCGCGCGTCGTGCTGGTGGATGGGGAGGAGTCGGGCTTCCGCTGGACCGCCAAGAACGGGTGGACCGGCACTCTTGAGCCCGCGTCGGGAGGTTAGGCTGTGGAGACCTGCTACTATCTGGGCAGCGAGCGGCTCGCTCGAATATTCACGCGGGAGCCCCCCCATACAGGGACGGCGGTGGAGCACAAGGGCACTAGCTACCTGGTGCGGTCAGTGACAGTGTCCGTCGTCCCCGAGCGGGTATGTGCGGTCGTTCGTTTGGTGCCTCTCTCCCCGACCCAGGTTCTTGACAATCCTCCAGCTATATAGTACCGTCGTGTTATGGCTAGCAAGGTTGTGCGAGGTTTCATAAGAGCGGCGTTGGATTTGCTGGAGGAGGTGGAGCGGGTCGGCGATGTGGGGTATCTGGGGGAGCTGAGGCCGGAGCGTCCAGACGCAGATTCGCCTCTGGCGGCCTTGTGCCGGCTTAGGGACTGGCACCGCTTTGAGCTGGAGAAAGCGGCGGAGGAGCCGTCCTCGGGCGAAGACGCGCCTTTACGGGCTGCTCCGTGTGTGCAGTACGTGGACGTTGGGGACCTATCCCCGCAGGAGGCTATGGAGCTTGTCCAGCGGACGCGGGAGCGCTTGCAGGGTGAGGCGCGGGCGGAGTCCGGGCGTCTCGTCAACGGGGCGCAGCTGGAGGAGCTTCTTTCGGGGGAGCTGTCGCAGGCGGTGGTTGTTGGGCATGACGGGCGGCGGGGGGTAGCCTTGATGGTGGGGGAGAATCTGACGAAGCATTTTCTATCTGGGGACGTCATCGTCTTCTGGGATAACGGGGACCACACAGCGCCACCGGAGAAGGATATCAGGCTGCTATCCAGAGGGCTGCTTACCCGGAACATCATCTCGGGCTTGGGCGACCGCGAGGAGCTGGGTCGGTTGGTCCGAGAGACGTGGGTTGCGTGGGCCAAGGAGCAGCCCACCCCCAAGTCGCATTGGTTGGTCCCGTGGGAGGAGCTGGACGAGCCGCTGAGGGAGGTGGATCGCCGTATCGGTGAGGCGGTTGCGGCGCGCACGTTGCTGGGGTGGTGAGATGGCAGAGCGTAGGACAGTGTGCGAGAAGTGCGGTAGTTGGCGTGTGGAGGTGATAGAGGTGCTTAACCCAGACACCTACGACATGAACGCTAGGGCTAACCTGCGGTGTTTGGGGTGTGCTCACGAGTGGGAGGGGAGGGTTACTAGTCCGAGGAGCCAGGAGCTGCGCCGTAAGGGGCGCAGACGGTGACTGCTGGAGCTTTGTTGGGGAGGTGAGATGAGTAAGGGTCATCCTTTGAAGGCGTACGCCAGGCATGTGCAGCGCAACCTGCCGGGCAAGCCGAGCTATCAGTGGTGCTTGGGGGTGGTGACGGACCTGTTTGGTCTGACCCGGAGCATGAGCAAGGAGGACCGCAAGCGCTTTCTCCTTGCGGAGGCCCGCAAGCTGGATGATGGGCGGCGTCGTGATCTGGAGGACGGTTAGATGGGCCGGGTTGTCGAGGTGCTGGCGGTTGAGCGGATGGGCTGCTGTGCTAAGATCGACATCTACTGTCCTCATTGCCGAGGGCGTGTGGCGGTGCCTGGCTGTGGGCAGACGCGCGAGCTGTCTCATTGCGGTGGCTGTGGGATGCCTTACGTGGTTAGATCTGCACCTACTCCGACTGGCTATGAAGCGTACTTCCCAGAGGTTGGGGGCGGCGACCACGTGGTCGTTCCTGAGTAGTTGTCATAGATGGGCTTCTGTGGCAGTCTAGGCGGTGATGTCTCGCCGACTACACCTGTTGCTTTGACGGCCCGTCCCGCCGGGAGGTGGTGGACGGGCGCAGACATGTGTATCGGTCAGGTAGCCCAACTAGGCAGAGGCGTCGGCTTGAGGGGCCGAAGGTTGGGGGTTCGAATCCCCCTCTGACCACTAGCCCGAGTAGCCCAACCAGGTAGAGGCGCGTCGCTTAGGACGACGAGGTTGGAGGTTCGAATCCTCTCTCGGGCACCTGTGAGCCTCGGTAGCCCAGCTGGTAGAGGCGGCAGGTTCTAGTGGTCTGTGGGTAGAGACAGTGTTAAACCATCGTTATGGTTGAAGTTGCGTGGAGGTCTGGTTGGTATAACATGAAGGGGTACCGAATGAGGGTCGAGAGATTGTCGGATGGTACTAAGCGTAGTGTTCTAGAGCATCGGGAGGTTATGGAGGCGCATCTGGGCCGTAAGCTGGAGAGTTGGGAGTGTGTTCATCACAGGGATGGAAACAGAGCCAACAATGCGTTGGGTAATCTGGAGGTTATCTCTCGTGGGGACCACGCGCGAGAGCATGCGAGGTCCGAGGAGCTTGTGGTTTTTGCTTGTCCTGAGTGTGGGGGACAAGGAACTAAACCGGCACGTGTGGTCCGCTCGAATAGGAAGCAGGGTAAGGCGGGGCCATTTTGTAGCAAGTCTTGCTCTGGTAAGTGGAGTAGGAGAAGGCAGGTTTATTCTTGCGGGGCTCGTCCTCGCGCGCAGTTTCTAGCCCAAGTGCCGTAATTGGTAGTCGGGACGGGTTTAAAACCCGTTGTCTCGTAGAGGCGTCTGGGTTCGATTCCCAGCTTGGGCACTGATTGGTCGGGTGTGGGTTCGACTCCCGCCCGAGGCACCTAACGATCTCGCGCGGTTAGGCTATCGCGTTTGAACGTGATAAGCTGGAGGCGTGACTGCTAAGAAGAACGGCCGCAAGCGTCGGCCAGCGGCTTTTCAGATTAAGCCGACCAGGCGCGCTACCAACTTCCCGAAGCTCCGTGCGCTCAAGTGCTTTGATGAGATGCATCAGCTGTTCCTTGATGGGTGGAGCGACCGGAAGATAGCGGAGTTCATTCAGGAGGAGCGCCACGAATACACCGACGCCAGCCGCGAGGGGTTGGTGTCGATGCTGCGTCGCTATCGGACGACGATTCCCTCTGCGCAGCTCATCAAGGGGCGTATGCCGCTCTGCTTTGAGCAGGCAGCGCTGCGTGTCGCGGAGGGGCTAGATGAGCTCGACGAGCTTTGGTTGCTTTATGCCGTCCAGATGGAGCGGATAGGCATTGAGTACGAGAACGAGAAGACCATCAACAAGCTATTCCCGTCGATGACGCAGGAGATACGGGCGGCCCGCGAGATCCTGACAAGCATCGCGCAGCTTAAGATGGACCTGGGGCTCAATGAGCGGCAGCTGGGGAAGATTGATGTCGAGGCCCACATCACTGCCCACGTGGAGGACCGGCTAGGGGATCCCAAGGTAGCTAAGGTGCTCGCCAACCCGGAGAAGCGCCGCAAGCTGTTGGGGCTTGCGAGCAAGCTCGCCCGTGTAGCGGATGAGCCCGAGGTTATTGAGGCCAAGGCCGAGGTTGTGGACTCGGAGCCTTCGGAGGCGTCGTGCTCGTAAACCGCGGTGGTCGGATCTTCAGCAAGCGTACGGCTGAGGAGGACGAGGCCGACCTACGGCAGGAGCTAGCAGCGCTAAGCCCGGATGAGCGCGCAGCCTTGATGGTGCTGTTGACGGAGGTCGAGGAGGAGCGTAGCGAGGGCGACCGCCCCCTAATCGATATCGTGAGCGAGGCCGAGTTCAAGCATCCTCCCGTGGATATCGCGACCTTCGTCAAGGATGACTACTACCTCGGCAACACCTGCAGCGTGCTGTATCCCAGATGGCTCTCGGACATGGAGGAGCTCTTTGAGGGGGGCGACTACGAAGAGGTCATCTTTACGGGGGCGATCGGAGGGGGAAAGACCTTTTCAGCGTCCGTAGCAGTCTGCCGTATGCTCTACGAGCTATCCTGCCTCCGCGACCCTCACGCCTCTCTTGGGCTGGCGCCGGACACCGACATCTCGATCGTGTGCTTGAGCGTCAATGAGGGCCTGGCGATGAAGGTCGCCTTTGAGAACATTGCGACGAAGCTCAAAGCTAGCCCTTACTTTGCGGAGCACTTCCCGTACAAGGCTACGCGGAAGGAGTTCAGGTTCCCCAACAACGTGTGGCTGGCAGCTCGGGCCACCACGGACACCTCCGCATTGGGTTTGAACACCCTCGGGGCCTTAGTGGATGAGTGCGTGTGCGCTGATACCTTGGTGTCGCTTCCAGGGGGTCGGGTGGCCACTGCGGAGGCTCTTTATGAGTCTTGTGGGCCGCTGCGGTTGCCCTTTAGGTTGCTGTCGGTAGAGGGGGGCTGCCCAGTGGAGGCTGATGCGTATATCAAGCGTTCGACGGTCCAGGAGTGCTTTGAGGTAGAGCTTGACGGGGGGCAACGTCTGCGCGCGTCGTGGAGGCATCCGGTGGCTGTGCTAGGCCGTGACGGGGTTCTAGGCTTCAAGTTAATGCGTGATATACTTCCGGGTGAGGAGGTTGTCACATATGCCGAGGAAAGGTCAGAAGCTTTCGGAGGATCAAAAGAGACGCTTATCGGAGATAGCCAAGCAGCGGACGGGCTCAAAGAACCCGTTTCATGGGCGCAAGCATACGGCGGAAGCAAAGCGCAAGATGGCGGAGGCGCGGAGGAAGAGGACTGGTTGGAAGCACACGGAGGAGACCAAGCGCAAGATAGGAGAGGGAAACCGAGGGAAGGTGATGTCGGACGAGGCGCGTTCCAAAGTGTCGCGGGCGATGAAGGAGCGTTGGGCCGCTGGAGACAGCAACTTGCGACCACCGCCGCCAATGGTGGGGGAGGACAACCCCAACTACGGCAAGCCTCTGTCAGAGGAGCACAAGCAGCGGTTGCGAGAGGCTGCGACTGGGAGGCGCCCCTCGGCGGAGGCGCGACGCAAAATGTCAGAGGCGCGGCGGGGCAAACCTATGCATACGGAAGCGTTCAAGCGGCGTTTGATCGAATACAACCGCACTCGGGACTACACGCATTCGGAGGAGACACGGGCCAAGATATCGGCGTCAAGCGTCTGGCGCCTGAAGAAGGGAGATTGGAGGTATCTAGGCCGTGTCGAGACGACGAAGGCGGGTTTGCTGGGCTTTCGTTCGCTGTGGGAGCTTCGAGCGGTGGAGATATTGGAGGGGCGTTCGGATGTAGCCGCTTACCGTTACGAGAAGCTGTCGGTGCCGTACCTTTGGGAGGACAAGCGACGCAACACTGTGCCGGATTACGTGGTCGAGCTGAGCGACGGCCGCACGCTGGTCGTCGAGGTGAAGCCCAGAGGCTACATATCCAACCCCAAGGAGAAGGCGAAGATGGGAGCGGTACGGGCGTATTGCGCTCGTCAGGGGTGGGTATACGAGGTATGGGACGAGCGTTTACTGTGGCCCGCGTCGTGTCCAAGAGAGGGCTGGGAATGCTCCCTACCTACGACATTTGCGTCCCAGGATGTGAGGTCTTCATAGGGGACGGGGTGCTCGTTCACAACAGCAACTTCCTTAGCAAGGGGCGCAAGATAGACCCACGGATGGGGGCTGTGGACCACGCGGAGATGATCTACAACGGTCTCAAGCGCCGCATGAAATCCCGCTTCGGCCGGGGCGGCCGTGTGCTCGGGAAGATCTTCCTCGTTTCGTCAAAGAAGACCGCGGATGACTTCACGGCGCGGCGCATTCGGGAAGCTAAGGAGGACCCGCGGGTGATGGTCCGAGATTACGCGCTGTGGGATTCAAAGCCCGCGGACCACTTTAGCCCCGAGCGCTTCTATGTGCTGTGCGGTAATGAGCAGATACCCTCGCGTATCCTGGACGAGGGGGAGGAGAGCAGGTTGGAGCGGGACGGGGTGCCTGACGGCGTCACGTTGGTAGCGGTCCCCGTCGACTTCAAGTCGGACTTCGAGCGTGACCTTGAAGGCAGCATAAGAGATATCGCGGGGGTGTCGACCGTTGCAGTTAGCCCCTTTGTTCAGCGTCGCGAGAAGCTTGTCTTTGACGACACGCGGCAGCATCCCTTCAGCGTGGAGGTATACGACCCCTCCAAGCCGGGGACGTTCATCTGGGAAAACCTCGTACGTAAGACGCAGATGCGGGACTTCTCGGGCTACACTCACGAGTCCCTGACGCCGATTGTCAACCCCAAGGCGGCGCGGCACATCCACATCGACCCTGCCTATCGTAAGGATTCGGTGGGCTTCTGTATGGCTCATATCAGCGGCTGGAAGGACGTACTGCGCCGTGCGGAGGACGGGGAGGTATTCCAGGAGCGGCAGCCGATCTACTTTGTCGATGTTATTCTGCGCATCGTCCCTCCAGTGGGGGACGAGATTGTGCTCGGCGACCTGCGGCGCCTCGTCTATGAGCTTAGTGCTCACGGTTTCATTATCACCCTGGTTACTCAGGATACATGGCAGTCGATCGACGCGTTACAGCAGCTGAAGCAGAAGGGGTATGCGGCGGAGCATCTCTCGGTCGACACGAAGATGGACCCGTACGAGGCGCTCAAGACGGCTTTTTATGAGGATCGGATTAACATCTATCGTTACCCTACGGTGTTCAAAGAGCTGCGGGAGCTGGAGCTGGACGCAAAGCGCCAGCGCGTCGATCATCCCAAGAAGGGCTCTAAGGATACGAGCGATGCCCTGGCGGGCTGTATCTACACTCTGTCGCAGCATCAGGCCACGCAGCCGCTCCCTGTGCTCCGCGGCGCGATGGCCTCGGCCGACGTCTGGATGGAGGAGCAGCAGCACGCAGCCGCGGCGCGTCGTCTATCGGGCCGGCACGTCGACAGTGGTCGCTTTTATCCACCGGCGGCCCAGCTTCCGGTCGGGCAGCAGCCGAACGTGCTCCCACCGATCTTGGGTGGCGGTATGGGCTCGCCTGGATGGGGCCGTGGTGGCTCAGGCTGGGGCTCAGACGGCGTTTTCTGATAGGATGCGACCACGCGGTCGTTCAGGAGGTTAAGGTGTCTACAAGGCTTCAGAGGCTTATTACGGAGATGAGGGAGGCGCTGACGGGTCCCGAGCATGCGGACCTTCAGAGCCTTATTACGTTGGTTGACGGCGTGGACGAGACGGACGAGCTAGTGGGGTTGTCCAATGACGAGCTCCGCCGTTTCAAGGGCTTTCGGCTAACGCTCCACCGTGCGGTGCCTATGGAGCCTGACACGCTGCTCAAGCACGTTGCGGCGCACTGGCGCGCCGCGCGCCAGGCGGTGCTAAAGCTGTCTATCGGGCCGAAGGCTCAGGCGGTTGTCGATCGGATGATAGGCGATGGCTGGGTGGGGTAGGTGTTACGTGCTAGGAATCTGGTCGGTGTTGCCGTAGGGTAGAAGGTAGGCTTGACGATCTAAGGAGAGTGTGGTTTTCTGTGGGCAACTCTTTGAGAAGTGAAGGTTCCACGGTTTCTGCCCTGAATCTTGGGCGGAGTAAAACCTTTAGAGAGGGAAGAGGTAGTCTGACCGTTGGTAGCGAGAACCAAGCTAGGTCGGCAAAGTCTTTCACCTATCAGGTTAAAGTGAACCCTCAGTTCGAGGGGGATAGCCTATCGCCGCGGAAGCGCTGGCTTGGTCCGTGCGGACCAGGTGAAACTGCTGCTTGGGTAGGAAGCCAACACGAAGCCTCTGGTTTTGGTAAGCTTGGCGGAACGGTAGAAGCGTAGGTGTAGCCCGTGGGGTTCTTTAGCAACATAGCCAATCGCATTCGCCAGGCGTGGACCAAGGACAAGGAGCAGGTTGCGGTCCAGCTCGCGAAAGGTGCCACGGCGGCGGGCTACCCCGGCAGCGGCTATGACATTCTGCAAGCGTATGGCTACGAGGTCCTCGCGGACTACCTGCGCCTGGAGCAAGATCTGCTGTCTCGCTATGCCGACTATGAGGAGATGGATGATTATCCTGAGCTGTCGGCGGCCATCGACGTCTTTGCGGATGATAGCACGCAGCCCGACACGCAGCTGAATCGTACGGTGTGGGTCACGTCGTCAAACCAGAACATCGCCAACATGCTCAACGATCTGCTCAACAAGCAACTGCGCTTGGATGAGGAGATATGGGAGATAGCTCGGACGCTGATCAAGTACGGTAATGACTTCGAGGAGCTGCTGGTGACGGCTGACGGCGTGGTGGGTTTTAACTACCTACCTCCTCCGACTGTGCGGCGTATTGAGGGGCCGCGTGGGGAGCTTTACGGGTTCATCCAGGACTTCAAAGGGCGTTTTGGGTATTGCCTCGCACACGGCTCACGCGTTTGGACCGACCGTGGTCTGACGGAGATTCAAGCCTTCGAGCGCGGCTCCGTGCTGGGGTGCAGCGACGGTAAGCCTGCTCTTCTGCCTGTCAAACAGCTTCACGTCAACGGCACCAAGAAGGTTTACAAGGTCCGCACAAGACACCGCGAGGTCTTTCTGACGGAAGATCACCCGGTGTTGGCCCAGAGGCTCGACGGGTCGCGGGAGTGGGTTCGGGTGAAGGACCTGCGGATTGTTAGGTACCGCGGCAAGAAGCGGAACATTGATTACTCTCGGACATCAAAGATTGTTGTGAGTACGCGGATGCCTGCGGGAGAGATTCCTGAGTGGTCGTCCCTGTGGGCCGAGAGCCCGTTTGAGGTGCCTTGGGGGGACCAGGGCACCCCGCGTCAGCTACAGCTCCCTGAGAGGCCGTCAGCGGGCTTCTGCCGTCTACTAGGGTTTCTGCTGGGAGATGGGTGGCGGTCGAAGTCAGAGGCGGAGGGCCGAGTGGCCTATGCTCGTGGAGAATACCCGGAGCAGAACGAGCTGTACGACAATCTTCTAGCAGCTTTGGGGCTCGACCCTAGGGTAAAGCAGGTTCGGTCCGATGGTGCGGTGGTGGGCGAGGAGACCGTTGTGTGCTCCGTCCAGCTCTGGCGCCTGCTGCCGGCTTTAGGGTGGATTGATGGGTTTGATAAGAAGCGAGTACCCGCGTGGGTCTACACGCTGCCTGAAGACCACCGAGAGGCGTTTTTGCGAGGGTTCTTGGACGCGGATGGGTGGGTCAACAAGCAACCCCGTCGGAAGCTTCGGCACTTCTTTGAGATAGCCAACTACGACCTTGCGCGGGACCTCAAGAACTTGATCGACGGTTTGGGCTACGTCTGTGGGAACATCTCCTCACGCACGCGCGAGCCGGGCACGGTGGTCAAAGGGAAGGTCATTCAGACGCAGCAGCCTTGCTATACGGTATCCTTTACCGACGAGCGCTTCGCGGAGCCTTTGGTGGCTGAGACGGTGCTAGAGGTGTCCTACCATGGTGACGAGGAGGTTTTTGATCTGGAGGTTGAGGACGATGCTCATAACTTCGTGGCAGATGGGGTGGTTGTTCACAACTCACCCGAGGATTTTCGGCAGATCTTGGCCACCCGTACCGCGCTGATTGCGCAGGAGTATTCGAAGCAGCATCAGATGGACGGGGGCAATCAGGATGAGCAGCTAGCTGCTCTAGAGGATTGGGAGGTGGTGCACTTCCGTCTGCGTGGTAAGCATCGCCGCAGCGTGTATGGGAGCTGTTTAACAGGGGAATCCAGGGTCTGGACGACAAGGGGTCTAGTCGAGATACGAGATGTCGTTCCCGGAGATCGAGTGTTTTCGCGGCATGCTGGAATGCTGCGGACTACTAAGGTTCTAGATCACGTGTGTAATGGGTCTAAGCCGGTGTACCGTCTCTCGACGAAGCACAGGTCGTTGCGGTTGACTGCGAATCATCCGGTGTTGGTGGAGGGGGCTCGGAAGGGTAATCAGAACGCTTGGTTGCCCGTGTCCGAGGTGAAGCCGGGAGATAGGCTTGTTGCCGCAGCGCGTCAGCCCTACCTGTCGGGGGCGCAGCCGTTGGGTATTCTCCTGAGTGAGGACACTGAGACGTGTCGGGTAACGCTGACGCCTCGGGGGGCAGCGGCGCTGCGTTCATTTGTACGGCGTTCTGCCTACGGACCTCGTGATGAGGGTTTGCGCGCCAAGGCATCGTCGGTTGGGGTGTCTAGGGGTACTCTAGAGGATCTGTTAGAAGGTAGGTCCTCTGTACCTAAGTCGTTGTTGCGCGATCTTTTTTCATCGCTGGGTCTCCCTCTTTTTGATGGGTCCTACACGGTTAGGTCCTATGACGGTGCTCACAAGATCCCTAGGCTGTCGGACTTTGTAGATGCCTCGTTCTGCCGACTGTTCGGGTTCATGTTGGGGGATGGCTGGGTTAGGGATAACGAGGTCGGCTTTGCTCTTGGCGAGCACGATGCCATCAATGCGCGTTACGAGCGTATGTTCGACGAGATGGGTCTTGGTTCCTCTCGGTCCGGAGGCAGCTGTACGGTTCACAGCCGCGTTCTTGCTGAGGTGTTTCAGCGCTTCGGTTGGGTTGGAGGGGCTCACCACAAGCGTGTGCCTTCGTGGGTGTTTGTGCTACCGGAGGAGCTGCGCGCGGAGTTCGTGAGGGGATTCGTCGATGCGGATGGCTGGGAGACGCATCAAGGACCGGAACCCTACTTTCACATAGAGCTGTGCAATGAGGCGTTGCTCAGAGACCTGAAGAATCTGGTAGATGGGCTAGGGTGGACCTCTGGTAACATTCGATCTCGTAAACGGGAGGAGCGCCCAGTTATTGGAGGGCGTGAGATAAACACGGGGCCGTCCTACCAGCTCTACTTTCGTGAGGCACCGCTTGCTGCTGGGGACTTTGCGTCCGAGGAGGTGGTCAGTATCGAGCCCGATGGAGAAGAGCTCGTCTACGACATCGAGGTGGCTGACAGAGAGCACAACTTCGTTGCTGATGGGTTGGTGGTGCACAATTCTGTGTTGGAGGCGGCTCGCTGGATATGGAAGCGGCTTATGCTGCTGGAGGATTCGGCGTTGCTGTACCGGCTTACGCGGGCGCCGGAGCGTTTCGCCTTTTACGTCGACGTAGGCAACCTCCCGCCGGCCGAGGCGCTGGCCTATGTGAACCGGGTCCGTCAGCAGTACAAGAAGCGCCGCTTTGTCAATCCGACCACGGGCAAGCTGGACTTCAGCTTTGACGCTTTGAGCCAGGATGAGGACTTCTTCTTGCCTACGCGGCAGGGGCAGGAGGGGACCCGGATCGATGTTCTCTCGGGCCCTCAGTGGCAGCATATGGATGACATTGAGTACTTCCAGGGGAAGATGTTCTCGGCCATCAAGATCCCGAAAGCGTATCTGCAGCAGGACGATAACACGGCCCGAGCGGTGCTGAGCAGCGAGGACGTTAGGTTTGCTCGGACGGTCCTTCGTATCCAGCGCGAGCTGCGCAATGGGCTCGGGAAGGTCTGTCGGGTGCACATGGCGGCGCTGGGGATGGACCCTCAAGCGTACGACTACGAGGTGCACATGACGGTGCCTAGCTCGATCTATGAGCTAGCGCAGCTGGAGGTCCGGAACGCTCAGGCAGACCTCGCTTCGCGGATGAGGGAGTTCGTCTCGCTAGAGTGGATCTACAAGGAGGTCTTCGACCTCAGCGACGACGCTATCAAGCTCATCTACCAGCAGCGCGAGTCAGACGTTAGGGACGAGACCGTGTGGTCCGCTAAGGCAGATGCCGCTGCGGCGGCGTTGGAAGCTCCTATGGAGGGAGCCGATCAACCGGCGCTTAAGGCCCCCTCTAACGGTAACGGTAAGCACCGGCGAGCCGGCCGTAGTTTGCACAGCTCTCGGACCCCCTCGTTGGAGCAGCAGCTTCTGGCGGGTGGGGGTCGGGCGGCAGAGCGTCGGGCAGGAGATAAGCTGGATCGTTTGCTTCAGGGTGATGAGGTGCTACGGCGTTCGCTAAAGCAGTTAAGAGGGCTCGTTCAAGAGCTGACTAGATCTTCTCAGGGCTAGGGGTGGCCGTAGTGTTGACAGGAATTGTAAGGTACAGGTAGTTTGGGAGGCAGTCATCGTGCCGGCAGAACGTTGCTTCATTCCGATCAAAGCTCTTCGAGCGCTTGCCCGTGGCAGCTACGAGCATGTCGTTGCTGTGGTTGAGGCTATGGTTCAAGAGCAGTCTGAGAAGATATTCGGATCGCCTGTTGGCGTTCGTGTGGTGGGCACCTTTCCTGGTGAGGTCCTGGTGCTCTCGGAGGACGGTCGGGTTGCTCGGGCGAGCTTCGAGCCGGATGGTGAGGGCTCTGTCAGGTTGACGGGTACTGCTCCCGCGGCGGTTCCTATCTATCGCGGCGATCGTGTGCGCGAGTACGTTCGGGAGCAGGTGAGCACTGCGGTGGAGGCTTGGCGGGCCGGGCGTCGCGCGGAGGCGGCAGAGATAATCGCGGACGTGGCCCCGTACGTTGGAGAGGGAGAGCAAAAGGACGATTGGGGGGAGGTTAGAGCGCTCCTTAGCAGCATCGTGTCGGACAGTCCTTGGCGTGATCTATTGGGGGCGCGTCGGGATGCTATTCGTGCGGAGCTAGGGGCCGAGGCTGTTCGGGAGCTGGAGTCGGCACAGCTGCAGCCGAGGTTCGAGAGGCTGTACAGCGGTCGCGCGCCGGTGGCTGTAGAGGATCACCCACGCTTTGCGGAGCTGGTTCGCCGGGGCTTGCGGGCGCTAGGTGACCGGGTGGAGTCCCTCCGAGATCTTGTTGAGCTTAGTAACGCTGAGCTTCAAACTGTGATAGAGTTCGATGGTTTTAATGGTGGCGGTGCTGCGCTGTCCACCTTGAAGCTTTTCACCGAGGACCTTGTAGGAGACCTCTGCAACCTTCACGAGTCGATCGTGAGGGCAACCACCACGCTGTCCGGGGTTGACTGCCTGGGGCGGTTCCACGATACGATAGCCGAAGGGTTACAAGATTATGAGCTAGCGGGCCGTTTTGCGGTGACGATGGCTCAGCGCCTGCGCGAAGGGCTAAACGCTTAGGAGAGTACAGCTCATGAGAAAACCAGTTGTAATCACCTCGCTTGAGGAGGACCTCCAGATTATCGGTCTTCTGCCGCGGAAGGACCCGAAGGTGGAGGCGCGAGAGGTTTTGGGGGAGAGTAGCTACCCTGACGCAATGGGCAAGTCGCTTAGTCGGGATGATGAGGTGGTTAAGGGCTTCGCCAACGTGGCTGTGATCGCGGGCACTCTATCCGAGCGTTTCGGAGGTTTTTGCCGCGAGCTTGGTGAGGAGGCGCTATGCCAGGTTAGCGCTGTTCTAGAGGACCTGGCTGATGAGGCGTCTACGCAGGCGCTATCGTTGCAGGAGCAGGGACCGACGGACGACGAGGAGATCAACCAGCTATTCAAGATGTTCATGGCCAAGCTTCTCGACGCGCTGCAGCTATACAACGACATCACCGCCGGGCCAGATGCGGGTGATGTTGGTGGGGTGGATTGGGACGAGGACTAGAGTAGGGCTAGGGGCTTGTAGGAGAGGTAGGATCATGCGAAAGCCAGTAGTGATTACATCGTTGGAGGAGGACCTGCAGGCGATTGGCCTTATCCGAAAGGAGGAGGTTTGCGTCGAGGACGCATCGCCGGAGAGGTCTGGGGCGCTGCGCCGCAAGCGCGGGCAGCGGCCTACTACGCCTTCGGTAGAGCGTCGTGCCAGCCGTCTGTTGGAGGATGTCGCAGACGTTGTCGACAAGGTGCGGCCTCCGGCCGAGCGGGAGCGTATCAAGGGCTTTGCCAACGTGGCTGTGATCGCGTCCACCCTGTCCGAGCGTTTTGCGCAGATGGGGGCCACGCTCGACGAGGACACGCTGGTGGAGGCGGGCCACCTGATGGAGCAGCTTGCCGAGAAGGCTGCTGATCGGACGCTCTGGCTGGAGAAGAACCGCGGCCCGGTGCCTGAGCGCAAGGTGAAGCGCACCTTTGAAAGCTACATGTCGGACCTCCTGGATGCGCTGCAGCTCTATAGCGATATAACCGGCGTGGAGCTGGAGGAGATGGACGATGAGGACGACGACGAGCTAGACGTCGAGATGAAAGCTCCCGTGACCGAGTTCGACGATGATGAGGACGAGCTTGGGGAGATGGACGATGAGGACGACGACGAGTTTGAGGTCGAGGGGCTGGAGGTAGACGAGGGAGTTTTGCGCGCCCAGGAGCGTCTGGAGGCGGTGCGGCAACGTGTGGCCGAGAGGCGCAAGTCGGGAAAAGCTCAGAGGCCGCTAAGTGCTCTCCGTCGGCGTGGGAGGAAGAGCTAGGGCGGCTAGCGGCCCAGATGGAGGCGTGGCGTCATCGTCGCACTGCCTATCGATCTGGACGGCTAGAGCTGGTAGGCTTTGAGAAGGATGTAAAGAACCCACCCAACAAGAGGAAGAAACGCAAGGTCAGGAAGAAGAGGTTCCCCTCAGAGATATGGGCAACTCCCTTTAAGGGTAAGTTTAGGTGGAAGGTGCATTGATGAATACTGGGCAGCTATCGGAGGACACCGTCAAGCTAGGTCCCGGCCAGCAGTGGTTAAAGGATACCCTACCGATCCGACTACAGCTGATTGAGGACGGCTCGGCGGGCGGTCAGGTTGTTGTCCGAGGGGAGTTTGCACGGAGTGGCGCGGCTACGGAGAATAAGCGCGTCTACCCTAAGACCCTCTGGGAGCGTGAGATCAAGAAGCTTGCCTCGGCTATGGATGAGCGGCGTCTGTATGGGGAGCTGGACCACCCCACCGATGGGCGCACCAGCCTCTCGCGGACCTCTCATATCATTACCTCGCTTTCGATCGACTCCAACGGCAAGGTGATTGGTGAGGCGATGGCCTTGGACACCGGGCGCGGGAAGGACCTGCAGGCGTTGCTGCGCTCAGGCTGCCAGGTTGGGGTGTCCTCGCGAGGCTACGGATCAACTAAGACGAATCAAAAGGGTGAGGAGATAGTTCAAGAGGACTATAATCTCGTGACGTTCGACTTTGTGGCGGAGCCTGCAGATACGTCGGCATATCCGAAGGTGGTTGGTGAGGACGTGGATAAAGAGCTGAGGAGCAGAAAAGAGATCCAGCAAGCGGAGGACCGCGAGAAGGCCAAGCGCTTTGCTGAGCGGGTGAGGCAGGAGGCCCAGGCGGATGAGGATGAGCGCGAGCTGAAGAAGCGCTTTGAGCAGGACATTATCTCGAATCTAGGGGAGATGTCGGCCGCCGCTAGGGAGCGTATTCGTGCTGAGCTGGAGGCCGATCCAGCTGTTGCTGGGGCACGCTCGGCGCTTGAGCAGATTGTGTCGGTCATTCAGCCGTTTATTACGGTGCCTACACCAGATGAGCGCGCAGCCGCGTTGGAGCTGAAGCTTCGGGAGACCGAGGCAAAGCTTCAGGAGAGCGAGCGACAGGTAGAGCGCCTGGCAAAGCTGGCCAAGGAGGCCGGCTACAAGTTCTATCTGGAGCGCTCTCTGTCGGGCAATCCAGACAAGCAGGCTATTCTGAAGCTGCTAGGCGATCTTACTCAGTACGAGGCGGCGGAGGACCTCAAGGCCAAGCTGGGCGCTATCCTGGATGAGATGGCGGCGCGAGAGGCTGCTGAGGAGGCTCGGAAGGAGGAGCTGCGGAAGCGGCAGGCAGAGATTGAAGCTGTTGCTGCGACGGAGCGCCAACGGGCCGAGCGTATCGAGAAGGAGCTAACCTCGGATATCGACAAGCTCACCGAGGCGTTGGAGAAGGCTCTGGAGGCCAACAGCCTTTTGGGGGTGCAGCTGTACGCTGAGCAGCGAACCGAAGGCCACCCCCACAAGAAGCAGATTAGGAGGCTCATCGAGGCGTCCAAGGCAACCTCCAAGGAGGAGGTGGACGACATTATCGAGGAGCACGGCCAGGACGCCCCGGCCAAGGACACGCACGATCTTGAGGACGTGAGGGCACGTGTTCGACGGCTGACAGAAGGCGGCCGCGGTAGCACTCCGTTAGAGGAGGAGGCGCCGCGCCGCAAGAGGCGGACTGAGGATGACTACAACGGTCTGGGTGTGAACCTAAGCACCTTGCGGGCGCTGTCGGGCATGGGCGGCGCGCGACGGACTGGGTAGGCGCGTTAACAAGCGAGTAACGAGAGAACAATCAAGGAGAGATAACACATGGGCACTGAAGCTCGACAAATCCTTAGCGAGGATTCTCGTCGGACGATCGCCGACAAATCGTACGTTGGCGCGCTGGTCCGGAAGTGGCGAGAGTTCCTGGAGGGAATGCCAGACAGGACTGACCAGGAGCGTTACACGCTCGGGGTAACTGCCATCCTTATGGAGAACCAGGCGGATTACCTTAAGGGTCTAAACGAGGAGACTCGCACGGTGAACGTCGGGTCGTTCACCAAGTTTATCTTTCCTGTTTTGCGCCGGGTATTCCCGAATCTTATTGCCAACGAGATCGTCTCTGTTCAGCCGATGACGGCACCCGTCGGGGCAGTCTTCTTCCTCGACTATGTGTACGGCACCACCAAGGGGGCGACCACAGCCGGGGCGGTGTTCCCCCGAGACTTCGACCGTGATTACTCCTCGGAGTACATCAACGGCGAGATCTGCGTCACGGGTGACGGCATCAACTACGGTGGAGGCGGCGCCGTCATGACCTGCACCTTGGCCTTCAATCCTGTGCGGCCGCTGGATGCCTCGAAGGGTTACAGTGTAATCATTCGTGAGATCAACGCCACCACCGGTGCGACGGTCCAGGAGGCGACGGATGATGGGGCTGGAGGCTTCACCTTCGTGCCTACTGGTGGCTCGGTAGGTGGCTCTATCAACTACTCGAACGGCGCTATCACGGCGTTCAAGTTCCAGAACATCCCGGCCACGGGGAACCAGGTCAAGGCGTTCTACTACTACGACGGTGAGCTGAACACCAAGATCCCGCAGATCAACCTGGATGTGAAAAAGGCTCCTGTGGAGGCTGTGCCGCGACGCCTTAAGGCGCTGTGGTCCGCCGAGGCTGCTGAGGACCTGCGGGCATTTCATGGTATCGACGCAGAGACCGAGATGGTGTCGGCTATCGCTCAGGAGATTGCTCTTGAGATCGATAGGGAGATTATCCAGGCGCTCTTCCAGTCGGCTACCACGACCACGGGCACCTTCGACCGCGTCCCGCCGGCAGGCATCAGTGAGCTGGACCACCTGCGGGCGCTCATCACCACGATCAGTACGGTTAGTAACCTCATCCACAAGCGGACCCTCCGCGCACCGGCCAACTGGATTGTCACCAGCCCTGAGATCTCAGCGCTGCTCACCCAGCTGACCACGCACGGCGACTTCCGGCCTCTGTGGGCGCGCGGTATGAGCCCGACTGATCCCGAGGACCTTCCCCGACCGCTCACCCAGCATGGGCAGTTCTCGATCTATAAGGTCGGAACCCTCATGAATAAATGGTGGGTCTACGAGGATCCCTTCTTTACCTCTGACCAGATGCTCGTCGGCCTCAAGGGTGACAGCTACCTGGACAGCGGCTTTGTCTGGGCCCCGTACATCCCGTTGCAGGTGACGCCCACCTTCCTCGACCCGAACGACTTCAGCTTCCGCAAGGGCCTTCGGACCCGCTACGCGAGCAAGCTGCTTCGTCCGGAGTACTACGGGAGCATCCGTATCCTTAACCTGTAAGCCTCTGCGGAAACAGGTAGGCTCTTAGCAGTGCCGTGGGTATGCTCTACCCGTGGCCTGCTGCACGTTGCCCTCGTTGCTCGTCTTTCAAGCCACCATGCTGTTTGCGCGGTGTGGTGGCTTGGCGTGTTATGGGGTAGCATAAGCTTTAGTGGACGGCCGCTGTGCGGCGGGGTTATTCATTGGACGGAGGTGCGGTATGGACAGGGCAGAGCAGATTGCCCAGGAGCTGGCAGGGCTGGGCCTGGAGGAACCTTTGATGGTTCCGCAGGACATTGACGACGCGGAGGCGCCGGAGCTTGGGGAGGACGATGCTCCGCAGGCGGTCCAGGACGCTCCACAAGAGCCCGCAGAGCCTGTGGAGGTGTTACCCCCCTTACGGACTACGGAGGCTCAGAGGGCAGCCGCAGAGCGGCTTGCGGGGGCGTTGAAGCTTCTGCGGGACTCGTTCGAGGGGGTTATTGAGGCGGCGGAGGTGCTCTGTTGCACGCTCACGGAGGATGGTGGGCCAACCGAGGTCGAGGTAGAGGTGGAGGGTCCCGAGGAGTCAGACGACCACGTGGTCGCTGAGCCTGCGGAGGCCCTTGAGCCTGCGGAGGCCCCCGCAGCTAGCGAGGACGATGTGCTGGAGGGTGGAGACGACGGGGTTGTGGTAGAGACGGACGACAAGGAGACAGTAGATGATGCCGAGGTTTCAGAAGAGGGCTGACCTGGACATAGTATTTATTCCCGGTGTGGGTCGGGTAGGGCCTGGTCGGATCTTGGAGGGGGAGCAGTATCTCGTCTATTACCCCTCGTTGTTGGAGATCGTCGAGCCGCGCAAGGTGAATGACAGGGCGCCGGTTAAGACTGTGGGGGCCTCTCCGAAGCTCGCCTCGACAGAGGCGCCAGAGGAGGCAGCACTGGAGAAGGAGGAGGATAACGTAACGGGGACGTTGGGCACCGGGACGTATTCGGATAAGATTAAGAAACGGGCCGATATACGTAGGAGGAAGAAAACATGAAGTGCCCTAAGTGCGGTAAGCGCTTAATTCAGGAGTCTCTGAGCCCTGACGGTAAGACGAAGAAGGTGCGGTGCACCGAATGTGGTTTTAACGAGGTGCAGGACCAGCGAGGCTGTCGGCTGCTTACCGAGGTTCCAGCTCCTCCCGGCACCCCTTTGCTGGGCTAGAGGTGAGCCGTGACTGCTAGCTCGCCAGCGTTCCGCTCCCAGCTTATGGATGAGGAGGCGCTATCTAAGTGGATCCTGCGCCGTCTCGGTGCTCCCCAGTGGAAGGTCGAGCTGACGCAGTGCAACTTAGATGATGCCATCGCGAGCGCCAAGCGCTGGTTTGCCGCGAAGAAGGGGCTGATTAAGCAAGGGCTCATTAACATCGTCTCGGGGCAGCCCGACTACCCGCTCCCGGATGAGGTGGACTTCGTTATTGACGTGGCGTTTGAGACCCCCTCTCAGGACATCACGACGATCTTCTCACCTTTTCTGCTGATGAATGAGGAGATACCTTACGACGTCTTTGCGGCTCCGCAAAGTGTCGGTCTGTACTCTAGCTATGTCCAGACGCTGCAGTACATCGAGACGGCTAAGAGGGTGCTGGGAGCTGATCTAGATTGGCGGCAGTACAACCGCCAGCTCTACTTCTCCCCCACCCCGCAGTATGCTCGGCGTGTCATCTACATGTTCAAGACCTCGGTTTTTGCCATCGACCAGCTGCCGGAGATAGACCACGATCTGATAAAGCGCCGCGCGCTGGCCTTCGCTAAAGCGGACCTCGGACGCGTTCGGTCGAAGTACGACAGCTACAACGGAGCGCAGGGCTCCCGCAATCTGGATGGGGACAAGCTGCTGGATGAGGCCCGCGAGGAGATGGAGAAGCTGGAGGAGGACATCATTCAGCTGGGTATGCCGATGATGTTTATGACGGCGTAGCTGCCGATGATGTGAAGGGGTCCCCATGGTTGACAAGTGCGCCAAGGTTGAGCCGTATCGTCCGAACGCTAGCTGCGATGTTAAGCCAGCCGGCGAGTTCAGCCTTGAGAAGGAGAACATGGAGCTGGACGCCCTCTGGGCGCAGGAGTCGACCGAGGCCGAGGGGACCACCATCCTGTATTGGAGCCAGAATCTGAGCGGAGCTAACCTGGACCCCCTTTACAACGAGCCTATTGAGCGCGACTGGCACGGGCCGTTCGAGCTCAGGGCCTTTCTTACCTGGCCGGAGCAAACCTACGAGGTGCGAGAGGAGGGGAACAGGGTCTATTGGACGGGACAGGTGTGGATCGCCCGCCTGAGCGTCGAGGATGCGGATATGCCCGAGTCCCCCAAGGAAGGGGATGTTGTCCGGGTCTGGGACTTCCCGCACTTCAACGCCTTCGCACAGGGGATGGAAGGCGGCATTCCCAACGCTGGCTACTACTACGACATTATCGGGGTCGTAGAGGATGGCCACGTCAACGACAACGCCGAGTTTGTAGGGTTTCGATGTGACATCAAGCGCCGGACGGAGTTCACGCCGGAGCGGCGCCTATTCAATCAGACGTAGGAGGTTTTCAATGCCTATCCACTTTGACAGGTTCCGCCTGCTCAACGGTAGCCGGCTGCGCAACGAGGGGGAGCGCGTGATATGGGTCCGTGCAACAGAGGAGGATCCCCAGCAGCCTGTCAATCCTGGTGAGGAGGTTCACCTGCCGATATCGTCGGAGGGGGAGACCATCATTGAGGTGGAGGCTCCTACGTAATGCCGATCACGGTCGCGATGATGAAGGCCGCCAGCGCGAGCGGCCTGTCGGCGGTCTGCGCGTCCTGTGAGCGCTACTGGGAGGCGCGCGAGAGGGGTATCCCAGGGGACCGGTGCCTCGCGCCACGGCCGTGTGGCTCGCCTCTCTCGGGCGACTGTTTCAGCGACTACCGGGGCATCCTTACCGCCGAGGCTTTTCAGCGCTTCTGCTTCGTCTGTGGGGGCGCGGCCACCAACAGGCTGCGCAGCTCGGCCTGGTCTCGGACGATCGGAGTCTGCGATGAGCATGTTCGGTGGCTGCAAGACTCGGAGATGCGGCGTCGTCTGCGCGAGAAGCCCAAGACGAACGGGTTTCAGCTGCCGCCTGCGGGCACGTTGGCTGGGGAGATACTGCGCACTGAGAAGGAGTGGGCAGATCGGTTAGGTTACGAGTTCAGGCCCGAGGAGATACTAGGCAGGCCGTCTGACGAGGGCGACGATGCTGAGGGTTGAGGCTACGCAGGGTACCAGGGAGATCCTAAAGCTTCTTAAGATGTGGCCAGCCCGTACCCGGAAGGTTCGAGCTCAGTTTGTGCGTCTGGCTGCGCAGTGGGCTTATGAGGACCTTGTAGGCCGGATCCCCACCAAGGCGGCCTACAAGGCTTATAGGGAGGGCCTGCAGGTCTCAGAGGTTTCTGGTCTGTCGGACGGTGAGGCGGCCTATGCGGTCCACATCTCCCCTCGGGAGGCTCGTGTGCGTAAGGTCGATGCAGTCGAGGTGCTGCTTTATGTGCGGCCCCGTCGCGGTAGTCGCCGGACGCCTGATGCGGTTCTGGTGCTGGAGCGTTTTAGCCCGTGGACGGCCAGCACGCTACCCTACCGCCCTAGCCGACGCGACGCTAAGATGATATCGCAACGGGTGGGGAAGAAGGTTGTGGGCCGGGTGGAGGCCAACCGTCGTCGGGATCGTTCGGAGTGGGAGCCGCTTCTTCGGAAGGCGGGGCAGCGTCGTATACGTCGGGAGCGCGACACAGCACCGGCGCGGGGATTGCGTGCTCTTCCGGCGGCGGCTTTGGATGCAGCGCGTCTAGAGTTTGGTCTAGGAGGAGGTGACAGCAAGGCGCACTGGCGCCCCATGCTTGCTAGTCTCCAGCGTGGGGGGGTTAAGGCTATTCTGAGATCGAACGAGGTGCTTAGGAGATCTCTGGTAGATCCGTCCTTCGGGGGATGGCGCGGTTGGCCGGACGCAGCGCCCCGCTCGATTGGGGTGGGGGAGGCTACTAAGCTGGTGGCCTTCCAGGACAAGCTTGGGGTGAAGGTGCAACCTTGAGGAAGGTGGTATGCTGTGGGGTAAGGAGGTCACGTGGCTGATAAAGTTCTAGAGGAGCCTCTCCCGCCTGCACAGCGTGAGGCGGCCGAGCGCCGGAGGTGGGGGGAAGATCAAACCGGGACGGTGGGTCTGCGGGACTTCGACCAGGGTATCGTGGAGACCTTGGGGGCTTTCGTCCAGGATCAACGATATTGGCTAACGGTTGACGGGGTGGACGCACCTCCCGGCCGTCCGGGGGTGCTGGTGACCTTCTCGTGGCCGGAGGACGAGTACAAGTCCTATGTGGTCCCGATGGTGCTTATTCGTCGTGATGACATCGCGCAGGCGATGGAGCGCTGGCATCCCTCGAAGCAGACCTATGTAACGCCTCCGCGGGAGGCCCTAAAGGTTAAGCTGCCCACAGATGATACGGTGTTCTCGGGCCGCGAGGGCCACGACCGGATGGAGGTGGGCTTCCAAGCAACTCCCTTCGACATCTCCTATACGATCTCTGCGGTCGCGCACTATCGGGGTGCAATCGGGCAGCGGGGGCAGGTTCAGCTCGTCTTCCACGAGATCCTGAAAACCTACGGGCACTATGGTAAGGTGGAGGTCCATGACAGCCTGGGCGACCCGCGGTACTACAATACCTTTATGCAGGGGACCTCAGTGCTGGACGAGCACTCGGAGATCGCTGACCGGATCATAGGGCTAGCTCTTAGTCTTCGTGTGGAGGCGGAGCTTGATCTGTTCAGCCCAGCGGTACACCGTACCGTAACCCAGCCTCCAACATTGACCGTAAGCCTTAAGGAGCTGTAACCTTACAGCGGAGAGAGCACACATGGCCAAGTATTACAACCGCGGACGGGGCAATCTCCCTCTAACCTTGCCGGGAGGGGTTTCGGTCTCGGTGCCGGGCAACTCGTGGGTCGAGCTGACGGGCAAGCAGCAGACCTGTGCGAGTGTGGTCCGGGCCGTCCGGAAGGGGCAGCTATACCGACAGCCTGAGCCTGTCCCTAAAGCACCGTTGCCGGAGCCTAAGCCGGCTCCTAAAAAGGCGCCTGCGCCCAAGAAGGCGCCAGCGCGACCCAAAAAAGAGGTTTCCGGAGCGCCTCCAGCGCTTACGGTAGAAGAGGCGAAGACCATGGCGATCGCCAAGGATGAGGCCCCGGAGCCAGCACCCGCAGCTCCTGAGCCGAAGCCTTCCACAGCGGGCACGTCCACAAAGACAAAGAGCCGTCGCAGGCGTAAATCGACCTAACAGCGCCGCGACCTGTAGGAGGTAACACACCATGGCAGACAAAGCCGAGCGGTCACCGCCCATATATGGGTGGTGGGTGACGGGTCTTTCCGATGGGGAGGCCACTTTCTATGCGGGCCTGAACTTCAGACCCAAGCGCACCAAGAAGGGTTCCCTGGTCGATTGTGTGGAGCTGGACATCCGCTACGCGGTAGCGCTGCGAGCGGATGACGCAGAGGTTCTCTTAAAGTTGAAGGAGTACTTTGGGTGCGGTCGGATAACCTATCGAGACACTGCTAAGTACCCCTCCAATAGGAAGAGGAAGCAGGTCAACCCGCAGTTCCTTTTTCAGGTGCGAGACCCAAGGGAGCTTGTGGCTTCGGTCGTGCCCCACTTCGAGAGGTTCCCTCTACAGAGCAAGAAGGTAGAGGATTTTGAGATTTGGCGCGCCATCCTGGTCTTTGCGACTGATGAGCTGTTGGGTCGTAAAGGGTGGTTGAGGCTTTTCCCGGACAAGGTGGAGCACCTGCGTGAGCAGTGCTCGAAGTTGAGTAACGTGAAGAAGTTTGACTCCGGTCGTGCGGTGCTGGAGGAGGTGAGTAATGGCTGAGTATCTAAGTCCAGGAGTCTTCATCGAGGAGGTTCCGTCAGCTACCCAGGTGGTGCAGGCGGTCTCAACATCAAACATGGCTATCGTCGGCTTTACCCCCAAGGGTCCGACTGATGAGGCCACCCTAGTAACCAGCGTCGATCAGTTCTACTCCAAGTTTGGCGAGCTGAACGCTAACACCTTCACCGGCCACTCCGTCTTGGCCTTCTTCGCCAACGGCGGCAAGCGCTGCTTCGTGGTCCGCGTCGTCCCCTCGGACAGTGTCGAGGCAGACGCCGACATTATGAGCAAGGTCTACAACGGCTGGATGAATGAGGGTGATGGCAGCTCGACCACGTTCTCCTATGTCTCGTCCACGGGAGTTTTCACGCCCGCCGGAGGCGCTGCGCTGAACACCACCATCATTGCCTACAACGGCCCGACAGGGACCAACGTGGGCATCAATATCCGGTGGCGTGCGGCTGGTACGGCTGTTACCACTGAGAATCTGCGCAACCGGGACGACTCGGGCGATGTCACGCAGGATGGGACCACTCCCGTTCAGGCGTATGAATTTAGGGTTAACCCCGCCTCGCTGCCTGCTCTGACCGAAGGGGATATGGAGCAGTTCGTGGTCGATCCGTCCGCGGACTTCGTGCTCAACTTTGATCCGGATGGGTCTACACCGTCCACTCTGACGGTGCCTGCTCCTACCTCGGGCACTGTGGGCACGGTGACCAGCACAGCTGGGTCTGTCTGCGTGTTTGACTTTGCCACAGGCTTCGGCTCGGTTCTCTTTGCGGGCTCGGAGCGGATTGTTCTTGCTGGTGATGGTACCAATCTCACGGGGGACTTTACGCCCACCACGACCACGTGGCAGATCAGCGACGATGGCGCTGGGGCTCTCAACGATGTGGTCATCGGCTCAATCGCGAGCGCGGGGACCATCGACTACAATGATGGGGATTACTCCTTCACCACGACTGCAGCATCTACCCCGCACGATGGGGCGCCCATCTTGGCAACCTATTACTATCAGGCGTGGAACCTAGACCCCATCTCCAACGGGGCCTGGGCCAACGAGATGAAGGTGCAGGTTAGTGGCAACGCCGACTACTACACCGTCTCGACGCAGTCCTACAGCCGGCACGACTTCTCGGTCCTGCAGTACAACGACGCTGTTGGGGCCTATGAGGTTACCGAGTCCTACGAGGCTCTGGACTTCACCGACAGTACCTCCACCGAGTACTTCCCCGATGTGGTCAATGAGCTCTCGGACCTGATCTCAGTCAACACTCCTGGCAACGACGTCTATCCCGGCTCCCTTGACGGCCTCCAGGTCGAGTACAACTTCGGCGGCGGCGACGATGAGACGACCACGGACAACGGCACCTTTGGCGGGACGCTGCTTCGGCCTACCTATGTTGCCTTGTATGATCTCGGTGCGCGCGCTGTCACTATCACTGCTACTGCGGCAGGCGCAGTAGCTACCGGGACGATCACCACGGACGTTCAGACCAACTTTGCGGATGGCGACACCTTTACTCTGAACGATGGGATCAACTCTCCGACCACCTTTGAGTTCGATGTCACGGGTACGCACACCCCGTCTCCAGGAAACGTGGAGATCGATATCTCCGCGGACACTACAGCGGACGATGTTCGCGACTCGATAGCAGCAGGCATCAATGGTGTGGGCGCGACGTTGCTTATCTACGCTGGTGCTTTGACGGCAGGACAGGTTGACCTCTATCATGACCAGGAGACGTCGGCGGGCAACCAAACCATTACCTCGGTCATCGCGACTATAGTCCTGTGGGCGACCTCGGGGATGTCGGGTGGAGCGGACCAGGCAGCTTTGGAGATCACAGATGACGGCTCGGGCAACCTGACGGGTGATGTGGACCCGGCCTATGCCACCATTGTGACCGCTGGCGGTGAGGACCTCGACCCCAATACCATCAGTTACTCCACAGGCTATGCTAACTTCAAGACATCTGCCAACTTAGCTGGTGGGTCCTTGATCAAGATTACCTACTACGCCGAGCCCGAGGAGACGGAGCGCGAGGAGCTGTTTGGGGACGCCAACAAGCGCTTCACCGACATGGCGGCCACACCCGTGGTCCACTATCTCGCCGGAAGCGACGGGACCTTCACCACGAGCACCTATTCGCGGTCGCAGTTCACCAATCCGCTGCTGCAATCGACCAAGCAGGGGCTCTACGCTCTCGACGAGGTCGATGAGCTGCTCCAGGTTATCATCCCCGACTTTGCCGGTGATGTGACCGTGACCGGTGACCTGCTGGACTATGCCGCGTCTCGCTCCTACCTCCCCTCCGGGGGCGACCGCTTCATCATTATCACGGTGCCCGTAGGCTCTGACCCGCAGGAGGCCGTCGACTGGTTCAGGTACGACCTCGGCCGCTTTTCGAAGTGGGCCGCGCTGTACTGGCCGTGGATTAAGATCGCCGACCCCCTCGCTGATGGCCGCACGCTCACGATGCCGCCTCTGGGTCACGTGGCAGGTATCTACGCCCGCACCGACTCTAGCAAGAGCGTCGGTAAGGCTCCAGCCGGTACCGTCGACGGGGCACTTAACTGGCTGACCGGCCTGGAGTACATCTCAACCCAGGGCGAGCGCGATTACGTCTATCCAAACAAGATCAACCCGCTCATCAGCTCGACTCAGACCGGCCTCGCCGTTTGGGGCTGTCGGACCATCGCGCAGGAGTCTGAGTGGCGCTACGTCCACGCGCGACGCCTGTTCATGTTCATGGAGAAGAGCATCTACAACGCGACGGCGTGGATCGTCTTCGAGAACAACGGCGCCGGCCTGTGGTCTCGTATCAAGGCGCAGATCGACGGCTTTATGAATGGCCTCTACACCGGTGGCCTCTTCTACGGCAATAGCCCGTCAGAAGCCTACTTCGTCATCGTAGATGATACCAACAACACCACCTCCACCATCGAGGCGGGTCAGGTCATCATCGATGTCGGCGCCGCGCCAAACAGACCAGCAGAATTCGTCCGATTCCGCTTCCAGCAAGCAACCCTCGCGGCCTGATGGTATCAAAACCTTGCAAGGTGGTGGTTAGCCTGCTACCTTGCAAGTATGAGCAAAAAGGAATGGACGGCGGAGCAGCAGGCGGACATTGTCCGCCTGTATGAGGGCGGTAAGACAGGCAAGGAGCTTGGCGAGCTATATGGGGTCAGCTACCCCACCATCGCCAAGCTCCTTCGCGTTTCTGGGGTCACTCTGCGGGTTGGACGTCAGCTGGCGCTTACGGAGCAGCAGCGGTGTGAGATTGTGGAGCTGTACCGAGGAGGGGACAGTACTGAGGAGATAGGGCACGCCTATGGGGTGTCCAAGACCGCGGTGAACAGTCTCCTGCGGCGGGAGGGGGTTGTTGTGCGCAAGCCTGGAAAGGCTACGGGGCTGTCGGCCACGCAAGAGCGCGAAGCTGTCGCGCGTTATGTGAAGGGTGAGGGCTCCTACGAGATCGCGTCTTCCCTGGGGGTGGATAACGACACGATTCTTGGGCTTGTGCGTCGCGCAGGTAAGAAGGTTAGGGGTAAGGGCAATCGCAGTGGGTTGACTAAGGCGCAGCTCCAGGCAAAGGTGGCCGAGCTGTATGAGCAGGACCTAACCTCTCGGGCCATGGCCAAGCTGTTGAGGGTGTCGACGAGGGACATCTCCGCGGCTGTCAAGGAGCTTGGGTTGAAGCGTAAGTCTAAGCGGTTGAAGCTTAGTGAGGCGCAGGTAGTTGAGGCCGTGAAGCTGTACGAGGGAGGTGAGGACTATCGGGCGCTCGCTAAGCTCTACGGTGTGTCGACAGCTTGTATAGGTGATGCCCTCAAGCGCGCGGGCGCGCGCATACGCACGGGCTGGAGCAAGTACCGGGTGACCCCGCATGTGGACCGCAAGGGGCGCCGGTGGCTGTTTAAGAGCAGCTGGGAGGTGGCGTACGCCAAGAAGCTCGATGAGGAGGGGAAGGATTGGGAATATGAGCAGCACAGCTACCCTCTCGGGCGCCGGCGCAAGTACACGCCTGACTTCTTCGTGCTGGGCCCCGAGGGGGAGCTCCTAGAGCTCGTTGAGGTGCACGGGTGGCTGGACGATCCGACGAAGGAGCGGCTGGAGCTGCTGGCGATGCAGTACCCCGAGCTGCCGCTGGAGGTGCTAGGGCCGGGCGAGATGGTGGGTATGGGGCTCGTAGAGCCGTGGTATGCTGATCATCGCCAGGCGGAGCGAGTGACGGCGTTCCGTGATAAGCTGGCGTCGTTAAAGGCTGCGTGAGGTAGGAAGATGAACAGAGCGATCAACCATCTCTTGGAGCAGGTGCTGGCGGAGCTTAGCGAAGCGGAGAAGGTTCTAATTGCGGACGTTGAGGACCTTCAGGAGATTGAGGACGAGGTTAAGCGCCTCATCCGTGTCGCTTATGGTGGTCAGGCGCCGTCCTCGATGGAGTACAAGCGGATAGCGTCTCGCTGTCCCCTACCAGTGGCGCGCATACGTAGCCTTATCAAGCGTTATCCGCGGACGGTTGCGGAGTGGTTTGGTGGGAAGAGTCTAGAGTTTGAGGGGGCGCGGGCTGCGCGGGGGGGAGGAGACTATGTGAAACCGTTCACGCCTGTTGCGCGGCGTTCGCGATCGCGCGCTGCAGGATTTAGTATTGTTAGGTGAGATGACTGGTGGCGTCGTTGAAGGCTGCGTGAGGAAGCGATGAACAGAGAGCTAAACAGGCTGCTTGAGGATATTCGGCGGGAGCTGGGTGAGGCGCTGAGCTGGGCGACGAAGGCAGACGTGGCGCAGCTCCGGAAGGATATCCGCAAGCTGGTGGGTGATCGCTCCGTGAGTGTCAAGCGCATCAACCGGAAGTACGCGGATATCACGCGCTATGAGCCTTTCTCGCCCGAGGAGGCGGCCAAGATAGCCAAGCACCTGAAGGCGAACGGCCGGATTAACCAGCAGTGGCCGGAGCGGCTGGATACCATTATTGCCAAGCCACACCATACGTCGAGCTTCAGCAGCCTGATACGCGTTGAGTAGGGTCTTTCGGGCGGTTACAGGAGGCTTGGGGGATCAAAAGCTGGTGTGCTAGGCTGGAGATGAGGTAGATTAGTGCCGGACTACGCGCCCGCGTGTGTGGGTGCGATCACACACAAGCTGGAGTGACACATGCTAGTAACCTTCACCAACGCAGGTAGCACGCAGACCTTCATCAGCCAGCTGTACAAGCAGCTGGATGCTGGGGAGTCTGTGACGGCTTCGCGGACGTTAGAGGATCTTCGGGGAGACCTGGAGCTAAACAAGAAGATCATTGCAGGGGACATCACTTTGACCTTTGCCACGGAGACGGGCGACGATGGCGGCTTTGGTGGTGGGCACGTGGTGGGTGCCTATAGCAACGTAGGGCGCCCTGCTGCATCAGCCTTCCCGATCTACTCGGCCATCTGGAACACTGACGACCAGGCCCTCAACTGGACTGACGGCACGAATTGGCGGGACGCGGCAGGCGTCATCACTTAGGCTGGGGTCTAACTCTAACCTAGAGCTAACAAAGGGGCGATATGGCACTTTATGTTTACAATTTAACGGGTGCGCCGGTGGTTCTTGCTGCTGGTAATCCTGCTCGGACAATTCCTGCGAGCACTACCCCGCCAACTCGGGTTGACGTGACGTCGGAGCTTAGAGGGCTCACAGGGCCTGATTACACGGCGTTGGAGGCCCAGCGTGCAGGTACGCTTGTGTATGAGTGGACTAGCGATCCCGAGTATGCAGTAGGTACCCTTACTGTTGAGGGTCCTGCACCCGGATTGCACAAGTCGACGCATGCGGCTGGTGGTTCTGATGCGCTCGCAGTGGATAACCAGACGGCAGTCAACCAACCGTTGTTGATGGCTAGTCCGGCTCACATTGATGCGCCTATAGCAGCTGAGCTGGTGAGCATTGTAGCGCAGGTAGCAATGGCCGATGGGGCTCAGGTACTTGCGGGACAGCCGGACTACCCTCGAAAGCTGCAGGTGGACATCGTTGACGCAGATGCCTCCGTAACCGCAGGGACTTTGGATATCGTTGGAGTGGGGGCTGGTGGGGATGCCATCAATGAGTCGGTGGACCTTACTGGGGGAACGGCTACCAAGGATACCACCTATGCCTATGCGACGATCACATCGGCGACCATTGTTGGGTTGGCTGGTGCAACTGGGGCCGACCTGGTTAGTGTGGGAGTAGGCTCTGCGTTAGGTATGCCCGTGCCCTTAGCCGCCGCATCATTTGCTGTTGCAAAGACCGTGGTAGATGCGGCGGATGAGACAGTCGCAGGTGTAGATACTACTGCTAAGAGTATCAATCCCACGACGGCTCCTAACGGTGCGCATGTCTACGACTTCTTTTACCGCTATTCAATGACGCCTACGCAGACAGCGCATTCGCATACTCTGTCCTAGTGGGTGTACTCTACCTCGACAGTGAGGTAGGGTTTATGATAGGACGAGGGTTGTAGAAAGGACGACGGGACAAACATGGCGACGTTGAACATCACGAACGTGTCCACGGAGGACGTGTATCTTCGGGACCTGTACACCTCTATTGCGGTTGGTGAATCGAAGGAGATCGAGCGAGCGGCCTCCGAGCTGTCTGCGATGCGGTCGCTTCAGGCCGCAATGGCTGCGGGCAAGGTGACGCTCTCGGTCGCCTATGATGCTGATGAGGTGGGGTCGGGCCTGCAGGCACCTCCTGCCTCGGTGGAGGCAGGAGACCTTGCGCCGGTGGACCCGGCGGTGCCTGTGGCGGGTCTTGCGGTGATCTACAAGGCTTTTGCTGCGGGTGGTGGGGGTGCTCCTGACGATGTGGAGGTTTACCCGGTGGGGGCCCTTCCGTTTAAGATGCGGGTTCTGGACATGGTGGCGTACATTGCGGTGGCCGTGGGAGCAGCATCGGTCGAGGTAAGGGATGAGCCAGGCGGTGCTGGTACTCTACTAGCTTCGACCACAGCGGCCGCTATCGGGCGCTCACCTAATGTGGAGATAGCTACAGCAATTGCTACACCGGGGCCTACGAAGGGCCTTTTCGTGCGCCGCTCCGACGACGGAGTGGGGGGTGAGCTTGTGCTTACCATCCGTCCCGAGCTGTAGGGTCTTAGATCTGGTGCGGGTCGCAGAGGCCGGTTAGACTACCGCTTACTCTACCTCTGAGGTAGACTCGGGAAATAGGAGAGAACACATGCGACCAGCATCATCAGACTTCCTACACAATATGCGGTTCCACGTGACCGTGGCCAACTCAGAGCAGGTGGACCCACTTGTCCCCGGCACGCGGAGCGGTCCCGAGGAGCCTGCAGGGACCCAGGCACGTCCGCAGGCGGGCTTCACAGCCTGCTCTATTCCGGATATCTCGATCGAGGCCGTCGAGTATAAGGAGGGCACGTACATCTACCCGATGAAGTTCCCCGGCAACCCCACGGTGGGTGATTGCACTCTCAGCCGGGGCGTGGTTCGGCTGGATACGGCTATGTGGGATTGGGCCCTCTCATGCGTTGAGGGCTCCGAGGCGGCGGTGGGGGCTAATTACCGCGGGGATGTGACTATCAACCACTACCACCGCAGTGATTACCTACCGTCTGTGGGGACGACGGTGGTTGACGTGGACTCCTTGGTAGGGGCGAAGCAATACCAGCTGTGGAATTGCTTTCCGTCCTCCTGCAAGCCCTCCTCTGACCTGGATGCAACCTCCAGCGACATCGCAGTTGCTGAGATGACCATAACCGTCGAGCGTATGACGGTGCGGGGTAACGCTGCGGCGTAGTCGCAGCGTTAGCGGGGTCAATGTGTGTCCGGTCGTGAGGCTACCTGCGCCTCGCGCTGGTGGCCTCTTACGCGTTTGAACGTCGAGGAGCTATGCCCAGGACGAAGTTTGGGGACCCGTTACAAGCTCATGTTGGCCCTTAGATGTTGATACAGGGTAGTGGCCACGTTACAGTTGGCTATGGGCTATCCTGTCGAGGTTAGGGAGCAGGCGGTGCGGTTGCTGCAGGAGGGAGGCTTTCCCGTGGAGGTGGCGGCCTCCGTGGGGGCGTCGGCTGGGGCTGTGCGGTCGTGGGCCCGTGCAGCGGGGATAAAGCTTTCGAAGAGTGCGGGGCTTCGGCGTGCGTATCGCACGGGGGCTCGCAATGCCTCTCGGGACGGGGACCGGCGACGGCGCTACCACATGAACGAGGGCTACTTCCGAGGGGCTCTTACACCAGCCGGGGCCTGGGTTCTCGGTCTTCTTTACGGCGACGGTTGTGTGTGTCGACGTAAGGGGCGGGTCTACGGGGTGGAGCTGGCGGGAGACCTGGATGTGTGTGAGAAGGTCTGTGCCGTCCTTGGTGCGGACCACCGCATTAGGTGTTTAACGGGGGGCTGCCATGCCGTGCGTTTTCACAATGTGCGCTTCGCGCAGTCTTTGGAGGTTTTTGGGTTGGGGCCTGCTAAGACTCACGACATGCGGTGGCCCGGAAGCCTCCCCTCTGGGCTGAGGTCTCACTTCGTGCGGGGTTTCTGGGAGGCGGATGGGTGTGTGAGTGAGAGCACCGCAAATGGCCAGAGGAGGGTGACGCTTCGTGCGACATCGGCCAGTAGGCTGTTCATGGAGGAGCTTTTGCGAGTGGTTCGGGAGGTGACAGGGACGCGTGGGAATCTACAAGAGGCCGTGCGGCGCCCAGGAGGGCCTCCGGTATACGTGGTTGGGGTGTATGGGTCACAAGCGGTGGGCTTGGGTAGGTGGCTATGGGGTGGTGTTCCTAGTAGCATCCGGGGAGGTCGGAAGTATTGGCGTTTCGTGGAGCTGAGGGAGAGACATGCCTAGGACTAAATTCGGTGATCCTTTACAGAGCCACTGCTTCTGGCTTATGGATGTCGGGCCGAGCGACACGATGGGTATGCCCATACTTACGCCTCTGTTTGGTTTCTCGGCGATAACGGCGCCCGAGATATCGCTGGAGACCCAGGACGTAAACGAGGGCAACTGGTACTTTACGCGTAAGGTGGTGAGGCGGGGGAGCATCGGCAACATCACTCTTAGCCGCGGGGTGTTCTTCTACGACAACGACTTTTGGCGCTGGATCATAGCCTCAATCTCGGGGGATATGACGAGCACGTCGTTTGCGCCCATTGGGCTTGGGGATGCCGGTCCTACGCCTCGGCGCACGCTGATGCTCATCCAGTTCTTTGCTAGCTCGGGGATAAGTGACAACCCCCTGGTAGCGGTGACGGAGCTGGGCGGGGTGGCCGGGCTGGCGGTGATGGCCGCGGGTGTTGGAGGGGTCAACCCCATCCAGCTGGCAGCAGGGGTAGCTGCCTCGGTGGGCCTGGCGGCCGCAACAGCCCTTACTACCAACGTCGGCCCTTTTCAGTTTGCTATTCGCGTCCCTGCGCGGGCCTATGTGCTGCAGGGGGCTATACCCGTCCGGTACAAGGCAGGTACCGACATGGCTGGCGACTCATCCGCTGTCCATGTCGCGGAGCTAGAGCTCGCGGTTGATATGTTTGAGGAGATCACCCTTGGTGGGTAGGCGTCGTCTCGGCGCCTAGGCGCCTCCTAGACGTCCTTACTGCTCTGGGGTACCCTGAGCCTATGGCTATTGCAAAAGCCGCCTTACTGTCCCTTCTGGGCCGCGGAAAGCGGAGTGATGAGCAGACCACGTCGGGTAGCGCTGGAGGTTATACGGTCCCGTTGGGGACGCCCCTCCGTCGTACCTTTCCCTCCTACCCCGATGCCGATGGAGACGAGGAGGATGAGGAGCTGCTTCGGCGTGTAGAGGAGCAGCTCCAGCGGCTGCGCCGACGGCGCAGGTAGCTTACCTCGATGCTGAGGTAGCTTTCGCGCTTGGCCCTACCTCAAAGGTGAGGTAACCTCCAGGTACACACTACAGGAAAGGACCAAGGGTATGGCAAGGTCACGTGTGACCGACGTGTATCTTAGCCACCGCTTCGCGCTCTGCGCTCTCGGCTATGACGAGTCGGTGGATGAGTGGTTTAGCGCGTCGGTGGTGTTCAGTGACATCTTCGACGGGGATATCTGGATTGGGGCCGCGCACAAGGCGGACGTGCGGACGTTGGCGTCGTATCTGATCGAGGCCACCGTGGTGGACGTGTGGATGTACACCCCCGCAGGCCGCGCGCGGTGCGTGACCGCGGCGTTTGATGAGGTGTTTAGTCTGCCGTTGGATCTGGATGCGTGCTCGGCTGAGGTTGCGTGGGAGTGGGTGCGGTTGCGGGGGACGGATATTCGCAAGGTGCGGGACGTGCCCGCTGAGGAGCAGCCACCCGAGCTTCGCCGCCTTTTTGATCAAAGGAGAGGGTAATGTCTAAGGATGAGGAGCCGAAGGTTCAGGTAGGGGTGGAGGAGCACATCGAGTTTCTGAAGGGGCTCGACCCGGCGAAGATGACCCCCGGACAGCTGCGGGCCGAGTGGGAGAAGCAGGTGCTCGTGAATACTCGGGACTGCTGCTCTAACTGCGGCGGAAAGCATAAGCTGCGGGTGATAATGCTGGTGCCGGTGGAGGCCGGAGGCCAGCTCACAATCGACAACGGCCGCGTGCTGTGCCGAGCGTGCGAGATGGCGAGGGATGCGGTCTCTCGGGCAACCTCGAACGGCGAGGCCCGGCGCCCGGTGAACTTCTGGGTTAGCCGGCGGATGTACGACAAGATCAAAGCCTTGAACGGCTTCAGGAGCGCTGGGGCGCTGGTGCGCTATCTCATGTCGATGTACGTGCGGGACACCGAGCGCTTTGATGACCTTGTCAGCTGGCAGGACGTGGGTGCGGATGTGAAGGTCAACGTGTGGGTGGACCGGCAGGCGTATGCCACCTTCAAGGTGCTTGTAAACTCCCGAGGACTTACGGTTACAGACTCCCTCAAGGCCCTTATCCGGCTGTACGAGGAGGAGGCTGACAGCTTACTGAAAGATCGCGCTGGGGCGCACTAGATAGGAAGGGACGATGGTAGATCAAGGACGAGACCAGGTGCTGGAGGCGGTCCAGCAGGCACAGCAGGAGGAGCCTAAAAGCTCCGTTGGGATGTTTACGTTGCCCTGCGGGTATCTGGACCCCGAGGGGGTACTCCACGTTGATGTGGATGTAAGGGAGATTACGGGGCACGAGGAGGACATGCTCGCCTCCAAGGCAGTACCGGGCCACAAGAAGGTAGGGAAGCTCATCTCAGCATGCACGACGCGGCTGGGCACGATAACGGACAATAAGACTCTCTCGGGCATTGCCGGCGAGCTGACGGTGGGTGACCGCATCTTCCTGATGTTTGCGATTCGTCGCACATCCTTGGGAGATGCCTACCCCTTCCGGGGGAAGTGTCCGTCTGAGGAGTGCAAGTACAGCGGGCTGTTCACGTTGGACCTAGCCGATCTTGAGGTGAAGCCTATGCCAAACCCCAAGAAGCGCATCTACGACATTACTCTCCCATCGGGCAAGGTGGCGCGGTACCGCCCGTTGCTAGGGCGTGACGAGGAGGTCCTGGCGGAGGCCGCTAACACCAAGCAGGCTATGTCGCTCGGCATTCTGCAGCGCCTGGAGATGCTCAACGAGGCTCCGCCGACGTTGCCTATGGTCCAGGCTCTCGGGCTTCGCGACCGCAACGCCCTGCGGGATGCCTTTGAGGATATTGAGGGGGGTGTGGATACCTCTCTGGAGATGGTCTGCCCCGAGTGTGGGTTAGAGTTTGAGGAGGAGCTGGACGTTAGCCAGGCGGGTTTTTTCTTCCCGTCCTCGGTGCTGAGGGCCTCGAAGAAGAGATCTTCTACCTGATGGAGGTGTGGCATGGGTCCTATCAGGACTACATGAGCATCCCAACTACTAGACGCAGGAGGCTTGTTCGTAAGAAGCTAGACTTAGAGGACAAACGGCGAAGGCGGCAAGAGGCCGAGGCGGCTAAGATGCGCGCTCGGCGCCGCTAGCAGCCGCGACCACGTGGTCGCAGCTACGTTGTCGTGGCCACACGGTTCGTGATAAGACAAGAGGTGAGCGAAAAATGCCCTTAAACAACCTGGGATGCTTAGGGGTGCCTCTGGGGCGGCCGCCCCAGCTTGCGCTTGGTTGTCCGGGGGCCTCCCACGTGCTCCCAGCACTCGCCGGTGGCTATCTTCCGGGCCATCACGCTTGTGATGCCGAAGGCTTTTCCAAGGGTGGTGTAGGGTTCGCCGGTGGCCGCGCGGCGGCGCAGCTCCAAGACCTCCGGCTCGCCAAGCTTCGCCGAAGGGTTGTTGATCCCCTTGCGGTCACTACCGAGCACCTCGACAGCGTGTTTGATGTTCTCAGCCTTGGTTACGTATTCCAGGTTGCTCAACGCGTTGTTCTGACGATCACCGTCCTTGTGGTTGGTCTCCAGGCCCGCGGGGCGGGGTCCGACAAAGGCCGCGAGGACCAGCAGCGACACGCGACATGCCCTGGGGCTCTTCGTGTCAGTGAGGGTGACAGTCAGGTAGCCGTCGCGGTCGCGGGTCTGTCGGAGGTGTGTACCCGCGCGGATGTTGTGGCGTGTGACCTCGATGCGGATGTTGCCGAGGTTCGAGGCACTGTAGAGGTTTTCGTACCCAGGGACAGGGCGCCAGAGCTCGACACGTTCGCGTTTCGTGTCGGTTTGGGTACGTGGTCGGACGCGCTTGAGCGGGCCAGGGACGTCTGGCCAGGTGAGACCTCGGAGTATCAGGGACACGGCTCCACGAGATATACTAAACTTCTCCGCAAGGTCCTTACCCTTCTCTCCTTCAGCGGCCCTTCTTCGTATCTCTTCTACTTGTTTTTCTGTAAGCTTGGGGGTGCTACGGTACTTCCGCATAAAGCTAACTCTAGCACAGAAACTTTGAGGGCGTCATGGGTTTGAATTTCCTCGGGCTTGGATTTTCCTTCGGCGCCAAGGATATGGGGCTAGAGAAGATGCAGAAGTCGGTCACCTCTGGCTTCACGGGCATCGTCCGGGGCATCGGTGAGGTCAACAAGGTTGCTCAGCCTGCTGCAGCTGGTGTCAATAAAGCGTTGGATGGTGTGATTGGGGAGATGGACCGAACGGCTGCCACGGTTGATCGCTGGAGCCGCTCGTTTGCTGCCCAATACGAGAACGCTGCGGCTAGTGTGGATAGCCTGCGTGAGCACTTCAAGCCGTTGGAGGACACGTTCGAGAGCGGCATGAAGGCTGTGTCGATGGCCTGGGATGCGACGTTGGGGCCGGCGGTCGAGTCGGTTAAAGGGCGCATAGCTGGGGTGGGGGAGAGCTTTCGCGGGATCCTTGAGGCGGCACAGCCTGTTACCTCGCGGCTGACTAGCTTGTGGGATAAGTATGTTAAGTCGGTCGAGCCTGCCACGAAGGCTTTGGATGATGTCGGGAAGGCGGCGGAGGATGTCGCGGAGAAGCAGAACGAGTCGACGGATAAGCTTTCCCAGTATGCTGAGCGTTTTAAGCAGATCGGAGAGAAGATCGAGAAGACGCTGACCACTATCCAGGGGGGCTTTGGTTTTGTCCGAGACTCTATCCGCAAGATGGGGGAGTCGCTCAACGTTAACAAGCTAAGGGAGTTTATCAGCGGCCTGTCCTCTCGGACCCTCGACAAGTTTCGATCATCGCTGCAGGCGCTGCAGGGCGATGCGCTCAACCTGACCAACAGTCTTGAGGCTCAGGGCGTCGCGATGGCCAAGGAGTCAAAGAAGACGGCGGTCAATCTAGGGCTCACGGGAAAGGAGCTGCGCGCGGTAACCAAGCAGGCTGGGGGGATGGCGATCGCTTTGAATATCGGGGCCGGGGAGGCTACCGAGGCGATCGTCGGCTGGCGCAAGAGCGCGGAGATGCTTCGGCACACAAATATCAAGTCAGCGAAGGACCTAGCAGCGCTTGCGGATGTTACAGGGCTGAGTGCTAAGCAATACGCCCACATGATGGAGCAGATGCACAAGCTTCATATGTCGGGGGAGGACATAAAGGGGGTGACCGCCACCTTTATTGAGATGGGGCGTGTATCGGGTAATGTGGGGGAGTCCTTGGGTAAGCTGCCCGAGATGATCACGACTCTCTCGGATAAGGCGGCGCTGATGGGGATGAACCTGCAGCCGAAGCAGTTGGCGTCGTTCGCAAAGCAGACGGCAGCATTAGGCGCCGCGATGGCGAAGGCTACGGGGAGGATGGAGGAGGCTCCAGAGGTTGCAATGGGCTTGGCCAAGTCGATGGTTTCGGCCCAGAAGCAATTCCAGAATCTGCGCGTGGCTGCTGCTGAGGACATCCCCGAGCTTATGCAGAGGTTCGCCCATATGGGTATTAACATGGGCGACACCTTTGATCTCATGCAGCACGGGCCAGCAGGGATGGTGCAGGGCCTCTATCAGCTGCTCAAGGCTACTAAGGAGAGCGGAGGGGATGTAGGGCAGGCTTTGGAGTTCATCCGTGGGCGTCTGGAAGGCGTTGAGGGTTTTGACTCCAGCGCCTTCATCCGCTTCTTACAGGAGGCAGATGAAGGCACGATGAAGATGATGGCGTCGACGATGAACTCGACTGCATCTCTCGGGCAGCTGCAGAAGGAGGGTTTTAGCGCGGGGCGGACGCTGCAAGAGGCGTTCGAGATGGCGGAGCAACAGTTTGAGACAGCGTTCCGCGCGATGGGGAAGGGGCGCCAAGCCTTCGTCAAGAACACCACCAAGACCATGGGGCAGATGCAGAAGGCGATGAAGGGTGCTCAGGGGCCCACCAAGGTGCTCCTGGGTATGTTTGCGGACATGCATGCGCTTGGCGCCAAGGGGCTGCTGCCTGAGTTCCTGCAGCCCTTCGTGCACATCCTCGGCATGCTGCTGAAGACGCTGGCTCCGGTAGGTGCAGGCATCGGGGTGCTGGCGGTAGCCTTCGGACCTCTAGGAGCGGTGATAGGTGCCGCGGCTGTCGCGCTGACGGTTTTCCTCAGCTATCTGTACAAGGTCAAGAAGAGTCTGGGTAAGGGTAAGACGTGGGGGGACGCCTTCAACGCGATAGGTGAGGATGTAGAGAAGTTCGCAAAGAAGCTCCCCGGCGAGATAGACAAGGCGGCAAAGAGTATTGAGGGATTCGCCGGCGAGATGGAGGAGGCTTTCAAGGGCGTCAAGTGGAGCAAGACGTGGGGGAGCGTGCTCAAGTCCCTCAAGAAGTCTGTTCTGAAGCTGGGAGCCGGCTTCGTTAGGGTCGCCGAGGCTTTTTGGTTGGGCCTCACAGGCCAGTTTGATCCGAAGGGCCCGGAGGGGCTTAAGGCTACGTCGCGGGTTGCTGCGGCGCTCGGTGGAGCCATCGTAGCGGCTGTTAAGAAGCTCCGTGGGCTCGTTACCACCAAGCTCTTGCCGGCGCTTGTTGACCTAGCTAAGGGCGTCTTTGCGGGGCTGACCAAGGGCTTTGACCCGTCGTCTGCTGAGGGGGCGTCAGCGGCTAAGAAGATCGGCGGCGCGATTGGCAACGCTATCAAGGCGGGCCTGGGGATGGCTAAGGAGGCAGCCAAGAACTATTTTGCCGAGTGGTGGAAGGGGATGACGGACCTATGGGCGGACCCGAGCAAGTCCTTTAAGGAGAAGGCTGCCGGGACGTTCAAGGGGGCGTCTAGTGGCATTATTGGTGCTTTTGCCCTGTCGGCCTTTCTTCCTATCGGGAAGATTATCGGGGGGGTCATCAGTGCGATCGGGGGGTTAGTCTCGGCGGCTGTCTCCCTCGTAGCCAACTGGGGCACCGTGGTGGTCATCGCCAAGGCGGTGGGGGGCGCGCTGAGCACGGTGATTAGCACCATCTTCTCGGTGAAGGGCGCGATTATTGCGTTGGTGGCGGCGCTGGCGGCGTTGACTGCTGGCTTTATGCTGGCGCCTGCGAAGACCGAGGCGTTTGTAGAGAAGGCTAAGAAGTGGTTAGCGGGTCTTGGGGCCTGGATTGTTGATAAGCTCGCGGAATGGGGGCCGAAGATCTGGAACTGGTTTGTTACCACGGTCCCGGACCTAATCATCAAGGGTGTCCCCATGTTGCTGGCTGCGCTCCGCAAGGCGGTTGGTGCCTTGGGCGAGATGGTGGGCAGCCTTCTCATGGGTATGCTGGGGAAGATTCGGGAGCTGATAGCTAAGCACCTGCCCGAGGCGTTGCCTATCTTTGACGGGATCGTCAGTGCTCTGCAGACGGTTCAGAAGGTTCTTGGGGTCGTTGTCGACCTTATCTTTGATGGTCTCATCCTCGGCTGGAACACGTTCTGGACGATAGCTAAGCCCATCCTTTCGCTCTGGTGGAAGGGGTTCAAGTTTGTCCTTGGCGTCCTCTGGGACGTGGTCATCTGGGTGGGCACGCACCTGGTCAAGGGCTTCCAGGCTATGTGGGCTGTTGTCGGGCCAGTGCTGACCAAGATGTGGGAGAACGTCAAGAAGGCGTGGGCCAAGATGCAGGAGGGGCCGGGCATCATGGATCGTCTTGGCGTTGCCTTTGATAAGGTCTGGAAGGCCGCCAAGCCGGTCGTGGACCTCCTAGTGCTCGGCTTCAAGGTGTGGTGGGCCATTACCGAGCCAATCCTCTCGGTCTTCTGGGAGGGTATCAAGGTGTGGTGGACTGTTCTCAAGTTCGTTGCGGGGGTTATCTGGGACGGCCTGGTGGTGGGCTTCAAGGCGCTGTGGGTGGTGGTCGAGCCCATCTGGGGCGTTATCAAGATCGGCGCCGTAGCGGTCTGGAAGGTGCTGGAGTCGATAGGCAATATTATCCACCGTGTGCTCATCATCGGCTGGAAGCTCCTCGCGGGCGCCGCTACGGCCGCCTGGCGCGAGATAGAGAGCGCTTGGAACGACCTCAAGACCTTCTTTAAGGTCATCTGGGCAGATCTCGTAGCCGAGGCGGCCGCGGCCTGGGTATTCATCCAGGACAAGGCGATTGCGGTCTGGGAGAAGCATATCAAGCCGGTTTGGGAGGGTATCAAGGGAGCCTTCCAGGCCATCTTCGCGGCTCTGTGGGGCGTCATCAAGCCCTACTGGGACCCGATAGAGAAGGCGCTCATCGACACCTGGAACGTGCACGTCAAGCCTATCTGGGACGGGGTCAAGAAGTTCTTTAAGGGTGTGTTTGGCGACGTGGGGTCCACCGTTGACACCGTGATCTCGGACATTATCGGCTACTTCGACAACTTCAATACGAAGGTCGACGAGGTATTCGATACCATCGAGACATGGGTCGATAACCTGTTCGGTAACTCGATCAGCACTGATATCAAGGCTGACCTCGACAAGGCTGTGGGGTTCTTCGCGGACACCTGGAAGGCCATCAAGGCCACGGCAGGCAAGCTCTTTAAGTGGTTTGGGACGCAGTGGGGGTTACTCAAGAAGGCGGCGGTTGGGATGTGGAAGGCCGCGGAGACTAAGGCGCAACAGGCGCTCGACGGCGTCAAGAGGATCTGGACCGACTCGAAGAAGGGGCTTGAGGATGCGTTTAAGACTGTTCAAACCGCCGTGGAGAACGTCTTTAAGAAGGTTAAGAAGACGATCTTAGGGGCCTTCGACTTCCTGGTGCCGAAGGAGGGTAAGAAGACGCTGTGGGATAAGCTGGTCGGCTTCTTTACGACGATGTTTGACCCCACTAAGTGGGAGAAGGAGCTGAAGCCTCTGGTTAAGAAGGCGATCAAGTTCATAACGGACCCGCTGATAGATGCGTGGAAGCTGATCAAGACTACGTGGGAGGGCGCGAAGACGTACTTCAAGGAGATGTTCGAGACCATCCGTGATTCGCTGAAGAAGGTTCTTCAGGAGATCGCGGATAAGATCGGTAAGGCGATGGGGCCGTTGGTGATCGTCATGGAGAATCTCAAGGCCGCGGCGGATAAGG
>Ga0180438_10000152_pt1 | contig 147068 bp, 147 predicted proteins | sample SS_ome_12_FD_132455 | JGI IMG/M metagenome (GOLD analysis project Ga0180438, IMG submission 132455) | Hypersaline lake sediment archaeal communities from the Salton Sea, California, USA - SS_3_D_2 metaG | ecosystem: Environmental > Aquatic > Non-marine Saline and Alkaline > Hypersaline >... | reverse complement strand
TCAGCCATGGCTGATATCCTGTCTCGGAAGTACCAACAGTAGGCTCACTTCGGCCGCATTCTAACAACGCGGATAACTTGCGCGGGGGAGAACGGTGTCGTTGTGGTCGATGTCGTAGCCCAAGAAGTAAACGGCGACGCGCCAGCCCAAGTGTAAGATCCGTTATCCACCGTGTAAGTAACCTGGAAGGTGGGAACTGGTACGGGAGCCTGAACCTTTGTCTTGTCTAACTCTTCGAGGACACGGCCTAACAAGACAAAGAACTCCGCCTTGTCTTGGTCTCCCTGTGTCCGGTCGGGGTGTAGCTCTAACGCCAGCTTCTTATACTGCCGGTGCGCTTTCTTCTTGAGATCATCAAGGAGTGTTTGCGCCTGAGGGAGTGGTGATCTACGGATAGCTTCTAGATCCGTCTGGGTGACGCCGAGCGCTTGTAACGCCTTCTGGGCATCTTGTGGCGGAATCGGTGCTGGCATGGTGTAACCTACACTAGCCGAGAAACAAGAAGAATGCCCGCAGATAGCCCGCAAATTGGCGAGACTTGGTTCAACCCGGTCGCCCAAGTGAATGGTATTGTCGCTTCCATCGACGAAGAACGAATTTATTTCGTGAGCCTCACCGGGAAACGAGCGCCCATACCATTGAGGAGCGTTCTCCACGTTTGGGAGTTTCGAAAAGCTGCACCGAATACTTACAGACGGTGTTCCCGAGAGGGGTGCGACCGGAACGCCTTTATCCAATACGAACGCCCACGAAAGGGGTTAGAGATCGTCTGCCCCTTTCACGTCCCCAGAGGCGTCGAATCAACCATTTACACAGACGATACGCGCCGACGAGACTTCTTCAAAGCTGAGACGTGCGAGAAGTGCGGTACGGACGGAACCGAAGTCTTCGGGGAGATGCCCGTGGAGTTAGCGGTAAAGGCGACCATGTGGAACTGCCAAACGTGCGGGATATGGTGGCTCAACGGGACCATACCGGAAATGGAGACTCCGGAGCGGTTCGTTCGAGGCTCAAAATCAGTAGAGAACGCTGGCTCTGACGTTCTCAACGAAGCGATCCGAAAATTCCACGGCATCCCTGGCTACCGAGGTGTTCGCGCCGAGACGTGGGTCAATCCACACAACATGGACTTGGGTTTCAACGTGTTCCTGAAACCCGGCCGCGATCACGAGTTGAAAGGGCCTCAACCCCTGACCCTCTTTGACTACTTGAAGATGGACGACTTTTAGCGAAGAGCGCTCTCAAGGCCGGGGTCGGAGGTCGTGGGTTCTCCAACAGATCGAGCACTCGTGCGGCCGACCCAGGTGTTAGAATCAGCGGTTGGAGCCAGGGCTTCTTTTTAGGCGTACCGGTCACGCCGTCCCCACGCTGCGACCTGGACCGCGATTCTGTAGAAAGCCGTATCGTTGACAGACGCCGTCTTACTCCCCGGCAGACTCAACGGGAACTTGACGACAAGGCGGCCCGTACCACGATTGGAACCCCACAGGACGAGTTCGTGAGCACCCCACGTTATTTCGGGGATGTCCAGGTCCACTTTTGTTTCCTCGTCGGGGGAGTAGGCCAGGGTCGTGTGAGGCTTGTAATCCGGGAACTTCTTATCGTAAGGGATCGCCGCTCTGTCCAGGGCCTCGCAGAGTTTCTCGCGGAACTCATGTAAGGGAGGGGACTCAATTTCAGCGATTACAGGAACCCCGTCTTCTCCCGCTGGGAAGTTAGATATGTGGTTGGTTGAGACGGAGAAGGGAATTGTCTTTGAAACCACGTCGAAAATAACCGGGACTGCCTTTCCTACCCGCTCGATAGGAATATCTTTCCCGAGATAGATGATCGTGATGTGCGGGTCCTCTTTTTCGGAATCTCCTGGTACAGGAACTTCTCTTAGAACCCTTGCAGTCTCCTCAGGCACCTGTAGCATCAACGCGGCCATAACTCTCCCTTACCGTACCATTTCTTACAAGTCGAATTTCCGGTGTAAATTATATTATGACCTCACTTCTTGTTTGTCTCGCTCTGTCGATCGCCTTCTGTTTTGTGTTCGTGAAGGCCCAAGACAAGATCGCCCGGTTCATAGCCAAGAAGATGATCGAGAACGATGAGAAAAAGAAAGCCGAAACGGAGCGAGAAAAGTTAGACAGATTGATCTCCAAGACCGCTGAAAACATCGGTAGGGGCCTTAATGAGAGAGAAGAAACTCGTGAGCAAGAAAACCCCGCCGAAGAAGCACAAGAGGGACGTGGGGTCGTAGGTATAAGCGGCACCAGTGGGGGCCAATTTTCAGGTGTTTTAGGCACAGGTGTTATAGGACACAATGGAAGCACGGGGGAACACCACTGGGAAATACGCGGCAGCGATGAGCAGTTGAGGCGTCTGGAAGCCAACCTGGAAAGAATGACACAGGCTCTGGAACGTGCGGGTGATCGGACCGATGCGCTGTCCAACAGCATACGGTCCAACCTTGTTCGATCCATGGCCCAAAGCCCGGACTACTCCGTCTTTCTCGAAGAAATGCAACGGAGGCAAGAGAACATAAGTCAACGCCTTGTTCCCGGCAACCTTCATTTTTCCATGTCGGCAACCATGTCTGAGTCGAAGACAACGAAGCCAAAACCAGAACCCAAGGCGGAACCCAAAGAGCCGCCGCCAAAGACGCTCTACGACCACCTGACCGAAGACGGCTCAGAGTAATCGAGGCGCTACCCACTCCGGGAGTAGAAGGTCGTCTTTCGTACACCCAAACGCCAGCCAGCGTTCCGGCTCCTTTTCGAACATGGGTCTGCCGATGATCGACACCTTGTTGAACATCAGACCGTAACCTCTGGCGACGTACGCCCGGTCGGGCCATTTCATACAACCCGCGAATACAACATCCGCGATCTTACTGAACTGATCTAACATCCACGCTTCATTGGCCGGTGGAGCGAAAACAAAAACACGATCGTTAACTGTACCAAAAGTTAACGCTGCGACGATCACGGCTTCTAACAACTCAGAATCCAAGGATTGATTAGAAACTCCTCGAAAACTTGGAAACTTGTTATAAAATTCTTGTTGTTTTTCCGTCGCCTCTTTATCGAGTAATGTACGATGCTTCACTCTGAGTGGTGTATTAACGGGCATATACGATATTACACCAAAGATACGAGGTCGGTAGTCTTCTTGTCATAAATGTACCTGCGAATATAAAACCGGGACGAGATCCAGACCAAAAACTAGCATAGTTAGAATCAGCTAGTCGCTGGAACTCGGAAGATGGGATTCAGTGTAGGAGCTTATATGCGACTCTTATTGCCTTCGTTATCGTTCATCGTTGTTGTGCTGGCGCTAACGCCGATCAAGGCAGAACATAACCCAAAGGTTCCGCCAGAAGAGTGGACCCTAGAGACACAACTTAAGGCCGCTCACATGTTGTATGGAGAGGCGTCGTTTGAGTTCCAGGATATTCAGATCCTCAACATCGCCAAGAGGAGACAGAACATTCTGAACGCCGCGCAACAACGAGAGTGTAAGCGGAAAGGCATACCTGCGAACGAGTGTTCCCACGTCACATTTCTCGACACCATGCAAGCCTACTCGTTCGCCATCAAGCCCGGACACGATAAGGTTCTCCGTCGAATGTTGAAACACGCCAAGGCGAAAAGGGCGAAGGCCGAGATCGAGTTGCAGGAGCTTATCGAGGCCGGGGCGGATATGAAGAACCAGAAGCGTCTACGCCGAGACGTAGACAGGTTCACCAAACGAGCCAACAATCTCCGGAAGCGTTTACGCCGTTGGAAGCAGGTCCAGGATATGCCGTGGGGCGACTATGACGGGTGGCCCAGCAACTACAACAAAGAGCGCTGCAACAAGAAATGGGCGACAATCCGAGAGCTTGTAATCCGTTGGAATAACGGGGAAATTCGGGACGCTTGCCCGAACACGACCCACTGGGGCGGCCGAAAAATCGACCCTGTTCAGCCGGGCTACAAAGAAGAACCTTGCCACAACACGGCCGGTGGTTTACTGCCCCAAAAGACAGAGACCGTGAACGCCATGTTGAAACAGACAGGTTATCGGGGAATCAAACGACACAGGAGTCGTGGCCGTGTTATCGACGCCCAAAAGGTGAAGAAGGCGTTCCAGAACGGACCGCTGACGTTCACCAATATCCGATAAGTTGAACATCCCTTTATTCGATTATCTCAGTAGAGGGGTACTATGAAAGATCACGAGCTAGTCGAATTCCGGGTCCGTTGTGCAACTGCTCAAACCTTTCAGCGGAAGATTGCAAACGCAGATGTGTATGCCGCTGAGTTGGAAGGTGAGACCGGGCCACTTCCACTTCCGCCCGGAGTGCCAAAGCATTCCCCGGCACATCTGATCCTTCTCCTCGACAAGGTCATCAAGATCCGATCCGGGAAGGAAAAGAAGGCCGAGCCGCCAAAGGCTAAGGCCGAGCCTAAGCCGAAAGCAAAGGCCGCTCCTAAGGCAGCGCCGAAGGCCAAGGCCAAGAAGGCCGAGCCTAAGCCGAAAGCAAAGGCCAAACCAGCCAAGAAGAAGGCTGCGCCCAAGAAGAAGAAAGCTGCCGCGAAGAAGGCTAAGCCAGCCGCCAAGGCCAAGAAGAAGGCTGCCCCTAAGAAGAAGGCTGCTACCAAGAAAAAGGCCGCTAAGAAGAAGGCCCGGCGCTAGTATATGGTGGCGTAGTACTCAGCCCACTGCTCGTCCCAGTAGGCGTGGTGCTCTCTCGCACACTCCCGGCATAAAGGAGAGGGGGCGTTAGGATCGGGCGGTTTATCATCGTACATGACCGCGATCCAGAGAGAGTAATCAGGTTCCACGTAAGCCGTTCGGGAATCTTCTAACTCCACGCCCTCAGTGGAACCACAACGCTCGCACGCCTCTTTCGTCGGCGGGTATTTTCTTCTGTACGTGTTCTTGCCAGGACTCAGTTTGGCGAACTCCACGTTACCGGAAGTGGCCGTGGTCGTTGTTACTGGAAGCTGGACATCCCCGTTGGCGTTGGCCTCCACATTATAATCGACCCGGATGGTGTTGTCAGACGCAACCGTGGGGACAGTCAGGTTGTAAACTGCGTTGCCGTGATTGAGGATGACCGGCACACTACCTCGCGCTAACCATATCCACGGCGGCCCGGCAAACGGCGCTCAACGTGTCGCCGCCTGGGACCCGGTATTTGTTGGCGTAGTAACGCTGGTATCTGACCCTGACCGCGTCAGGGGGAGCGCCGAACACCACCTTGCCTGACTTCTTCCAAAAACCCCACTCATCATTGGTCGTGAGCGCTGGCATCGTTTCCATGTCACGCGGAACCCAGAACAGGATACAGTCGGCCCGGTTGAGAGCCTTCTCCTCCCATTCGATTTGAGCGGTATACACACCCTTCCAGACACCGTCAGCCGGTTCCGGAACGAAAACGTAACCGTCATGACCCATGGCAGCGAGAAGTTGGAGAGCGCGTGGCCTCCAACTCCCGACCGTCTTGTCACGCGGTGTCGGCCCTGCCAGAAAAATGGATCGGAGCGTCTCTGACCGAAGATACGGAAGAGGCTCAGTGGCGTAGATCTGGATCATAGATCACCTTTGCTCTTCACGGCCACAAACCGTTTCAATAGCCTGTTCTCTTCCCGGAGCCGTTTAAGCTCCTTGAGCCATCGGGCGAGTTGCCGGTGTTCCCGGCCGCAGTCGGTCTTCTCGCGTCCGAGAGTCTCAGCGTGAGATATGGCGGCATCGATCTTCACACTAAGTCTTACACCGCTTGTCAAACCCCAGACCGAAAACAAAAGTTGAATCGGGCAAAATAAAAGTTGAATTCCCCGTATCTCCGGTGTAGTAGTAGTAAGGAGGAACAACATGCACGGAATCGAATACACCAACGACGCATGGTCCATGTTCTACGTCGGAGAGGTCCCCTGGCACGGGTTGGGAAAATCCCTGGAAGACCCTCCGACCATCGAAGATGCCATTCGTTTCGCGGGGTTAGACTGGAACGTCGAGCGCGTCCAGTTGGTCATGGAGGACACCGGAACCAAGGTCTCGGCCTTTGCCAACGTCCGTTCGACCGACCGGAAGGTGCTGGGCGTCGTGGGTCCGACCTACCGACCGCTACAGAATATGGACGCTTTCAAGTGGTTCCAGCCTTTCCTGGATTCAGGACAGGTGAGCCTGGAAACGGCCGGTAGCCTACGCGGCGGCCGACACGTCTGGGTTCTGGGCCGAGTCAAGAGCGACCCCATCGAGATCGTCAAGAACGACCCGGTGGCGGCTTACATTCTGCTCTCCAACTCGCACAACGGAACGGCCAGCATCCGCGCCGGGTTCACTGGCATCCGAGCCGTGTGTATGAACACCCTGGCAGCCGCTCACGACAACAAGTCGAGCAAGCTTCTCAAGGTGCGCCACACGGAGAACGCAGTCATGGCTCTGGACGACATCCGTGAGTCGATGGACGTTGCCCGTCGCGAGTTCGTGGCGACCACGGAGGGCATGAAGCTGATGGCCCGCAAGGGTGTGAGCGTGGAGACCCTCAGGCAGTATGTGAAGGCCGTCTTCGAGCCGAGAATGACCCTCAAGGACGAGGCCGAGAAGAACGAAAAGCTGGAACGCCAGCTTGCCCGCGTCATCCCGCTCTTCGAGAACGGCCGGGGCACCGACGTACCGGGCGTCAAGGGCACCGTGTGGGGCGCTTACAACGCCGTGACCGAGCTTCTGACCTGGGAGCGCGGCCGGTCCAACGACACCCGCCTGGAGAACCTGTGGCTGGGCGACGCCGGTAACATCGCTCAGAGGGCATACACCGAAGCCGTCAAGATCGCGGCGTAACGATTCTCCGGTCGAAGACAGCCGACCGGTGTAATATATAACACCATTACGGCACCGGTCGGCACACCCGGCCGGTGCTACAGGACCCAATGAAAACCGTCGAGAACCTCAGATACTGGTTCGCGTGCAACAGTTCCAGCACGCACAGCGTTGTATTCTACCCCGATCGTAAGCTGGAAGATGAGCTTTGCGAGGACGGCGAGTTCGGCTGGCAACCCTTTGTCGCCGCGTCCGACGAGATGAAGAGGAGTTATCTGGCGTCCATTCTCGATCACCGGCTGGATTACCTTGGAGACGGAGACGCCTCCGAAACCGCAAAGATGATCGTCGATCATCTTTTCCCATCGGTGATGACCGGCTTCATCGACCATCAATCAGTGCCCGTAATCCCTCGACGCTACGGATCGTCGGAGCCGCACTACGACTTCTTCCATGAGATGGTCTCGTACGTCATGAGAGAAGGCGTCGTCATCCACGGCGGAAACGACAACGGAGATATAAACGATAATACGACGCCCCCGGCGACCAATATAGAATGGTACCGGCAGATACCACTGGACTCACGGGATGATAAGTGGGTCTGCCGTCAAGAGGGCGACTGGTGGCTCCTGTTCAACCACGAAGAGGGTATCAAAGCGACCGTCTCGTTCGAGGACAACCCCCGGCCCAGACCTTACGCCATGGTCCCGGAACTGGTCGATCTCAAGATCACCGACTTTTGCCCCTACGCTTGCCCCTGGTGTTATCAGGGAAGCACCCACAAGGGAGGTTTTGCAGAAAACGTCTCTAGCTGGCTCTACGCCTTTCACAGAATGGGTGTCTTCGAGGTTGCCATCGGTGGTGGTGAGCCGACTCTACACCCGGAATTCAAGCAAATCGTGGGCCACTCGTTGACCGATCTGAGAGTCAACTTCTCCACCCGTAACCTTGACTGGGTCTGCCACAATGCCCGGCTGATCAGAGAACACTGCGGTGGTTTTGCTTTCTCCGTGGACGGCGACCTTCACAAACACCTGGATGTGATCAGGGCGTTGAAAGAAGCCGAACTGTTGGAGAAGGCTACCCTACAGTACGTAATGGGAACGGGAACGGACTACGACTTCGAGAATCTCGTCGAAGACTGTAGCAAGCACAACGTCCGCCTGACGCTGCTTGGCTACAAAGTGACCGGGCGTGGAGCACACGCACGAGGCAATTTACCAGTGACGCCGGTCCAGGACGGAGACGAGTGGATCGAGATCGTCAATAAGCACAGCTACAACCTCGCTATCGACACAACTCTCGCTGCCCGCGTCCCTAAAGAAGTCTTCGACGAAACCCTCCTCCGGAGAACAGAAGGCACCCATAGCATGTACGTTGATGCTGTGACATCGACGGCGGGTCCTTCCAGTTACGTGCCACAAAACGAGATGGTATCGCTCAGTGGCCGAAGACTCCAAGAGAGCCTCCTCAACGCCTTCGAGTCCTTCCAGACCAGGAGCACAAAATGAAACGACTCATCGAGATCATCGTCGTCGCTGCGATCCTTATCATCGGAGGCGCGGTGACGTGGTACCCAGCCAAACACCTACGCCCAGCGCGGGCTACCTCGTATAACGAAGGGGAGCAACGAGAACGGCTGATAAGAGCCTACCAGGAGCAAACCAAGGCGCTCAGGGAACAAACCAGGGCGCTTCAATCCATAGCCACGAGTCTTAAACGGAAGTGTAAGTGATGGAGTTCTCAATAAAAGAAGAAACCGCGATCCTCGAAAACAGCAAGCTCCCGGATTTGCTGGGGGACCTCCTGGATAGCGTAAAGATGCAGTACGTTATCGGGGAAGCTCGTTATTACCACACCTGGGACCACGCCTTGGCGACCCTATCATGGGTCAACTGGGTTAACGAGTCTGTTCCGGCCTACGCAATGGCCCCCTTCTCTCGTTCTGACCTGTGTGTGGCCGCATTGTATCATGACGCTGTCTATACGGCTCAGGGGTCTCCCGGTAACGAGAAAGCGAGTGCCGACCTTCTCGAAAAACAATGCCACGGAAAGATAGCCATCGAACGGCCGAGAGAACTCATCATGCTCACGGCCGAGCACGGAAAGATCGAGGCCAACGACGACCGGTTGTGTGACGCCTCACGGCTATTCCTGGACTGCGACATCGCCAGCTTCGGGGAACCCCGTTGGGATATTTTTCTCGCGACCAACGACGACATCGAGGCAGAACTATTGGCACACCACGAGGAGGACGTGGTCAAAGAAGGCCGACTCAAGTTCCTGAAAATGATGCTCAACAAGGAGAGCATCTTTCTGTCCGACCACTTTCAGGTTCGGTACGAAGTACAGGCTCGTTACAACATTCGTCGTCTCATTCGGCTATTGAGCGACTAACCGGAGGCAACCATGGCAGCAACCGAGATCCAAGACACGACCATACGGCAGAAGCGAGGACGGCTGGTCCTTACCAACGCCTTCTTCAAATGCACCGGCCCCTGCGGGAGGACGAAACCCGCCTCAGAGTTTGGTGTCCGTAAGATGCCCAACGGCGAGACCCGGAACCAGTCCCAGTGTAAGAAGTGTCGCGGAGAGTACAAATAAACCTTAGGCTCCCCAAACCACACGTGTAGCAGGAGTATGGACCGCTTCCCGAAAATGGTAGAGATTGTCTCCCCTGGCAAGAGCGGGGACGCCGAGATACGACACACCACGGTTTCCAGGGAGGCTTCCAGGTTCACGGCCTTGCGCCCCGGTGGCTTCGTCCCGGCCGGGAAGTACGCCGAATTGCTCGTGGATGGCGCACTCGTTATGTCCGACACCCGGCACGAGCACATCACCAACATCGACGCTGTGTTAGCCTCGCAAGGTCACGTCCTCATTGGTGGCCTGGGGTTGGGGATGATCTGCCACCCCATCGCCGCCAAGAAAGGCGTCACCAAGATCACTGTTGTCGAGCGAAACAAAGGGGTCATCGATTTGGTGTCTCCCACGCTACCGAAGAAGGTCGAGGTCATCCACAGCGACATCTTTGACTACAAGCCTGAGAAGGGTGCCAAGTTCGACACCATCTATTTCGACATCTGGACCGACATCTGCACCGACGCCCTCCCGGACATGGGCAAGCTTCTCCGCCGTTTCCGGAAGTATTTGGCCGATGACGGCTGGATCAATTGCTGGTGCCGGGACCGTCTCAAGAGCGAGCGCCGTCGGGAACTGGCCGAAGAAAGAGAGTACCGGGCACATGGAATACGAATATAAGATCGAACGCTGGTTCGATTACAACGAGCGGTCTCTCAACGCCATGTCAGAGAAGGGGTGGCAGTTGGTCACGGTTTTCACCACACTCAGGCGCGGCTTAGGGACCGAGTACGTCTGCACCTTCCGGAGGAAATGTGCCTAACGTCTTATTCGTCGGTGGGTGGTTCGACAAAAAGGGCGGCCATCCCTCAAGGATCGTCCGGAAGTTGGCCTACGGCCTGTACGAAACCATCAACGGCGGGACTATCCAGGACCTGGAAGAGGTGCTCGATACCGTCCACCGGTATGACGCTGTCGTGTGGATGCCCCACATATCCAACTCCGAGACAAAACTTCTTCCCCGGATCAAAGAAAACGCGCCTCGCATCGTCCTCATTAGCTCCAAGCGTAACGACCGCAGAAAGTACGAGTTCGAACACGTTATCGACCGGGCGTTGAAATCCAAGTCTCAACTGCTTATCGAGATCAGGGACTCGCCGCTATCCAACACGGCCAGATGTTACGATCTGAGGCTCGTAGACCCGCTGGGCAACGTGTCCGAATGGTTTACCACCGGCCGCATTAACGAACAGGGCGAGGAGGAGATCGCGGAGTTCCGTTGTCTCCTGTACGAGCGAATCCAATTCCTGTTGAGAATGAAAAGAGTTAAGTCAGTCTGTAGCGCTCTCCAACCCCTTGAAAAGGCTCGTCTCGATCGGCGGTTCATGAAAGCGATTCAGAAGTACGCGGACAGATTCCACGAGTTAATCCACGGTGATAACGAGAACCCACGCTTCATGGGTAACGCCTCATTCCGATGCACGAAGGGCGGCTTCCCTTCCCAGCGGACGGAGCACGCCATCTACGTCAGTCGGCGCAATGTTGACAAGCGCTGCCTCGATTCAGACGGCTTCGTCGCCGTGGACAACACCCTTGAACACTCCCGCATGATGCGCAGATCCCCCAGCCACCTGAGAAAAGAGATTAGTGAGCAGTCTGTCATGTACTGGGGTGAGAACAAGCCCTCCGTGGATACGCCGGTCCAGGTCGAGTTGTACCGGCTCTTCCCAAACATCAACTTCATGCTCCACGCTCACGTCTACCATAAGGACGGCGTGATGACGGCCCGGTACGTGCCTTGTGGAGATCTCCGAGAGGTAGACGAAGTCGTGAACGCAATCGGAGACCCAGAGGCAAAACGCTTCATCGTGAACCTCAAAGGGCACGGTTGTATTCTGGCCAGCGAGAACGTGGAAGACCTTCTCGACCAGGAACCCAACTTCCGGGCCAGACCCACGGAAGAAAAGACGCTATGACAGACTTCGACTGGTCCGTATACGACCTTGAAACCTCCTGGCTTCCCGAGCAGACGATCTACGTCACACGCCATGGGTCACAGGCGTACGGAACGTCACGGCCCGACAGCGATCTGGATCTTCGGGGTATCGCTGTCTCTCCCATGAGGTATTACCTGGGAGTGGGGGAGGGCTTCGAGCAAGAGGTCATCCGCGAACCGGACGACTTGACGGTATACGATATACGCAAGTTTCTAACACTGGCCAAGGTTGCCAACCCAAACGTCCTCGAACTTCTCTACACAGAGCCGGAAGACCATCTAGTGGTTCACCCGGTTATGAGGTCCTTGTTCGATATCCGAGACACGTTTCTCACCCAGAAGGTCAAGCATACCTTCTCCGGGTACAGCCGAGCGCAGATGAAGCGGATTCGTACCCATCGCCGCTGGCTGATGGACCCGCCAACGACCCCTCCCACGCGAGCCGAGTATGATCTCCCGGAGCGAACTGTGATCCCGGCCGACCAGCTTGCGGCGGCTCAGGCGGCGGTCCAGAAGCAAATCGACCAATGGTCCTGGCACGAGATGGAAAACCTGGAACCGGCCCTACGCCGGTCCCTGCAAGACGAGTTCACCCGACGCCTGTTGGAGATCACCCAGTGGTCCTGGGAAGAAATCGATGACAAGGTCTGGTTCGCCGCTTCCAGGGCCGTGGGCCTGGACACCAATTTCATCGAACTGTTGGACCGTGAGCGCCGGTACACGGGTGCCCAACGGGAGTGGGCCAACTACCAACGGTGGAAGAAAGAACGTAACCCGGCGCGAGCCGCCCTGGAAGCCAAGCACGGGTACGACACCAAACACGCCATGCACCTCGTGAGACTCGCCCGCATGTGCCGGGAGATCCTCACGGAGGGTGTTGTCAGGGTCCGTCGTCCCGACGCCGAAGACCTGTTGACCATCCGGGACGGGGCATGGACCTACGACCAACTTGTCGAGTTCTCCGACAAACAAGACGCCGAATTGGACGCCCTTCTCAAAACCTGTTCGCTGCCGTGGGGTGTTGACGAACAGCAAATCAGCAAAACCTGTATGGAGATTATCCTACACTTTCAAGGAGCATGAAATGGAAATACCGACCCTGGAAGAGATGCCTCATTACGTAGTCGCCTTGAACCCGGACACCGGAAAATACGAGTCCGTCACGGACAAACCGTTCCTCCTGGTAGAGAAAGCGGCAGAGGTCCGGGATCGGATTTCTGCCGATCGCAAACCGAGCGTCGTCTACGACTCCCGAGGCATCGGCGTTTTCCTGGCCGAGAAAAACGCAGAGTTAAGTTCGACGAAGCCCCTGGAAAGCTAAGCCCCAAAGCTTTCGGCTCCGTCAATCCTGAAACCCCGCTGGTCCCCCCGCCAGCGGGGTTTCTTTTGTAAGAACAACATGGATATAGATCGTTCACAACGAGGAGAGGCTTGTATGATTAGTGACGTTCTGTCCGACGCTATCCACGCGATCAAAGAGTATAGAAGGCACCCTGGAACGAGGGATGCGTACTCAGACCCTAAGATCTCTCGAAAAATTGACCGGGTCGTGAAAGTCATGGACGACCTTAGGAGTGAACTCGACACCCCTCCTCGTATCGCGAGTTATGATCGCCGGGCGTCAACTCCAGGTGTCCGCGAACGCCAAAGAGCCAAGAAGGACTTAGTCAATGCCTTATTCACCCAATACCCGAACGTCCCCAAGAAAGAGCTTGGTAAGCTCGTGGATTCAGCAATTAGCGGCGTGGGATACAAGGCGAAAGAACTCAACAAGCGAAAGTCAGCGTCGGAACGGGTGGCCCGCCAATCCGGAAGGGAGATTTTCTACTCCATCGTTCCTGAGAGGCAAGCCGTTCGGCTTTATGACAAGTTGGAGAAAGAAGACGAACAGTCGGCCCAACTGTTTCTAGACGTGATCCAGGAGCTTCAAGACCAGTTGGACATCAGTCCCGGAGCGGAGTCGGCCCTGAGCAGAATCCGCAACGTGGTGGATAAGGGGTCAAGTTGGGACGCAGCACTCATTCGGAACAATGTGTTCAAGGCAGCCAACTCGTTGGGTATGAAGCTGCCGTCTCACATGTTCTAAGGGGTTATCCATGAGTGAATATGACAAGATGATCGCGGAGTTAGAAGATGAGTTTCCGAAGTTCCGGCTCATAGAGAAGAAAGATAGCTTCATGATGAAAGCTATCGACATCTTTCTCAAGGTCATCACCTTCTGGAAGATGAAAAGCTTCATGACCAAGTTCACAACCACGGTTGGTTATCTAGTGTACACACCATCCGGCTGGGGAAAGATGGACAAGGTCGGAATACTAGACCACGAGCGCGACCACATGAGAAGGATGCGTAAGGTCGGCCGGATCTGGTTCACCATCTCCTACCTTGCCGTGTGGTTCCCTGTGGGGCTTGCCTACTACCGAAAAGAATACGAGCAGTCGGCGTATGAAATAACCATGCGTCGTGTTGCGAAAAGATTCGGAATAGAGACGATCGAGGGCGACGCATACAAGAACCACATGATCAAGCGCTTCACTGGCCCGAAGTACGTATGGACGTGGCCGTTCCGAAAAGACATGGAAAAGTGGTACGACGGGGCTGTCAAAAAGATCAGGTTGGAGATGGGCCTTCCGCCGAAGGACAAAGCTGCCTGATGGTGTAGCTATCGGGCGTGCCATCGATCCCCGATAGCTTGGCCCGCGAAATTGACAGACACGAGTACGTCTGCGGCTCCGACGAGGTAGGGTACGGAGCGTGGGCCGGACCGCTCGTGGTCTGTGCCGCCGTATCGTCAAACCGGGAGATACTGGCATCCCACAAAGACGGCATGGTCGTATCTCCCACGGACTCCAAGAAGCTCACCATCGCCCAGCGGGAGAGCCTGTATCCAGTCCTGGTCAAGACGGTCACACACGCCATTGTCCGTATCGAACCGGAGGAGATAGACGCACAGGGCCTTGGGAGAGTCTGGGAGGCGGCCCACGTGAGGGCCATCCAGGAGGCCCTGGACGCCCACAAGGGCAACGGGCACGAGGAGGTGCCCCTCGTCATCGTAGACGGTAACAGGAGCGTCTTCGGGGCCACAGCCCTACCAAAAGCCGACCTCCTCGTGCCAGCGGTCTCCATGGCCTCCATCCTGGCCAAGGTCTACCGGGACCGCCTCATGTACGAGATGGACGAGAAGTACCCCGGCTACGGCTTCAAGAAACACGTCGGCTACGGAACCGCTCAGCACAAGACGGCGTTATCCCAGCACGGTGTAACTCCCATTCACCGTAAGAGTTACGCACCCATCGCCGCCATGCTCAAACCGGAAACCTCGAATGTGTTGGACCTGATCGAAAGCCTCGAACAGGATGTCTGACCGAACTTCACCCTTTTTGAAATGGGTTGGGGGTAAGAGACAGCTACTCCACAGCCTTTCCCGTGTGATCGCCAAGAAGAGTCTCACATACTACGAGCCTTTCCTTGGAGGCGGGGCTGTGTTCTTCCATTTCGCGGACAGACGGCGCTTTCGGGAGGCAGTCCTGAATGACCGTAACCCTGAGTTGATCAATTGCTTCGAGGTGGTCAGAGACCGTCTGCCGGAACTCCTACAGGGACTCGACACCATTCGGTCGCAACCGGGTTGGAACACCAAGCCCTTTTTCGAGGCTGTCCGGACATCGACACCCTCGAACCCTGTCAGCCGGGCCGTTCGAACCATCTACCTGAACAAGACGTGCTTCAACGGCCTGTATAGAGTCAACCAAACGGGTGACTTCAACGCTCCTTTCGGCCGGTACGACAACCCCCAGCTATACAACCGGGCTAATATAACGGCGTGCTCCGAGGCCCTACAGCGCTTCGCCACGTTACGGACCGGAGATTTCACGGACGCCGTAAAAGACGCTCAAGCCGGGGACCTCGTGTACTTCGACCCTCCTTACGTGCCGGTGTCAGAAACGGCCAACTTCACCTCGTATGCCGGTCAGTTCGGGCCAACCGAGCAAGAGGCGCTGGCTTCGTTGTTCCGGGAGTTATTCGACCAGGGTGTGATCGTCATCCAGTCTAACTCCGACACCCCACGTGTCCGCGAACTCTACGCGGGTTTTGACTTCCACGTCGTGGGAGCCAGACGCAGCGTCAACTCCAAGGCGGACGGACGAGGAGAGGTCAACGAACTCGTGGTCGTAGGGCAGCCGGAAAACCTGAAAGTTGACGTTCCGGCCGTGTCTTATCTGCCGGACATCTTCCCCCTGACATGCGCTGATTGTGGGACCCTATACAGTTCGTCTGATATCGTGTGTACGGAGTGCGGCTCGACTCGCACAAAGGAATAGCAATTTTGAGCCTCTTACGCGACCATGGAACCTGGAAACTCTCGGCCCCTACTCGGTGCCTACCCAGTCAGAATGCTACTTGATTATCGGAGCTACTTCACCTGACATCTCTTCGTCAGCGAACTTCCAGCAAAACCCTTGGGCACTACTGTCTGTCCAATGTACAACCGAGGTGATGTTCTCCTTCACTGTCTGGCGTCCGTATTGATCCTCCGCGCCTTCGTTCTTATCAACGACGACCAGATTCACACACGGCCAATGCTTCCCGGCTTCTTTGTAGTCGGAAAGGATATGACCTTCTTCGTCCGTCTCAAAGATGTACGTGTCGTCCGTCCCCGTTGGGTTCGGGTTCGGCTTCCGACGTGACACCACCAAACGGCCTTTCGGATCACCGTGTATGCAAATAAGCAGGGCATCTCGCTCCTGCCTGTTCGCATCTACAAACACCAGATGCTGTCCGATTCTCAATTCACGTTCCATGTTACCTGCCTTTCAGCGCGGCTCCATTGCCGCGTAAAAGGCTCAAAACTCTTCGGGTGCCCCACCGCAGTCTTCACACAACTCGTGGATGATAATTTTGTTGGGGCCGCTGCAACGGCATTGGCTGACGACCGTCCCGCAGCTAGGACAAATGACTGTGTAGTGGTCGCCCGGCCCCACGTCGTCCATGGTCTTTGGCGCAGAAGCGAGCCTGATGGCAAGTCCAAAAGCGCCCAACTTGTCGATAATGGAGCCGTCTTTCAAATAGTTCTCGGCAAGACCCGGCACGAGATATTGACTCTTGAGAGTGGACGCCTCGTGGCCCACGGCTTCGGCCGTCTCTTCTAACGCCTTCTTGAACTCTTCTTTGAGCTTGGCCTTCCGTTTCTTGGGGTCGCTGGGCAACGCTCCTTTCCGGGCCGCTTTGAGGCGCTTACGCATCTCGTCATTCGCGTGGTAGCCACGGATATCCTTGGACGTTACCTCAAACGGTTTCAGGTAGGCGTTGACCTTGTCGGCTGTTACTTTGCCGCCATCCCAAGCCAGGATGTTAGAATCGCCCCCGTCCATGTCGTCATAGGCTTGCCGAAGAGCTTTCTGGATCGCCTTATCCGCGACCTTCTTCTCCTGTTTGACCCCGGACTTTCCCACGTACTTGATGAACGCCCCGTCCGGCTTGAAGCTTACCTGACTCCGTTTCCAACCCGTGACCCCGTAGTGCCCGTCTTTGGCTGACTGGTCATTCCCGATTCTCTCGTATGTGTGGTCCATGAGCGCCACAGCGAGAGCAGTGCGAGCCGTTTCCGGGTTGCTCGACTTCATGTCCTTCTTGACCTTGGCCCTAATCCGTCTGATAGCCCGGCCTAGCTTTTGTAACCGTTCCGCCTTCTTGCGGTTCCGGTCAGCTATCTGACGCTCCGAGTAGACGTAGACCGTGGTCTTGCCGCCATTCTCAGACTTGACTTCTTTCTTCTGTTTGTACTTACCGGTCAGGTACCTCTCGACGACGCCTTTCTTTTTCTTGAGGGCCGCCTCTTCCATCGCCATCGCTTCTGGCACCTTGTCGGGCGACATCTTACGAATCGTATAGAGGCCCATGGTCCGATTCTTCTTACGCCCCTTGGGAATCGGCTGAAGCTCGATCTTTGGGTTCCCTTTCTCGTCCAGGAACATACGAACGATCTTACCCCGCTTGTTCTTGAATTTGCCGAAGAGGATATATTCCCCCGGCTTGAAGTAAGCGGTCAGGTAGCGCGTCGCGACCCGGTGTGTGAGAGGTTCACCCATATTTACAAGAGCGACAGTAAATATGGATTAATCCCCCTCATACTCCTTGAGGAACCGCCGAAGCTCCGTATACGGGTCCACGCGCTCCGAGTCCGGGTCAAATGTTATGCTGAATCCAGCGGCTTTGGTGTGGCCCCCGCCGCCGAACTTATTGCAAAATTCCGCACAGTTGAAATTCGTATGCGACCGTGTTGAGAACGTAAGGTTGGCCCTCCCGTCCTCCTCGATGCCGCCATACTTGAACCCGACCAACAGGTCAGCGTCTTCGTGGATGGCGTCGGCCGTGTCGCTGGTCAACTTGGTCCCGCTGATCACGGCGACTCTGGTCCCGCGAGGAGTCGTGAAGCGGAGAGCCTTGTTAACGGCGTAGTCAACATACCCCTCTGTGCGCTGCCTCAGGATCTGGCCAACCTCCCAGCGCTCTTCCCACCATCTCTTGAACTCCGCAGAGAAGATCCGATCCTTGGCCGCCACCTCCAACCAGGATTTCTCCGGGTAGAATCGGAACGACTCCGCCAGAACGCACGCCATACGCCATTGTTCGCTGTCTCTCTGCCATGTATCTCGAATACCCGACAGGGTAGCTACCTTCTTGGCAAACGCACGCTCCTCATCGCTGTGATTGCCGATAGCGCTCCACACGTGGTCATGGGCCAGGACCGCCCCGCAAACACCAGGGTCCTTGTTCTCATCCCCGAAGATGCCGTTCTCACCGAACGCTTCGACGACCTCCCGGCTCGTCATGTGGTGGTCCAGGACGATCGCCCCGGCGTCCACGAACTCCTTGAGACGATCTGGATGCGGAGAGAAGTCGCAGAAAAGCATACCCGGAGTCGCTTCTAACATCCGGTGCTCCAAGGTGCTGTACTGGATGAACCTGACTTCCGCTTCCGGTAAAACGCTCTTACAGAAAACGGCAGCGGCAACACCGTCAGCACACCAACCATGCGATATGATGGTCCTGACCTCTTTCAACTTGTCGAGCGAAATACTCATGGGAACAAAATCTCGTATCTAACACCCGCGTCCCACAGCCTACCGGCCATGTCCTTGCTTCCACGGCTCTTGGCCCCTGTAGCGAAACCGTAAGCCTTATCAATTATTACACCATCTAGGTCCGGGTTCTCTTTTTCTAGCATTTCGGCGTTTCGTATTGGCCCGGCCGCTCTGCCATGTCTGTCCCAGTCGGCCGGGTATTCTCTCACCTCGAAGCCGAGTTCTTTGCCGATGCGTCCAGCGGCCCGATCCGCTCCGCGAGCACCTCCGTGAACCAGAGTTATGTGGTCCAGCTTCGCCAGCTTGGACAATACCCTTCGAATTATATCATCTCGAACCCAGTTCCGAGAACCGAAAACCAGGATTTTCATGATAACAGCGAGTGCTTCTTTGCCCGGATGCCGTCTAACAGCGCGTTGCGCAATTTTTGTGTGACGATCTTGTCCCGCAGTTCTTTCGTCTCAGCATACCACTCATTCAGGTTTTCCATGTTTTCTATTCTATTGAGGTCGGCCAGTAGTCGTCGCTGGATTTCGTACTCCTGGAACTCGGCTGGTGGTTTCTTGAACGCTTCCGCCGCTTCGCTCGTCGCCGCCTCTGGAACGTCTTCCAGCTTGTCCGTAAGCTCTGTGGCCTGTCTCGTGGCTGTCAGAGCCATCTCCAGGGCTTTCTGAGCCTCCTTCTCCGCCGACGTGTCCTGGGCCAGAATGGCGTTCAAAACGAGCTTGAGGGCGTCCATAGCGCCGACAACGGCGTCGTACTGCCCCTGCGACTTGATGTCCGGCATCTGGCCCTTGAGCAGATCGGCCATGACCGCCTCAGGGTCCTTTTTCTCGGGTTCGGGGAGGCTCTCGGCCTCTTTCTCCAACGCCTCCCAGTCGAGCCAAGCGTAGTTTTCCCCCTTGGTCAGTTCTTTCCAGAACTCCTTGTGGCGTGGGCCGGTTTTGATCGCCTGGACGGCCAGCCTTTTGACCTCATCTTTCCAGGCTGCCTCGCCCATGGTCTTGCGGAACTGTTCCAGATACTTTTCGACCTCGATATTCATCAGTGGGGTTTCCCTCTCTTGATGAGACGTTGGTAGAAACGGTCAGACATCGTACGAGTCATGGTCCCAGGTACACCGGTTTCCCGTAGACCCATTTCATAAAGACCTTTGAGCAGTTGCGCCCCCGCCTCCTGGTCTTCCATGACCTTTATACACGGGCCGCAGTAGTCCACCTCGTCAGAAGCGCTCTCTCCGATGGCTTTCTTCTCCTCGTCGGTGAGGACGAACGTCTTACCGCCGCTCTCGAACTCTTTTTGGCACACGCAACACGTCTTAGGCATAGAAGTCCTTTGTGTACTGAAACCTCAGATCATTGATCTCCAGGCTTCCCATTTCCAGGGACGCTCCTAACAACACGGCTTCTGACAAAGGCATCAAAGCTTCCAACATCTCGATTCGACGCAACCGTGCCAGAAGAGTCTCGCAATACTCCACGACGACCTCTGAACTGGGTATCAACATCGTCGAGTTCCCCAGTGAATGTGGATGACACATCTCGGGATCACCCACAGAGAAGGTGGCACGGCAATGCAAGGGGCGGATGCTGTACGCCGCACACATCCCGTCCTCCAATAACGGACACGGGATGTTGGTGAGAAGCCAGACCTCAATAGAAAGGCCCAGCGTCTTTTCTCTATGCTCTTCGAGCGCCTTCTGTAGAGAAGGGGTCCAGTGTCCGCGAGAAGCCAAGTCGCGGTGCAACAGAATACCTTCCGCCACCGTGATCAGAAAAGGGTAGTGACAACAGTAGTGGCAGCCCTTTCTACAGGAAAATAGAACCTCGTCTTGCCGTAATTTACGCTCGTACTCAAACCCGGCCTGGGTTTGAAAAGCCTTGATCTCTGTCAAAGCCTGTTCGATTACGAGGGGGAATTTCATTAAGGCTATTCATCACCCATCAGGTGGTCGTAGAGGTTGGGCTTGGTAGCAGCTTTGGCCGCCTTGGCGTCTTCTCTCGCCTTTATTACCTTTTGTTTATCATTCAGCGGTTGGAAGTCACGGGGAATGTCGATCGGAAATTCTACAAGCCGGGTCCGCCCCGGACGAGAAAGACGTAAAACGAGCCGGTCTCCGTATCTTAAACTGAAGACTGGGTTAAGATACAACGAGCCTCCCATCTGAAACTCGTCTATCTTGACCCAGTCTAGGAGCCATCTCAAAGGCACCGGGCCGCTTGGAGTCGGCATCAACAGAGCGTCCAGGGTGCCTTTTCGAGAAGGGAGCGTAACCGCTGGCCAGTCCAGAGTCGGATTGCAGACGATCGGGCAATCCGACTCTGTGCCTAGTATCTGTTGTTCGTGGTCCTGGGACTCGACGAAAGCAGTTTGTGTGGCTGGATCTATCTTGCGAACCAGCCACACCTTGGATTGCCATCGAAGTAAGTCACCAGTCCGGATCGTCATTGACTAATACACTACACCGTCTAAGGCGTCGGGTCCGGCTGTTCCGTCAGGCCAAGGCCCTCCTTCGACACACCCAACTCGGAGAGTAGCTTGTCCGCCTCGTTCTCACCGTCTCCGGTTTCACTGGCCGGTGGAGTCGCCGCCGCTTCTTCTACGGCGGGTTGTTCCGGTTCGGCCGGTTTCTCCGGGGGTGAGGCGCTGGTCGTTGGAGCCGCCTCCGGGCTGCTAGGAGCCGTCTCCTCACCGCCTTTTGGGGACGAGGTCTTTCGGGTTGCCGTTATCTTGCCGTTCCGCTTCCGGACCCAGTCGGCCACCTTGAAGCGACCCCGATCGACCGTATCGAAGACCTTGGCCTTCATGGGCTTACCGTCCTTGTCGCGAACGATCTTACCCTTCTTGTCGATCTCATTCGGAGCGTCCTTGGAGCCACGGGCACCGCTGAACACCGAACTGATGTAGGCCGGGAGGTTGTTGCTGGGCGGGTCGATCCCCTTCTCCGTCAGGGCTTCGGCAACGTCCTTAGCGCCCATGGTCTTCGCGCCCATGAGCTTGATCATGGTCTCGACCAAAGTACCCTTGCGCTTGTTCTTGCCACCCTTCCCCTTGGCCGGTGCTGCCTTCTTCTTAGGGGCTGCCTTCTTCTTCGCCGGGGCTGCCTTCTTCTTGGCTGCCTTCTTCTTCGGGGCCGCCTTCTTCTTGGTGGCTGGGGCCGCTGCCTTGCCGTTCTTCTTAGGGGCCTTGAAGAAATCGCGGAACCTGTCAGATTGCTCCTTGGTGTCTTCGTACTCCTTGAGAGCGGCCTCGTGTTCCGATGTCGCCTTGGCCAGAGCTTTCTCGGTCACACCCAATCTGTTTTTGGCCGCCGAGACCGCTTTATCCAAGTCCCGTTGAACCTTGTCGAATATGACATTTGTTCCCATTTATCATCTCTCCTATTTGATTTGATACTAGGCGTACGACGCCTTGATACGATATACATACACCTCTTAACAGACTTCTGAATCTAACCCTCCTTACACCCATCCGCAATAGAAACAAGCGATTTAACACTACCGGCGTAATAGCCTGTAATTTGCCCACTTTACGGGTCAGGCTCTGCCGGAAAATTCTCGGTTGATATCTACCTCGTGAATGATTCCCAGGCTCCTAAGATGACGCTCTGCTTGGTCCTTGATCAATGCTCTCCTGAGTCCCTCAAGTCTACGGTCCTGGGTCGATTCGGCCCGCTTGATGGCCTTCTGTAGAAGCTGTTTCCAATCCTCCCGACGTGTCGGGGCTTGAACTCGTTTCTTGGGCTTCGTTTTCTGGGCTGTCTTCCCCCGCCCTAGTAGTCGTGTCGGCATCTAACTTCTCCCGTATTTGGGCTTCCATCGTAAGAACATCCTCTAGAGGAATATCCATGCCCGTGGCGAACATGCGGAGATACACCTGTCTTTGTATATCAAAGCTGGCCTTTAGCTCCGCATTCTCTGACTGAGCTTTTTCAAGGGCTTCGTTGGCGGAATCCAACGCCGCGCCCAACTGTTCTACGTTGTCGGTATACGGCTTGAGGCGCTCAACCAAGCCTGTGAGTTCCTGTAAGGATTCCAACGACGAAAGAGCCTGAGTAAGCTCTTTCGGCAGATTCTTCGGCCCAGAAGTTGTCTTCTTCTGTGCCCTGCGTTCACGTCGGTTCATTGTGCGAAAGGCGGCCGTCCTCGAAAGATGGCATAGAAGGGTAACGAGCCGGGATTATTCGGTTCGTTATACAAGGCTTGTTCTGCGTCGGCCTGTTCGACAACGGGTAATTTGGGTGTCGTCGCGGCCAGTTCCCGTAGACGTTCGTCCGAGGTCACTCTTAACAGGTCCGCACGGGCCTTGTCATCCCGTTGCAGGATGTATACGACCTGACACTCCTCCATCGTGTCGAGCATACACACGCCCGGAGCATTCACATCGTTCGGGCTGTCCCCTCTCTCCACCCAAACATTAGGTGTGCCGGGGACGTAGAGATCACATTTGGTAGTCGGAGTCGGAGGGCACTCCTCTTCGGTGGCCGGACATGCACACGGTTCGTTCTGACAAGTGACACAGGGCATCGTTACCTCTTACCTAACTGATTGTTAAGAGGATAACCAGTCTGCCCGGAACACGATATTACCATCGTGCCCATTGGTACACCGAAAGCCCATGCGTGCGTAGAAAAAAGGCGTTCGTCTTCGCAAGGCATGGGCGTTGACCTCGACTTCCCCATCGCACTCCTGGCAGCGGAGTTGCCGTAGACGCTCTAGCATGGCATCCACAGACGGTACCGCAACCGCTGTTTCAACTTCGGCGTCGGTAAGGTCCTCAGAGTCCTCTTCTAACTCGCTTGGTAAATTCATCATGTCGTGTCCCGCCGTTCGGCAGACAGGCTACTGTCCGCTGTGTAACAGTAGGCGCATTTATAAAGACACGCTTCATTAATCGTGAAGGGGTCAGCCATTAGAACGCACCCGCAGTCTTCCAGGGAGACCGGTGCGCCTGGGAAATCCGACTCCGGTACACAATGACCCGTCTCGAACGGAACGCCCGGCTTCACGAGGCTCTGGTCGTCGGAACACAGAATCACCCGCACGTCCCGCTCCGCAGCCTTATCTGCCAGCATGTTCAGTATATCGGATTTCTCCGGGCCGGTCCTGGTTTCCGGCATCCGATCGTTTTCCTGGAGAAAGGACACGTACACGCGATCCAGACCGCCGCTCAGGGCGGCATACATCAGAATCTCAGAGAAGCGACGTAGCAACTCCTCGTTCGGCAAGAGAGGGACCGGGCTGAATCGCCAGTAGACCTTTTTGAACGCCTTGGCCGCGTCCGCCAAAAGGAGGGCCGATTCCCGAAGACCGGGAGCGCCTTCTTCCGCTTCTTCCCACCCCGTGGCCGTCATGTGGACGCTCACATCATACTCCTCGAAAATATGCTTGGTTCTAACAAGCATCCGGGGATTTTTCGTCCAGAAGACGAGGCCCAGCGTGTCCTCAGGAGCCAGAGACCACGCTTGCGGGGCGATCGACTTGGGGTCAAAAGCCACCATTTGACCCGCTTTCAGACAGGCCCGGAACCAGTCCCATTTGCTGGCAACAACGTCCGTCCACCGGGACAGACTGTAAGGAATTCCGTCGGCACGGCCACTTCTAACCATGCCTAATATTACACCGGTTTTCTAACTATTGCGAGCCTTATTTCCGGGTCTTGGGTTTATAACCCCTCCGGGTCGGCTCGACCTTGAAGCCGAACTTCTTACCCACCTTGGCCAGGGCTGCAAGGGTCGCTCTCTCGGAAGTGTCAACATCGCCGCCTTCATCGAGCGGGAACTGCACGTCAACACGGGTCTCGCGCTTCCAACCCATCTTCTCCTGTTGATAGGTCAGCGGTCCGGAGTACACGTTGTTCAAGACCTTGAGATTCACATCGTGGACGTTACCGTCGTCGGCAACCACGGGAATCGTTGTACGATTGATGACCCTGATGGTGTCGATGTTGAAAGGAACGGGCTTGCGGCCCTCAACAAACAGAACACTCATCCGGTCAGTCGCGTAGCTGAAGCCGCCGACCTTCTCCAAGAAGCGACCGACGACCGACCCGGCTGATTTGAACTTGTCCTTGTTCTTCTCGTTTTCTTCACGCCATTTCTTGGCGTCTTCGGGACTCATGTTCTTCGTTGGGTCGGCTGGCTTACCCTCTTCAAACCGGCCGATCATCCCCTCATCCGCCGTTTCAGCGGCGGCCTTCAAACCTTTTTCTCTCATACTCTCCTCACGACGAGCTACGAAACGGTCCCAGTCATGCAGACGGTTACTAACGGTCAACGCCATCTCGGGGAAGGTGGCCCGGCCGCCGCTCTTGTTAGAGTCGAAGTGTGTCCACCGTCCGCCGTCTGACATGCGGACGAAATCCCGAAAACTCCAGGTCAGCTTCAAGGTATCGGTACCGCCGTATACCTTGTCCGTGATGGAGACCTCCTGTCTGAAATCGTAATCTGCCCAGTCGCTACGGCCTGAGCCATAGACCGGCGTCGGCTTCCCCAGCTTCACGTTGAACCCAAGATCCTCGAACTCGGGCAGACTGGCGCGTTCGAAACCCACCAAACGCCTCACAAGACGCTTAGCCGCCTCGTTGATGATATCGTTGATCTCTTCGAGTTCTCTTTGGTACTGCGGGAGGATGTGCTCGTGGAAGCCCTCCTCTTCCGAACGCCTCTGATACTCTTCGTCTCTGGAGTCAGTTACCCAGTCCACCTTCGTTCGCTGGGACACCATGCGATCGATTAGCTTGCAGTCCTTTGTCTCAACGGACTTGAACTGCGGGGCAGCGGCGTCCTTCTTGAATTTATCTTTGTTCTTCTGGTGCTCCTCACGCCACTTTTTGGCGTCCTCAGGACTCATATTCTTCGTAGGGTCAGCGGGTTTCCCTTCTTCGAAGCGAGAAACGACCTCTTCGCTCGACGTGTCGGTCATGCCGGACTCCTTCGCGTAGCGCTCCCAACTTCTGGAGTAGACTTCTTCGTCATCGACTTCCATCTCGAACTTACGCCAAGCGTCTTCGGCCTTCTTGCCTACCATGAAAGTCTTGGTTCGCGGCCAGTACAACACGAGATCGCCGCGTTTAAACGGTGTCCCGTCGTCTGCCTTACCTGGGTATCTGGCGTGTATCCAACGGGGGTCGCCTTTGACGTAGCGAGCGCTCTTGAATTTATCCCCGTGCTCCTCGTTCATCTCCCGCCACTTGGCGGCCTGTTCGGCGCTCATGTTCTGAGTCGGGTCAGCGGGCTTACCCTTCTCGAACTTGGAGACTACGTTTTCCCTGGCATTAGGCATCTGTCACCGCCACTGCGAGAAATGGGTTTCCCAGTTGATCTTGTTCTTCCGGAACCAGTCAGTGAGGTTCCCCCAAGATACGTTCTTCAAGGCAGTAGGGTCGGCCTTGAGAATCTTGTACAGCTTACGGGCCGACGCCGGGGCCGTGGACTCGTACATCGTGTAGTGCGGGTCGGCTTGCTGGAAATCAGACTTGGGGTCGTAGACCTTGAAGCTGGTCCACCTTGCGTGAAGAGTGAAATCCTTGCCCTTGGCTTCGATCGGGTCCGTGTCCTCAGGCTCGATCTTGAGAAAGTGCTCGGTGAACTCGTCCCATCTCGGCTCTTTCTTGATCCACTCGAAGTGCTCTTTTTTATCCGGCTCCTGCTTCTCGTAGGCTATGTCGGCGGCAGTCCTCAGGGCCTCAGTGAGCTTGTCCTTCACCCGGTCGTAGTTGTCGGACCGGCTTAGCTTGGCATCGTCCAGGACGTTCTCCGGGATGAAAGAGGAGAAGCCGTGCCAACCCCTGTCCATGAAGGTGCTCGCGGTAGATACCCGAAGCTTCTTTTTACCCTTCTGGGGCATCTCTTCCAAACGCCATACGTTACGGTTCCACCGAAGGCGGCAATCGCGGCCTAGGAACTTGCCGTCCCAACTGCCATAACGACCGGTCCTGCTTTGGAATCGAGTCAAAATCTGTTGCGCGTCAATCATAAGCCTCACCCTAACACCACGGTCACGTCGTACTTTTCGAGGGGGTCCTCAAGAGTCCCCGCTCCCGCCGCCGTGATGGTACCGTGGATGATTTGTTCCCTGCCCCTCTCGTTGACGTAGGGGATCTCGATTCGCCACACCTTTGAGCTAGGCATCTTTGGCCGGGGTATCGTCCGCGACCACTCGTAGTCAGCCCGCTTTATTTCATACGGGATATCGTGATTCCTGAAAATCTTGAAGATCTCGTGAACGGGCTTCCAGTACGTGTCTCGGAAAATACCGTCCGGCGTGTTGCCGATCAGCTTGTAGAGGTACCGGACCGCTTTCTGCTTCCGCATGGAATCCAGCGGGTTAGCTTCTTCCAGGGCGGATTTGTAGCGAGCTACGACCCGATCAGAGGCATTCGCGTCCATGCCTTACAGAAAACACAAATACTCTAAGCGTTTTCCGCAGCCGCTTTTCTGACTATCAGGGCAGATCCAGGATTGGCCACCGCCTCTGCGGTGATTCGGATAGCGGAAACGTCAGGGCTGTCCGGAGCGTCGAAAGAGTAAGGTTTGAGCACGTCCTCCATGATGGTCCTGAGCGCCCTGGCTCCGGTCTCACGCTTCTGGGCCAATTTGGCGATATCCCTAAGCGCTTCTTCTTCGAATTGAAGGTCGATGCCGTCAAGGGAGAACATGGCCCTGAATTGCTTGCAGATGGCGTTCTTCGGCTCAATGAGAATGCGAATCAACTCGTCTTCTGTCAGTTCGTAGGTCGATGTTAGAATCGGGAACCGGCCGACGGTCTCCGGTATCAGACCGAACTCCAGGACATCCTCAACTGTGATGTTCTTGTAGATATCGGTCTTGTCCCGTTCTTGGGCGTGTTCCCTTCCGAACCCGATGCCCGTCGAAGCGTTGAGACGATTATCAACAAGCTCCTCGATTCCGGCGAACGACCCGGCCGCTATGAAAAGGATGTTGGTCGTGTCGATGACATCGACAGGGGAAACCCCGGAAACCGCTCTCGTCCCGTGCCCCCGTGGGACCGGAACCTGATGGCCTTCCACGAGCTTGAGCAACGCCTGTTGCACACCCTCACCGGTTACGTCTCGATACCCGGAGGGACTACGGCCCGATTTGCGGGCGAGCTTGTCGAACTCGTCCAGAAAGATGATACCCCACTCGCACCGCTCGATGTTCTGTTGGGCGTCCGCAAACAAGCCTTGAAGGATGGATTCGGGGTCGTCTCCGACGTACCCAGCTTGGGTCAGTCTGTTACAATCGGCCACGTAGAAGGGGACATCTAACGCTCTTGCGATCGCTCTGGCGATCAGGGTCTTACCAGATCCGGACGGGCCGGGGAGTAATATGTTAGATTTCTCGATCTCGACCCTTTCACCTTCTAACACTACCCCGCCATTCTTACTCACTTCCCGACGGCGGAAATGCTTGTAGATGGCTATGGCCATATCCCGCTTGGCGGCCTCCTGTCCGATGACAATCTCGTCCAGTAAAGCCATGATTTCACGAGGCTTTTTCAGCGGTACGTTGGAAGTGGACTCGGCCTTTCGCTCGACTTCCGCGATAGCCCTGGACGCCTCCTCGATGCAACCCTCGCAGATGTGCGGGCCGTCCGTAGCGCCCACGAGATGGTTGACCTCGTTTCGGGGACGGTCACAAAAATCACACTTCTTCTTAGGGTCCTTATCGGCCATGACCCTAATATATTACACCGGAAACTAGGGTGTCAACCACAAACCCAAAGACTGCAAAAGAGCTTTAGCAGCCTTGTATAGCTTCTCGACCAAACTTACGAGCGGTCCCACATCGTTGGCTCTCTCCGCCATTTTTATAAAAGAACTGGAACCTACAAAACTTAGCTGTTCGACGACTTTTTCATCAAGCCCTACCCGACCCGTTCCGATTCTCTTTTGCATGACGGCGGTGTCTCTGTCGTTCAGATCGGTTTTGAACTCGTTGATTGCCTTCTTCCACTCTCCTTCACGTACGTTATCGTCGAAATCCCCAAACGTCACATCACGCAAGGTAAACCGGTCCCCAAACTGTCCCCGTTTCGCCTTGGCGATTCTGTCCCACTTGTTCCTGATCTGTCGATCGGCGGACAACCAAATCAAATAGCCCCAACTGTTGTACGGTAGCAGGTGGGTGTCGATAAAAGTCGATGGGATGTGTAAGGATTCCAGATACCCCGGCCCCCAATAGCGATCGGGAGGAGGTCCCCGCCATTCTTCAACCCGCGCTTCTCTATGAAACCCCTCAACATAACGTTTGACGACGTTGTGTTTCATGACACTACTCCATAGACGATACAATCTTGGCCCCAGACGAGGCCCTCGCACTGCACTCGGCCGTCCGGATAAATGATACAAACCCCGCCGTCCCCGAAATCGTTGTTGGCCTCCACACCGTACCTGTTGGACACAACGAGCACGGTGTTATTCTCTTCCGCGAACTCCATCCAGGCCGTGGCCGGAAACGAACCCTTACCCCAATTCGTGGACAAGGCTACGATGTCGGCATCACCCCTCTCGTAGAAGGACTTCCACTCGTTGTCCTTCTTGTCCCGTACGTCCCGACACAACAACAGGCCGACCTTGTGCTCTTTGAAGAGTTCGGTTTCCCCTGGTTCTCTGATCTTGACGATGGGTGGATTGGCTCTTCCCGGCGTGCTCCACAGAAAGTCGTTTCCGAACCCGTTTATCTTACGGACAGACTCAAACCTACCGTCAGGGCACATGAGGACCTGAGTGTTATGAAGCTTGGCGGTCCCACAGTCTTTCTCGACTAGGCCCCAAACGATATATACCCCGCGTTTGTCCGCTATGGAGTAGAACACGTCCATACTGGAAAGCGGGTCAACTACGTTGGTCGGGTCAAAATCCGTGATGGTCTCTGACAGCGGCTCCGCCTCTGCGAAACTCATCATGGAATACCCGGTCGTAGCGAGTTCCGGCAACACAATGAGTTGTGCCCCGTTCTCGGCGGCCTGATGAACCAGCGGGATCAAGGCCCCGATATTACCTCTACGCTCTCCGAACCGTGGTCGGAATTGAACAGCGGCAACTTTCACACCCGGCCTCCTATTGGGCCTTTTTCATAGGTGGAAGTTCATCGTGGGTCTTATACTGGTAGATCCACCGCTTTAACTGGGTCCCGGAGAAGGTGTGGCCCATCCCCATTCGAGCGGGAGAGCACATGGCGGCTGTGGGGTAACGGCCTTTCTTGCCGCCATTGATGTTAACCCTGAAACCCTCAACATCTGGGACAACGTACGAGCGTCCCAACCGTTTAATAATGGGGAACACGTCCTCTATATCGGCTCGGAACCGTACGAAATTCGTCACACCGATCGCCGGGGTATCTAACACCTGTATTTTACGGAACAGGATCTTCAACGCATCAGCCGCCTCAGTTACGACGTACGCCACGTCTTTGTAGTTTTCACCTCTCAGACGTTCGACGGCGAAATAGGTGCCCATCGAAACCCTGGCTCTGGGCGCTAATGTTATACGCGACGATCTCTTCGGTTTTTGGTAAATAGGATCGGACGGAGAGACCTCTTCGGGCATCAGTGCGTTCCGGGGCAGCGGAAGTTCAGACAACGGCAACTCCTTTGGAGGAGGGAACTCAGGTACCGGGGTGGCGGGTATCTTTACTGGCGGTACATCGGTCAAAGGCGGCGGGTTGATAGCGTCTTTTCTAAACGTCTTTCTCAGCCGCCAGATTGTTTTTCTACTAACGCCAAACGATTTGGCGAGCTTGGTGTCGGAAGGCTCGTCCGGGAGTCTGGATAAAATCGCCTGTCGAACTTCGTCCGCTATTTTTGAAGTCACTATGAGATCCTGTTTCCCACCTACAAACAATAATAGACTATGGGAACGGATCTTAGTCCCGGCCCACTACTCGTGCAATGAATTCTTCGGGGGATGGGGCAACGCTATCCACGACTCTCCGTCTTCTTCCGTTATTACGTGGGCATCTTCTCCGTCGAGTTTATTTACCTCGTCAACTCGAACACCGTCGGCCTTCAAGACCTCTACGAACCCATCAATGTCGTCCGTCAGCACATTGAAGACGTTCATCCCCGGTTCGATAAAGATAACGGAAGGCTCTTCGTATTGAACCGAGACGGTCGAGAAGGCTTTAACAGAATAGTAATTCACGATACAACCTCTACCGACAAACCAGACTCTGGAACGTCTTTCAGTTGGTACACCGAAAACGTTCCTGGTTTGACGTAGAGTGTGTACGAGAATACGGCGGCCACTTCCCAACGCTCCAAGAACTCACGCGAGTCGCATTTGTATGAGTCCGGGTCCACACAAAGGTACGCCACCGGAGCCGACCAATCATGGAGCAGTATAGTTCTAACACCCGGTACCGGTAAGACTTTTTTGTCGGACGCCGCCTCCCGAAACGCCATGGCCACGTTGGGGTCAGCTATCCAAAACCCCGATGGCAGCGAATCTAACACTGACGCTTCGACGATATCGTCACGCAAATGGTCCCAGAGATCGTTCTGAGTGTTGGCCAGATGTGTGGCGATCTCCGTGGCCCACTTCGAGGCGATTTGACGTTTGAGGAGAGTGTAAGGATCGTGACGAAGATTGGAAGCAAGCGGGTCCACGACTGGAGTTATCACACTAGCGCGGGCCTCAAAGCGATAGGCATCGCACTTGCCTTCTTGGTGTTCCTCCGTGCTGTCGCAACCACAGGCTTTGATCCCGCTACCTTCTACACACTCGACGGGGACCTCTGAAAGCTCGCAGAAATGGAGTAGGTCCAGGAACTCCCTGGCTATCCCGGACGGAGGGGGCAAGAGGTTGGGAAGGTCTTCTCGAAGGAGATCCACGATACGTTTCCGGCCGCCTCTGGTAGCCCTGAGGAGCCGGTTATCCCCCTCCTGAGCCAGGAACTCGGTCTGCGTCACCCGCTTGGCCAAGGTCTCCAAAACACGTTGGTCGCGGCCCCTACTGAACTCGTACTGAACAATCATTCCTTCCAGGTCGGGCCGTAAACGAGGCAGCGGTTTGACGGCCATCTTCCCGGTCTCACGCCTCACCGGTTCCGGGACGTAGATGTCCTTCTCGGAAACCGTGAAAAGCGCTCGTCCCGTTTCACGTGAAACGATGAGCGTCTTGCCTTCTTTACCAAACTGGAAGAACTCATCAGCGAGGTAAAGGCACGTTTCCCAGAGGTTCTCCGCGTCCAACACATACTCGGGTAGCCGAACATACAAGGCGTCGGCCAACTTATCCGGAGGCCAGTTCTCAGCTTTGGCCGTCTTGAACACTTCTTGAAGATCCGGCCGCACTCGAATCGCTGTCCTGGCTGCCAGAAGAGAATCAGCGACGGGCTTTGCCAAGGTGTTGACCTTGGCTTCAACTGTGGCGAGTTTATCTGACATCAGAAACCGTCATCCTTGATACACGCAAAGAGGTTTAGAACAGGATGGTCAAAACTACGATGTGACGGAAGGCGACGCCACCATTTTACACCCTTCTCTGGTATAGCCGTATAACCCCAGTATCCCGTCCCGTCTTCCGTCGGGACCGCTGGAACCAACCACCCTATGGTGTCTGTCTTCTCTAAGGTGATTATGGTGTTGCCGTTCGCGTCTTTACCGTCAGTCCCGGAGTCAACGAACTTACCGTCATCACCCATCGCGGTGATGTTCTTACCCTGATCGGCCGCCGCACAATCAGCGCAGTAAAGTTGAATATGGTTGGTCTGGTACGGACGCCAGAGTTTGCAGTCTCTAGCCAAACACTCCCCGCAGTAGTAGTTGTCTGGCACCACGCCGTTGAGATAACGGGCGCGTGCCACGAAACTACCCTACGGAAAGTTTACGATCCTGACCGGTTGGATCGGCAGCGAAACGTGCCCGAACGCCGTCGTCGGCCTCCGGATCAAAGCCAACCCAATCCAGAGTCTCTTTGATCTCGTCCGCCATGGTGTTGACGATACGGGGTTTCCGCTCCAACGCTTTCAAGAATATAGCCTGATCGAGCTTCTTTTTCTTGTTGCTGAAGCTCTCCACCAGAGAGGACTTCATACACTGCTCGATCTCACGGGGGACCATCCGCTCCGCCGCTTCTGCTAACTCGGCCAAGTTGAACTCGGACGGCTCCTGGCCACGCTTTCGCAGATGGATCTTGATGACATCGATCCGATCCTCTTTCGAGGGAAGGTCGAAGAACCAGCGTTCGTCGGCCCGGTTGGTCATCTCGACCGGAAGCGTCTTGAGTGAGTTGGCCGTCATCGCCAGACAGACCGGGGCCTGAGTCTCCTGTAACCATGTGGAGATGATCCCGATCATACGGCTTGTGGTCCCGGCGTCCGTGAAGGACGAGGAGTGGCCGCCCGCAAAGGACTTTTCCGCCTCGTCGGTCCAGACCACGCACGGGGCCACGGACTCGATAATCCTGAGGGCGCGGTAGACGTTGCTCTCCGAATCCCCGACTCCGGACTGCCGTAGACTCCCCAGGTCGAACTGGACCAGTGGAAGCCCCCAAGCGTTGCCCAGAGCCTTTATGCACAGGGATTTACCCGTGCCCCAGACCCCCACGGCAAGGACGCCACGGGGTGGTTCGAGGCCGAATTCCCGCCCTTCCGGAGTCCAGACCGCCGCCGTCTGGGCGGCCCATTCCTTGAACCGTCCGGCACCGCCTACCTGTTCAAATGTGTAGTCGGTCGTGTCGATGTACCGGACAAGGTCGGTCTTTTTGAGTTGCTTGAAGCGGTACTCGGTCAAGACCTTTGGGTCGGCGTGCCCTTGGGTTTTCTTGTAGGACTGAATGAGAGACGCCTGAGCCTCGAAAGAGGTCAGACCACGAAAAAGGTCCTCTACGTTTTCAGGGATCTCCATCTTGAGAGGCGTGCAAGTCTTCTCCACCACCTCGTAGATCTCTTCTTTGGAAAGCCCGGTATCGTAAACGACCTCCGTGTAGCGGGCCAGCTTGGGCGGGATCATCGGGGCATTGCCCACACAGATCAAAACCTTCACCGTCCCCACATCGTTATGGACCTGATGCAGGATATTCAAAATCCGCCGCTGGACATGGGCGTCCTTCAACCACCTCTCCGGATCGGTGATCACGTAGAATTTACGCTCTTTGGGGGTAGGCTCTTTATAGATATTGATCAGAGCGTCGTGAATTGGCATCGTATCACGTTCGACTTTGTGAGCCTTGGAACTCCAGTCCGAAATGAGGTCGGACAGACCCACAAGGCCAAAGGCGGCGTTGTACACTTTGACGTGCGCCGCCTTATCTCGCATGGCCGTTTGAAGCTGTACGAGGAACCGGTCTTCTTCTTCAGTCACGAAGTAAATAAGCCTCGTGACTGCCCGGAGATGAAATTCTAGTTCTGGGAACATGTTGTCTCTGGATCAGCCCATGTGCCACATCAGAACGATGTCGCCTTCTTCGTTGACCTCGCGGCTGTCGATGATAGTACCGTTCTTGAGGTACTCGGCCTTGACCTTGGCCTCGCTGTAGTGTTGACGAAGCAACCCCAGCTTCGCGGACGTGTGACCGTAGTCGCTGTCCCCGGAGATGGTGCCGGTTTTGAGATCCAGGGTGGCGTTGCTGTAGGTGCCGGACCCCAGGTGAATCATGTTGCCTTGCACCTGATGAGAAATACCGGCCGCCTTGAGAGCGTCGATCGCCAGATCCTTGTCCGTGATCTCCGTGCGGGTTTCGATACGCCGTGACATGTGGTTCTCCCTTTCCTTGTTTCGAACTCAGTCGGTTGTTGTCTCGTGAACTTCGTCGCAGTCCGGACCGGTGATTTCCTCACCTACCGTCTTGCCGACGTTTTCGGTAAGCCTGTGTACATCCTTACAGTCTTGACCTTCCCGGTCAATGACCTCCGTGACGACCTTGCCGTCCTTTTTGATTATGGTCTTGCCTCTCATTGGTAGCCTCCTTCTTTACGTTACACCGCTCAGCCCAGTTTAATTTTCGTTCCCGGTTTAACCACACGAACATTTTCCGTATCCGCCGAAGAAATGGGGGCATCCCATGAGTCGCCTTGCGGTATTTCTTTCTGTGGTTTGATCATCTGACCTTGCTCGACCGGGGTATTTTCAAGGGCTAAATTGTTAGGTAATTGGCCTTTCGGCTCAGGTTTAGGGGTTTTAGGGGGTTCCGGAGTTGGCTCGGGAACAGGAACTGGTTCGGGGGTGCTCGGTTTTTCCGGCTCAGGGGTTTGCGATTCGTCTTTGGTCTTTAGGGATCGTAGTTTAGAGACGGCGTCGGGGAAAGTTTCTGACACCGGGGCTTGTGAAGTTTCTACTGAGGGCGGTAAGTCTAATATTAAAGGATCTACCCAGTCTGGGTTTATGTCGCCAAGCGACGGTTTGATATTTACGAATTTTTGAGCCGCGATTTTAGAGTAGTTAGAATCTCCAGGGTCCATCCTGGGAGTGTCTGTGAATAGCCTTTCATACCATGTGCTCGTACGAATTTCAAATTTAGATTTGCCGAAAGTGCTGCGGGAACACTTGGGGTTGATACAGAAAACACAACACTCCGCCGTGAAAACGTCTACCGGCGCGTTCTCAACATTACACTCACCATAGAGATCAGTCCGATCCATCTTCATTCTCAGACGAGCAGAGCAAGTTGTGGTCCTGTAGTTTCGATATTAGGTTAGCCCGATTGACCCTTAGATTCAACGAAGCCGGTATTAGAGTTGTCCCAACGATATCAGTAAGATGTAGAAGAGGGCCGTCCTTGTCGCCCTCCTCCAAGACAAAACACACTAGCTGATTCACAGTCCGCTCGTTCAACTGGTTGATCCGCAAAACAAGAGTATCGTCGGACACGGGTTGTTCGGGTTCCTCAGGCTCGGGTTCGGGGTCCGGAATCGGCTCATCTTGAGATTTAGGCTCTTCGGCCGATTTCTCAGATTCTGGTTCAGGGTCAGGTTCCGGCTTCGGTTTGGCGATCTTCTCAGGGTCAGGGACCGGTTTATCGACGGCCGGACCTTCTAACACTACTTGCTCTCCGGGTTTCGTCCCCATGAGCCATGGCGGGTCCACTACCCGGAACACCTTCCCATCCTGGACTTCGTTACGATCCAGGGTCTCGACGATCTCGTCATCCTTACCCGTGCGGGGCTTCCGGGTCATGCTGTAGGCGAAACCGTTCATAACGACTTCACCGTCTTTCGCCGGGTGAGCCTCTGTCACACGCCGGGCCTCATAACCAGAAGCCCAGTTGAATCCAACGAGAGGTTCGACGATGAGAGGGACTCTCCAGGTCGGCTGCCGTGGCATCGTCCAGGGAGACTCCATCAGATCCACAATAAGAGGGATTGCTTCCGCGACGCGATCGTGACGAATCTCGCACACAACTTCGTCATGCACGGTCAAGAGCATCCGTACAGAATCGTCCCCGTTCTTGAGCCAGCCCCTCTTATAGAAAGCCTTGTGGAGCAAGATCATGGAAATCTTCATGATGTCAGCGCCGGTTCCCTGAACGACATAGTTGACGGAGTGCCGTTCACAGGCGGCCCTGATGGCTCGTTCTTCGCTGTTAGCGTCCGGAATGGGCAGCCAGCGACCGAAAGCCGTCCAGACCCCCATTTCCTTTTTCACACGTTTGTGTTGCCCCTTGATCCAACCGGCAAAAGTGGGGACGGCCTTGTCGAAAGCCTTTTTCCTCGTCCTGGCCACGTCCAGGGAGCAACCGGTTGCCCGGATAATCGCTTGCGGGCCACCGCCATACAACAACGAGAAGTTGGCGATCTTACCGCCCTTGCGTTCCTCCTTCGTGACCTCTGGTTTGTTGAAGAAGGCTCTCGCGGTAATCGAGTGGAGATCCCCGTCCCCGTGTAAGAACTCGTCGATCCACACAGGTTCCTCGGACTCGTTGGCCGCGATACGTAACTCTTCGCCCGCGTAGTCCGCCTTGACCATCGTGTACCCTTCACGGGCCTCGAAGACACGCCTGATCTCGGAGCCGCCTGGAATCCCGTGTACAGGAATCCCGGAATACCCGTGGTCCGGCTGCCCGGCCGGGGCAGAAAAACGGCCACTAGCAGCCCCTGTCTGCTTGAAGCTGAATCTCAATTCGTCGTTTTCGTCCGGGTTGTTGACCAGACCCGTTAGGTAGGTCCCTATGAACTTCTCAACCTCTCGGAACTCCACGATGTCTTTCAGGATCGGGGGAGCGTGTTCTTTCTTGGCCAGATTCTTGAGGGTCTCGGCATCCGTCTTGTATTGACCGCTGGCCTTGTTTATGTCCGGCTTGGGAGTGATATCCATCCCGCTCCTACTGAACAGGAACTCCGAAAGCTGTTTTGGCGAGTTGGGGTCAACTTCGTTTCTGCCTTGAAGCTGAGCGAACTTCTGAATCCTGTTGTATAACTCCTCCCGCTTGCTTTCCTCTTCGGCCAGGGTCTTCCGCACCTCTTCCCGCGTGATCCTGACCCGGTTACGTTCCATGGCGCGAAGCACACACGTTGTTTGCTTTTCGAGCCGGTATGTGAACTCGTACTTCTCGTGGCAAAGTGGCACAAGATCCGGGTGGACACATAGCTTGTAGGTGCAGATGCCATCCGCCCCTGTGTACTTCTTCACCCCCGGCTCGTCCGGCGCTAACTTGTGGAACTGGATGTTCCGTGTCTTCCCGAAGAACAACTCTTTCAGTTCAATTTGCTGGTAGGGGTTGCCATCAGGGTCGGCCAGCATCTGTCGGGATTTGACCTTCAAACTGATCCGTTTGTCTGACGAGTTCACGACAAAGGCGGCAAGCATTCCGTCTTCAAACGACTCAGGGTGCCACCAGTCGATTCCAGTTACCGGGTAAAGAAATTCCTGGTCAAACTGGGCGTTCCAAAAGCCGATGACGACTTTCGGAGGCTCACACTTGTAAGATAAAGGGTCCTTCTCGATATCTTCGGGAGTGCCTTCCGGAACCGCCGCGTGACACAACCGGTTGATAGCCTTATCAACCTCAACAGGATTCAGATTGAGGTTAGGGCCACCGTCGGTCGGTTGGTGACGAACAGGGATGTAGAACCCTTCTTCCCCATCGTACGATATGCAATAACCGACAATCTTATGAACGGTCTCGGGCTTCCCGTCATCATTGTAAATGATCCGATTGTCCAGACCCTCGCACTCTAGATCGAGAGCACAGAACCCTCTCTCGATACACTCGTCCACGATTCGGTTAACTTCCAGGATGGTCGCCACCAACGTGAATGTGTGATGCTTCATCCACGGATACGTAATATCCGGTACCTCTCTGTCCTCTTTTAACCCAGACGATTCCCGCCACGCTTCCGGGTCTTCAAAAGCAGCGTCAGGCCCAGTCTTTGCTGGCGCGGTCGGTGGCGGAGCCTTCGGAGCGGGACCGCCGTCAAGGTCGTCGAGAAAATCGGCGGCGTCGGTATCAGTATTGAGGTCAACCTCTACCGGTGTCGGCTTCGGCTTCTCCTCCTCGATATCAAGTGTCTGTTGAATAGCCTTCTGCTCTTTCTTCTGAGCGGGCTTATCATCAGAATCACCGAAATCCACGGTCTCAAGAAAATCGGAAACGTCGTCATACTCGGGCATAAGGCTCCTGTACAACCACTACATACACCTCTGACCGCCATAGTTTGACAACTTCGGCAGCAAGATTTCCTGGGGAAATACCGTCCGGCTCAAAACACCAGGGCATCTTCGACGAAAAAACATCGCAGCGTCTTTGAACGTAGAACGGGCAACTGTTTTCATGGGCGCATCGTTTAGCGGCGTCCGGCAATTTGCGCAGCTTTCCTTTTGGAGACGGTCCCAAATTATCAACTAACGGTTTGGTCCACGTGTGCAGTGCATGGTCCATCGTCTCCTTGGGTATGGTGGGAAGATCCATCACACCTTGTAGCGGTTGCCATTCCTCTTCCCACGTGCCGTCGTAGTCGTAGATGAGATACAAATCGATTGTCCCCATCTCGTGGGTCGGGATCGTCAACCTGCGAGGCATCAGCCTACCGTCACCCAAGTAGTGAAAGTGACTTCCGGTTCGTAGGGTATTGTCGGGGCGTTCGTATCCGTGTTGTTCCTGTATGTTATTGTGTAGCCGGGTCCCGTCACGGTGAGAGTTGGAGCAGTGGTGTCCGTGAACTCCTCTTCTCTTCTACGCGCCGCCTCCAACCGTTCCGCCATCTCCGCTTTTATCTCTTCCAGTATCCTCTTGTGGTTGTCATACCACTCGTGACAAGGCCGCTTGGGAAGGCGTGGTAAGCGCATCGGCTCCTTGCGAATCCCTCTTGTGATCCAGAGAGGTGGACCAGGGGATAAAGCGCGTTCTCTACGCCGGTACCAATTTTTGAGACCCGTTGCCTTCACCCACGCACCTTCTCACCTATCTTATCCAACACTTGATCCAAGCGGAGTTTGACCTCTTCGAGCGGCAAGAGATTGTTCTCGTGGGCATAGCGAAGACGGTCTACGATTGAACCCAGCTTCAAATGGGTCTCCATCTCGAACTGGTCCCGCTCTTGCCGCAATCGACTCTCACACGCCTCGAACTGGCTTTTGACCTCTTCTTGGAGAGGGTCATATTCCTCCTCGACGATTGCCGTAGGGAGTCTCGATTCTGGCGGCGAGATCCCAAATGCCCTCTCTATGTTGAAAAGCAACTCGGAGAATTTTGACTCACCGTTAAACTTCTTCCACAGACCGATCGCGTCCCATTGTTCCCGGCACACGAAGCACCAAACGCTGGAAGAGCCGTTATTGTTTTGAGGGTAATAACGAGCACTCGGTTTCCGGTCCTCCCCGTGAAAAGGGCACGAGATTTGCTCTTGCTGATGGCCGTTCTTGTGTAGCGTGATGCCATTACGGACGAGGACATCAGCCGCCGTGATGTTGGCGTGGATGTTAGCCACCCGGTCCTTCATCCATTGTTGGATCGCTAGATTACGCTCGTGTTCGGCGTACGCCTCCTGTTGATAATCACGAGCCATCAGACAGCGTACTCGTCCAAGAGACCACCCAACGAATCGTCATGATCATTCGCCTCGAACCCCTCCCCGGACATCTTGTCAATGGATTGGATACGACGGCACGGAAACTTCACCTGAGCGATAAACGGGTCGAAGAGAGGGTTGTCTCGGTTCTTGAGGTTGGTAAATTTGGTCTGGCTTTTCGACCGCAGAGTATCGTTCAGGTAGGTGGTTGTGATGACATCGGCCGTCTTTTCTGCGGCGTTGGCGTATGTAAGAGCTTTAATTTTGTACACACCGTCGTTCTTATCGGCGTCGTCTTTACCCATCCGGTTGATCTGAAAGAGCATCAGGACAGGCACGCCGTTATTATGGTCGAACGTAAGCGCGAAACGCTTGGCGTCATTGATAACGGAGTTGAGTTCTATCGTGTAGTCCCTGTTCCTACGGCTCTTACGGGCTTCAACCCATTGCCCGTGGTCCAAAATAACAAGGCCCACATCAAACTCTTTTTGAAGCAACTCCACATGGGCCGTCACGTCGTCCATCGACCACTCACGATCCGGCGTCACCACTTCGGGGGTCGTGTAAGTCGGGTTGGTTGTGAAATCAGGTATCACCTTATTGAAATAGAAGTCCTTTTCCTCCGGGGTGAGCAGACCATCGCGGATCTTGTCGTAGTCCAGAGGTTTGTGCCCCTGAGCCGCGAAACGACGATTCGTGCTATGAATCGCATAGAGTTGACGCCGTATCTGTTCGTAAGTCATCTCGAACGAGATGTAGACGACGTTACTCTTAAACCTCGTGATAGCGCTGTAGGCCCAGTTGACAGCGAACGTGGTCTTTAGCTCGGAAGGGAAGGCAGCGTGTATCCACAGGTCGCCTCTCTTCACACCCTTGCAGACGTTATCTATCTCCTTGATGCCTGACAGCACACCATAGACAAGGCTCTTGTCGCTCTCGGCTCGCTCGTACTCCTCAACCATCTCCTGGTGATCCTTACGGATATCCCCGTGGATTCGAACGTTTGTATCCACTAGCCGGATGTCCTGTGATTGCTTAGTAAAATGAAGGATGGCGTCTTCTACACCCTTGAGTTCCTTCTTGGTGCTCTTGTCTTCGACACCCTTGATCAGAATCTCGTGCGTCTCCTTGAGAAGCGCGACAGTCCTGATCTTGGCTTGCTCCTCTTGCAGCGTCCGCAAGAGATGGACGAAATTCGTGCGTGCGTAAGGGCGGTTGGCCTGGACATCCTTCAATCGCTCAATCGTGTCCACGGCATTGACGCTCTGGAAATAGTCCAGAACAGTCTGGGCCGACGGCATCTCAAAGTGTTGGATAAAGAAACCTAGGACGTACTTGTACAACTGGTCGTCTTCCGGGCGGCCCCACTCAAACTGACCTATCTCAATAGCCCGCCGAAGAAGCTGAAAGTTCCGCACGAGGTTCTCAGGAGAGACCTCTTTGTCGAACTCTATAACCGACCGTAGTAACCGCTTAGGCATTATTCCAGATCCGATAAACCGCCACTTCCGCTTCCGCCATTCCTGCGTTTCTTCCAGGGAGGTCTTCGCTCCGCTCCGGGGACCTCGAAGGTGCCATCCTCCTCGTGATAAGCAGGGGTTTGGATATTAACCCCCATAGCAATCCCCATCTCGACGGCATCTTTGAGTTCAAAGGCAGTCGCCTCTTTCCTTTCCTTCGCCGCTTCCCTTTCAGCCTCTTTATCCCCGCCTAGATCAACGATGTCGTACCGGCTCTCTATGTACTCAGCCACCGCATCGCTGTAGGCCGGGTGTAGATGGTTAAAAGGGTCCACACCCTCAACGATCCATGTGGGCTTGAATCTGACTTCCCTGGCCCTAAGAGTTTCGAGCAAGACATCCGGAATAGCCCGGTTGCGTGACACTTGTCCGATCCGAATGATGGTCAGAGTAGAGTCAACCACCAAATCAAGAAGGCTGTTGTAGGACTGGACGCTGTCCCTCACCTCTTTTGATCGTTGCGCATACTTTTCCGCCCCCAGCCACACACGGAGAAGCCTGTTGTCGTCCAGAATCTGGTGCGTGAAACCGGGCCAGTGCCAGAACTTCGCGCTTAACACCCACAGCAAATGGCGGCAAACCTCTTCCCAGGTACCCTTGATAAAGAGGTTGTCCTCCGTTCGATCCACGTCATTGGTAAGCAACTCGCTACGGATTAACTTGGCCTTGAAAATCTCAGGCCCAAGATGCTCCAGGAGCATCTTTCTTTTCAGGCATTTGCAGGGACGGGGCACCATCTCTACCCCATCGTCCCTGTAGAGCCATTGCTCGCCATCACAGATCGGGCAAACCTTCTCGTTCTTCTTTTTCTCTGCCACTGCCGTTCTCTACACCACTAGAACGTAAACGCTCCATCAATTCGAAAGTGAAGCTACGGTCCCCTTCAAAGTCGAGAGCACCAACCGCGCTCTCCCCTAACACCTGATCAATCACCTTCTTCTTACGTTGTAAGATTTCCAGCGTGTAGTGGTCGATCGTCTTTCGCCCTCTACCTGGACGTTCTGCGACAAGATGGATAGCGACGACGTGTTGGTGCGGGGAACCGATCCGGATAGGTCGGCCCAAAAGCTGGACGTAGTTACCCCAGGACCACGGAGCGTTATAGAAGACCATGACTTCGGCGGCCTGTAGATTGATGGCCTCTGACCCCGCGTCGGAGATGAAGATAACCCTGGTGTCGGACTTCATGTCCTGGAAAGCCTTCATAGCCTTCTGCCGGGCCGGGTTTTTCTTTGTGTCCACAACCTTGCCGGTGATGGCTGTGGACTTGATCTTGGCCTTCTTGCAGAGTTCCTGGAGCCTGGGGATAAGAGACGCAAACCTCGTATAGACAATGATCTTCTCGCTATCGAACTCCCCAGTAAGCAGATCCATGAGAGCCTGTTCCTTGGAGCTAAGCTCGGAGAGTTCGACCTGTTCTTGGTGGAACATGTCCACGTCGATGTAGTCGCCCTCCTGGTAACGAAGTAGCCAAAGGGAGTCCACTGTCTGTTGGCAATAGGTCAAGGCCACGAGGCGCTTATGTTCCTCGTAGTCTCGGACTTCACCGTCGCCAAGAGACAAGATTCCAGTCAGGGCCTCCTCGTACTTCGAGTTTTCGGCCTCGGATATACGGACCAACACCTCACGAGTGATCAGCTTGGGAAGCTCGTCAGAAATCTGGTGTTTGGGCCTCCCCAGGAAAAACGGGTCGATACGCATCCGGAAAAGTTCGAGGTTTTTGTACCCAATAACAATCGGGATTTTCCGGCCACGCGCCACCGGTTGCATCCTTGTGACACAGTAATGATCCAGGAACCGTGTTTTTGTTGTGAACACGTCCGGGTATATGCATTTGTATATGCAAAAGCCCTCCATCAAATTGTTCTTGAGGAGGGTCGCAGTCAGGCCGTAACAACGGTCGGCTCTATCGGACAGTTCCCGGCACACCTGCCATGTCTTGGTCCGGTTGTTTTTGAAGGCGGTACACTCGTCGAATGTGACACTCAGATGAGGGATGCCCTGAGTGATCTTGTTCAACAGACCGGGACTCAACGGGACCTTCATGTTGGGCTGGCCGTCAGGCCGTAAGGGTCTGGAAGCACCCTTGTTCCAGTCCTTCACGATCGAGGCGTACCCGGCGATCATCACAGCCTTGGGGTCGTCCTCTCCCGTGGGGTGGGCAGCGAAAGCCTTGTAGGTTTTCTCCCTCTCCTCAGGTTTCCCCTGGACGAGATAGACCTTGATACCCTTGGAGAACCGGAGAATCTCAGCCCTCCATTGCCAGAGGGCACTCTTCGGGGCTACGACGATGACCTTGTTCGTCGGCTCTTTCTCCCATGCGTAACAATAGGAGGCGATTGCGACGATGGTCTTGCCAGTCCCGGTGGCGTCTCCCAGGACAAAACGCTTCATGGAGAGCAGATGGAATATCGCCTGGACCTGATAGTACCGGAGCCTGAATTTCTCAGGCGTCCCGTCCAGGGCCGTGACCTCCGAACGAAGCATCGGAGTCGATTTGAGCGCTACCGTCTTACTCGCCCTGACCTTCTTGAGAAGCTCGTACACCTTCTCGTGTGCGGCGAGAAGATTCTTCTCTTCGGCTTTCTTTCGAGGCATACAGCCGGGTATCTACACCGACTAAAAGGAGCGGTAGAATTCTTTATATTCGTCCGGGCTTAACGACCGTTCGGCGGCTTTCATCATGTCTTGATAGAGACTGTACCGGTACTCAGAAAGCTGGTGGGGTAAGTGCCCTTCAAGCCTGTTAAGCCCTTCAACCAACTCGAATTTCTTACCCAACTGGCGAGCGCCGATCATCTTACAACCCTCGATGTAGGCGTTGTTGTGGTCGTTCCGCTTCGTCATCTTGCGGATCTTCTCGATCGTTCTCTCGTCGTACCGGGCCGCTTTCCAGGTCTTGTGTTCCATCTCTGCCTCTATTTCATTTGCGCTTCGGCGGCCCTGAGGGCTTCCATCGCGTTGTCCGGTAAATCCCTCATATTCTCGACCAACCAGCCAAGGAGTTTCTTTCCCTTGGCCCGCATACGAGTAAGGTTCTTCTTCGAGCCACCGTAGTAATAAGTGCCAAAAACAGCGTTCGGGAGCCGTTTCTTCTTGGCTAACTCCTGATCCCTGTCCGAAAGCTCAAAAGGCTTGCCGTTGATTTTCAGGATCAACTTCTCCTCTCGGTAGGAACCGCCAATCTCCAACTCCACGACCTGTTTGCGCCCGGCGACCGACGGGTCGGTTCCGGACACCTGACCGCTGTTCACGAGCCAGTGTTTGATGGAGGTCTCGGACCCTGTCGGCAGACGGTCATCGAGACGCCAGTCCTTGGCGTCTATAACCTTGGAATTGAAACGGCCTTTGAACCCGACAGCCTTGAGCGCCTTGACCACGTTCCCATAGAGCCACCGGGGTTGGGTGCCCTCGTCCTTCTTGATCGGAAACTCAATCGACTTCACAGTCCAGATGTCTTCGTTGAAGGTGCCCCCGATGTAGAAGTCCTGACGGTAGTAGTTGTGAGCGGCTACAAAGACGTGCTGTCGGTCTGTACGGCCATAGGCGACGAAGGTCCGATTACTCTGACTGGACTCGTCTGAGGACCACGAGGTTCCCCGTTGGGTTGGGGTAACAAACAACCAGTCAACACCTGAGGGTATACCAGCCTTGGACTTTGCCTCGTCGAACGTGACCTCCTTCTTCTCAGGAGGTTCGTACTTGGGTCTCGACGGAGCACGCCTGTCATAAGACGGACGTGCTTTGCCTTCCAGGATGTCCTTGGCAACGTTGAGATTCTCCATCTCTTTCGCGTCACCACCGGGCCTGTCCGGGTGAAGTTTCAGAGCGAGTTCCCGGTAGGCTTCTTTGATATCGCGGTCGCTCGGAGTGCTGTCAGGAGGGAAGCCAAGAACCTCCTTGGCCTCGGCCATCGACATCGCGGTTAGTAGAAAGGCGTAGCGGTCCATCTTACCTTAGCAAACCATAAGTTGAATTTATGTCACGTACAGGCTTCTAACGTCAGCTTCCGCGCCCTTCTTACGGTAGATGATATTAACACTGGCCGATTTGACACCAAGGCGTCTACAGATAGCGTCTATCACCACATGGGGCAGATACGTCCCACATGAGAAAACGTCCATGCTAAAGAAGCTCTGGAGCGGCCACGCATGAATACTGACGTGGCTTTTGTTGATCACACAAAAGCTCGTGATCCCGCCCTCGTCATGGAACTCCCCGCTCTCCCGAGACCGACGTAGGATTCCAGGATCGAGCGGCACTTCTACGAACTCAGGCCCGGCTAGAATCTTAGCGTCCAGGATCTTGATCACACTCTCAAAAAGCGCTGTTAGCTTGTCCTTCTCGAAGACAGACGGGTCCTTAACATAAGCGTCCAGGGTGACGTGTATACCGGCACTTTGGATTGGCGGAGCCATCTGACATAACCGATCCTAAAAAGCAAAATAAATGGAAACAAACGGGTTGGACCGCCAGCCGCTCCACGTGATGGAGTACCCGGCGTAAGCTCCGAAGTTTGTCGTGATGTCAAATCCCAGGCCACCACCCACGGACCGGACCCCAACGTACACATTCAGATTGAACCACTGGACATAGAACGGCTCGATGAGAATACCGCCGTCCAGGGTCTTGTGGAACACGTCAACTTCGTCGCTGAAAATATCGGCCACGAGAAGGCCAAAGGTCGCCTTAGGCCGGAAGCGGAAACCCCACGTCGGCTCGACCCGCTGGGCTACCTGTAGCTGGACCTCCGATTTGGCGTCGATTTGATAGTTGCACCAGTCGATGTGCAGTTCGTATGGCTTCGGGCCGGTACCAGAACCGTAAACACGTCCCTCCCGATCAACCACGATGTTGACGGAGTCTGCGGTGATCTTGGGGGCCGTCTCCGACCGGCACTTGTGCCACTCGGCAAGTTGAATAAATACCTCCAAGTCAGCTTTACCGACGCACGTCCCATCAGGGCACGCGGGCGGCTCAGGGGCTACAGGAGGCTCCGTGGGGGTCTCTTCGGCCGGTTGGGCGGCGGCCGTGACCGGCGCAAGCAACAGGGTCAGGAGTAATAGCCGCCACATCACTGTTCACCGGTTCAGTTAGCTGGAATACCTACTCAGGAGGTCGTCAATCTTATTGGCCTCGATGCCGGAATCGTCTTTGACCGTGACAGCGAACTGTTTGGGCTTCACGACCACGACCTTGTCCACATCCTTGGCCTTGACGCCGTCCGGCAGTTGGATCTCGACGGGCTTGGTCTCACCGGGCGGTGTGAACTTCACAGTATCCGGGTTTGAGAAGATGCCGGGCTTCTCTATCGGGACCACGACAGCCTGGGTCATCCCCTTGGAGTCCGCTTCACCGGGCTTGATTATCTTGCCGTCCTTGTCCACCCGGTCTTCCGGCACCGAATTAGCTGTGTCGATGGCCCGGTCGCCGGGTGTCTTCTTCCCAAACAGCTTGCCCAGAATACCGCCGACCTGGATGTTCTTCACACCCAACACTATTAAAAGGATGGCCACGGCCACGACAACCAGTGCCACACCGGGTGCCACGAGTACCCTGGACAGCCACTTGAGAATGGCCATGGTCTTGTCCTTCACAGTCGCCCAGAACGAGGGTTCCGGAGGGTCCGACGGGGGAGGTGGGATCGCTGGATTATTTGGGGGCAGGGGTGTCTTCGGCATCGTTGTCCTTGTCCGGTGGAGGAGGTGCTTGACTCGGATCTACACCGGGAAGGGTCAAATCAATGCCTCTTTTCTTCGCGAGACCCTTGACCGTTTCATACCCCCAAACGGAAAGGCCGCCAGAAGCCGCGAAGTAGCACACAGAGGCCGCTACGCCCTCGACCCCAGGCTCTGGGTTCTGCCAGAAAGCGCCCAAAAGACCGCCGAAAAAAATCGGTTGCAACGCAAGGGTCTTACGGCCCCACCACCAAAACCACACAGGCTTACGCTCCATGTGCGCTGTCTTGGTGAAGATGTTCTTCTTGATGGTCTGGCCGGTGATCATGAAAATCACGAAGCCAGCGAAGAACGGCCAGTGCGGAATTACATAGTTGTTAACAAACCCCGATACGTCTTCCATATAGTCCTCCCGCCTAGCTCTTAGGCGTATGCAAATCCTTCAGTTTCTGGACAAACTGCGGGCTGATTTTCTTCTCTTCGACAGGCGGGGGATTGTCATGAGCCGCTGGTCGTTCCAGAACCCCTTTCTCCCACTTCTCGATCTTCATCAATCGTTCGTGAAGTTGCTTCATCTGGTCCGGAGCAAGATCCGGCTGTGACAGGGAAGCCTTGATGCGCTCCTTCACGGGCTTGGCACCGCTCTTCCGTTGCTCAGGAGAGAGATCCAGATAGCTCATGCGAATGACCGGCATTGTTACGCCTTTCTAGCTAGTTGGATGGTGGAGGGGTCGATGAGCAACTTGACGTGATCGCTGACCATCGGGTGCCCCTCGATACGGTAGAGATCGGCCGCCGCATACCCCTCGCCAGCCCCGTTGGTGCCGATAAGGACCAGCCCAGGCTCAAGACCCGCCGCTGGCCGATTGACGTTTGTCAAAACGAGCAACATCAACTCATCCCCGGCCGAAACCTCGTTAGAACCCACGTTCGTGACAGTGTTACGAACCAGGAGCGCTCGACCCTGAATGACGTTCACATGGTCTGTGTTAACGACCTGTAAAGAGTTCTGTAATGACACCGACGAACCAGGGTGTGACCCGTTACCCGTGAACACCGACCCACCACGAAGCACGCGGAAATTGGTGAGCAACGAGTAGTTGCCTTGCTCGCCGTCCACGTGGACCAGGACATCTCCCGGCGAACCAACGCCCGAAGACGACGTGCTCAGTGGGATTTCCGCCTGTTCGACCTCACTGTTGGCCGCAAAGCCAGTCGAAGGACCGTTCGCCACGACATTCTCGTAAACGAGTGCTGCGGGTAGGAACCCGTACACCTGACCACGGAAGTCCTTGTCCCGGAACAGCGAACCTAACGGCAACCTCTCCGTGCATCCCACGTACTCCGTACCGACGTTGGTAGCGTCGGAGGGATCGAAGTTGCCAGGGAGAGAGTTGGGCCGGTCAGCGACCGCCGAAGACGGCGGGTAAACGGCCGGATCTTCGTAGGCCACGTCCTTGAAGTCGAGTTCGTCGGTCGTGGCGTCCGCCGAATAACGGCCCGTCCCAAGTGTTGTGGAGAAACCGGTTGAAGCCAGGATTTCTAACACCTTCTCGTTCGGCCGTGTCAGATTGTCCTGATCCAACTCCGTGGACACGATTTCATACGCTGTGCCCGAAGTTAGAGGACCCGGCGTGTACGGGATGTCAATGTAGTTGGTCTGACTGCCCCACGCATCGCCCTGGTATGGTGTGCGCGAGTAGTTGATCAGGATCTGATCAGCCTGTTCGGCCGGTCCAGGGAGAAGCCCAGCCGGGGTGGCTACGAACTCGTTGAGGTTCTGGCTCCGGTCCGAAAGATGAACGGTCCCGGTTCCAACATCCTCCCAACCGTTGAGGTTCGGGGATATCGCCTGGGGGCGTCTCATGACCAACCGGAATTCGGAGTCGAGATCGAAGGACCCTCTGTCGAATCCAAAAACAACAGCCTCGATCACGTAGTTGCCCGACGCGAAATCAGGGATCGGCACAGGAGACTTGGATATATCGATCGCATTCGCGTTCAGAATGAAGGTGGAGTCCCCGTCATCGTCGATTTCGATCCACAAGGGCGCTCCGTCGCCGGGTTGCATGGTTTGACGAAGCAAGTTCACAGCCGTGCCAATTCCACCCGTCGCACGCTCGTTAGTGAAGGGGCTGTCGTTGGTTGTGTAGTCCGACGCCTCGTACACACCAAAGATACGAACCACACCGTAAAACGGAGGAAACTCCAAGCCCTCGCGACCCAACCCTCGCGTGTCGGTGAAGAACCGCATCCCGGCCCATTCGTTACTGCCGGTTCCCGTGATGGCGGTGTTGTATGGAATGGGCGTAGAGGTCGGATCTACCTGACTGAATATACAATACTCGTTCGAGCCACCGCTGCCGTTGAAGTACGCCGCGTAGTTGCTCTGGGTCGGGGTCACGGTCCCCGGAAGGCTCCGGATCATGTAGTTGATACCGCTGGCAAAGGTAGTCCCGTCGGTGTGCCGTAAGGGTATATGAAGCTCTCCCCACCCAGGAACTAAGTGCCGGGGCAAGGATACGTATATGTTCTTCCAAGACGCCCCAGGCGCAGTCTCACCACAAAACAGATTCAATGGGTCAGTTGTGGTCCACTTGGGGGTGGAGTTGTCCGCCTTGAGAAGAGGCATCACACCTTGCGCCTCATGTACAGTGAAAGTGACAGCACCTGCTTTGGCTCTGACAGACCGATCCACTTGGATCGAGGTGGCGGGGACAACGTTAGTTATAGTGTAACGGCCCGCCCCAACGTTGCCGCTGGCGATAATCAGGGCGTCTCCTGCCGCTGCCGTGCCAGTCACACCCATAGTTATAGTGTCGCTGTTATCACCTGAGAGCGTGCCCGTAGTGGGAGAGCCAGCCTTCGCAGTCGAAACCGGATTAGCCGCGTCCCCGTCAACCGTTAACGGGGTCGTGAAGTCCATGCGTCGAAACGGCGTGGCCATCACGGTCTTACTGCCCAGGTCCGCGTACATCTCGGATGTGACCGGGAGCAAGTTGTTAAAAGTGCTGGACCTGTACTTGCTCCACAGGGGTGCCCATCCAACACGTGCCTGAAGGTTGTTGTTGGGGATACCCCACTGTTGGGTAAGAAGATCCGCACCGGGATTGAGGTACGAAATGGAGTGTAAGGAATCAGGCCGACGAGACAGACCGCGTCCAGGTCCATACACAGCGTGTACCTTGATGTGTAACAAACGGGGCGAATCAGTGGTCGTTAATTGATCCGGGAAAGTGCCACCTAGCGTGATCGTGAGATCGTCCCCTGGTCCGGGCACCGCTGGTGTCACTGTGTACATCGAAGACGGCATAGCGTCCGTCTCCCCGTCGAAACGAAGCTCGACGGCCCCAGCGACACTATCGTTCAGCCATCGGATCTGGTCCGTGGCACCGGCCTGTAAGCCGGTCTTGAGTTGGTTGACCGGTATTACGATGATATCGCCAGCCGTGAACTGGTTGGCCACAGTCTGGTTCGTAGTCTCGACCGTGATGTCTAACGACCACGAAACGTTGATCGCCACGCCTGGACCCGGAGGCACAACACCCGTGTTCGGCTGGCATACGCACTCTATAGGCTGGACCGTAGCCGCATCAGAATAGACCATCCGGATATTGTCCGGAGCATCCAACTGTGTGACACCCAAGGACACCGCCGCCGACTGGATGGCGTCCTGGTAGTGAACGAAGGAACCCTGAGGCCCCGCGCCGGATCTCTTCCAGTTGGCCCTGAGTTGGCCTCGTAGAAGCTTGTCGAGATTGGAACGGAGAAGGGTTGTGAAATCCATTCCGTTTGGATTAACCAAATGGCGGAGATCCAGAATGTCAGTGTTAGCAATCTGATCAGAAAACAACTCGTCAGGGCGTCCTGAAATAACCGTGATGGTCGAACCGGACAAATGACCCTGTGCCAAGGTTCCGTTCAGACCACGGGTCAGACCGCTGATTGTGGTCCCTGTGATCGACGAGTACGTCATGATCTCGTCGTTGATCTGAATCGTCACAGGGGTGGCCGGTGTGGTGGGCAACGGAATGTTGCTCGCGCTCACAAGGGTCGCCGTTGTGTCCGTGTCAGTGATGTCGGCGTCCAACGTGGGAACCGTCGAGAAGGTTTTAACACCAGTCCTATCAACAGCCGTGGGGTTACGGTCGAACGCGCCGTTCAGATTCTGAGACGGATTGCCATTCCATGAGACTGTGTTGCGACGAAAGATAACGGCGATAGGGACCGCGTACGAATAACCGTCTACTGATCCCAGATCGTTCTGAGTGCCGTCTCCCGCTCGCCAAAGGCCCGGATCTCCCAGAGCCTGTCGCATGTTGGTGAAAGTGTAAGAAGTTGGAGATGCAGCCGCGCCCTGAGCCTTCACCACCACCGGGTCAAACCCATCAGGATAGGTGGTCAGCCCGACCAGACCCTTCACAACTCGGATACGATATTGAAGCTGAACCCTTTGCTCGGTTTCAAAACCCAGAGCCGGATCAACTAGATCGTCGGCCAAGTAGCTCCAACCACCTTCTACGTTACCATAACGGTAAATCGCGCTGGCCGAAGGCTTGTTTGTGGTCGATGGGTCAGGTTGAATCCTGGCCTTCCAAACTTCCAAAAAAGCGAAGTCGATGCGAAAGTCCCCGGAGTTCTCGGGAGGCGGGTCCAACGCGATAACGTTGGTCGTATCTGTGTCGTTTGGAGATCCAGGAGGAGTCCCTGTCCGTGTCCCCGTGACCGGAATGAGCCAACCATTGACGTTGGCCCACATGACGGACTTCTGCTCGCCTGACTTTTGCGGGCCGAATTTGAACCAGTTAGACCAGTTCGCGTCCGTGATGAAGTCAGCCTGAGGGTTAGTCTCGTTCCCCAAAAAACCAGAAGGCATGTCGCGCAAAAGCGCTGATTGTACCGATCCGCTGGCCAGTTGCTGCATCAGGTTCAGGGCCGCGTCTGTCGGAGGCTTGCCTTCTTGCCAGATAGCAAGTTGATATAGGGTCTCGTCCGCTAGAAGAACCCTGGATACCCCAGAGCCAAAATTGTCTGTCATGTCTTTTTACCTTCTGATGTGATCCCGGAAGTGATCCCGTTCAAAAAGGGTGGGCTTATAAGGACATTTGGAACAAACGACGACCGCCAGCGCCCCCTGGTACACCACCCCCAGAAGTGTTATCTTTGGAAAGTAGAATTTCTCTTGAATTTCGCCCTTCCCATCAGTAGTCCGAATATGGAAAGGTTTTTACTTCTAACCCTCATTCTGGCGGCGGCTTGTGGTTCTAACCCCGCCTCAACTGACGACCCCAACCCGGTCGAATTACCACCCACTGTTATAAACAGTGATGCTGGAATTCCCGACGCAGAAGAGCCTCCCGCCCCTGATGGCGGCCCTCCCGTTGTGGATTCCGGCCCTCCAATTCAGGACGGCGGTCAACCACCCGTTGAAGACGCTTCCGACGCGGCCACAGAGCCTATAGACGCCGGAAACCTCGATTCTGGAGCGGATGCCGGGGATTCCGGCATCCCGGACACCGGCTCTGACGCCAGCGACAGCGGAACTGACGGCGGCTCTCCGGAGTGTACGAGCGGTACGAAGAAATGCGTCGCTCTAACGGTCCACGAGTGTGTAGACGAAACCTGGACAGAGCAGAACACTTGCCCTTACATCTGCGACAACGGGACATGCAAAGGAGTCTGCGAACCCGGCGACACCCGTTGCGACGGCAAGGACTCCCAGGAATGCGGGGCCGACGGCAAGTGGGTGACGACAACCACTTGCCCCTACATATGTTCAGGAGACGGAGACTGTATGGGTAGTTGCGCCCCGAATGATAAGGACTGCGACGGCCTCGTTCCGCGAACATGCGGGGCCGACGGCGAATGGGACAATGGTTCGGCCTGTCCTTACGTTTGCTCTGGTGGTGATTGTACCGGGGTCTGCGTCCCTACCACTAACCGCTGCGACGGGAATAAATCCCAGACGTGTAACGCGGCCGGTCAGTGGACTACGAACCAAACATGCCCCTACCTTTGCACCGGGGCCGGAAACTGTACCGGGGAGTGCTCCCCAACCTCCAAACGGTGTGATGATCTGACGCCACAGACGTGCGACGCCAACGGCTTCTGGCAAAGCGGCTCTGACTGTCCTTACGTTTGCGACGGCGGTGACTGCACTGGCGTTTGTGTACCTGAGACCGATCGCTGCGACGGAAGAGACTCGCAGACTTGTAACGCTTCTGGTCAATGGCAATCGACCCGAACCTGTCCTTACGTCTGCACCGGAGAAGGTGACTGTACCGGCGAGTGCTTCCCCGACACCAAGAGTTGCCAGGGAGACGTGCCTAGAACATGTAACGACCAAGGGGAGTGGGTAGAAGGTTCCGAATGCGAGTTCGTTTGCATGGGCGGTAACTGTATGGGTGTCTGCGAACCCGGCGACACCATGTGCCAAGGCGAACAAATCCGGACTTGTACGGCGGTGGGGCAGTGGGGTGGCCCCGGCAACTGTGACGCCGTACCAGGAGCCGATTCATATTGCGACGCCGGGTCCTGTACTTACGCTTGCGACCTCGATTACGACGACTGTGACGGCAACACCGATAACGGTTGTGAAGTCAATCTTAGCACCGACACCGACCATTGCGGAAGCTGTGACAATTACTGTTGCGGCGGGACCTGTACCGACGGGGCTTGTGGCGTCAACGTTACCGGCCTCTACGGCAACTACGAGGTCGATGACGAGAACCTCTACTGGGTAGAGGGGCGGGACCTAAACCGACGCTCGCGGACGGGGAATGGTAGCGACGCCACGACGATGAACACGCTGCCCGCTGGTAACATCGACGATATCGACTCGAACGGGACCTTGATCTTCTGGACCCAAGACGCCGACACGGACAGCGGCCTGTACGCCATGCCGGTCGAAGGCGGCGACATCGTGAAGTACAACAGTAGCGCCAAGGATGACGAGCTTGTTCTTGGACCTGACCGGGCTTTGTACCATGTCAGTGGCGGCAATTGGGTTGGCTACGAGCTTATCGATGAACCCTACCAGAGTGCTGGCGGAGCGGGATTCGACCAACAACCCACCTATTATGTCTCGGACGGCACCTATATGTACGTCGCATCCGGCTCTCTACAGCCGTTGCAGCGGTACCAATACACCTTCCCTCAGACGAAAGACGACTTCGTCACCTCAGAGGCATCCAACTACGAGTTCGGCCGGTTGGCCATCGACTCGACCAACCTCTACTACATCTTCTTCAACGCCATTACCCCGTCGGAGAACGGCGTCTGGAAGAAGCCCCTGAGCGGCGGAAGTCCTACTCAACTGGCGGCTGTGCCCAACGTCTGGTCGATCGCCACTGACGGCGAGTACGTCTACTACGCGGAACACGTCGGGTCGGGTAACATGAACATCCAACGAGTCCCTGTAGGGGGCGGCGACTCGGAACTCCTGGTCAACCGTGCGTCGATCTTCGATATCAAACTGGCCGGTGGCTGCGTCTACTGGAACGAGTACGGACAGGTCCACGCCATCTCTGGCGCACCTTAACCAGACGGCCAGAGTAGTTTCAGAATCCAAACGGCCAGGGCGATCAGCACCGGGATTGCCCCGCCGATCAAACCCCACACGTGTGACTTGACCTTTAGAACACCGATCTCAACCTTCATATCGGTCATGTCCGACCGAATCTTCTCGATGTTCTGGCCTAGCCTCTTGATCTCCTTGAGGACGTGAATCGTGTATTCACTGACATCACGTTGCTGGCTGGGACTTCGGGGAGGAGCGAGGCTGTCATCGTCATAATGTCGTGCCATTTAGTCTTCTTTCTCGTTCGACAATTCTATTTGCAAGCTTTTCGATCTTGACTATTTCCCCACCACTCTCCTCTTCTTTCTTGTGGTACCCGTTTTTCTTTCGGCGCTCCAACAAGCGGACGATTGCGACACTGGCGATGACAGAGATACAAACGGAAGCCAAAAGTAAAAACGCTGTTTCCATGCCACCACCTCCGTTAGAAACGAGTCATTTAACCAAATTATAAAACAGTTTTGCCCAGGAATTGGCAATTTCGCCCCAATTACAATGCTTTTTAATCCATGAGTAGGCGGCTCTGGACCGTTTAGCGGCTTCTTTTGGCCGGTCGTGTACGTCACAGATACAAGAGGCCATGCTATCAACCGATGTGAGCGGTCTGATGTGAGAATTATCGTATTCCGGCAAGACCGTGAAATCTGAGCAGTCGGCCAACCAGCCGCGTTCTTGACGCTCGCCAATGATCTCCTGACACGACGTGTGCCGTGGCATGACGACCGGAACCTTACAAGCCATAGCCTCCGTGGTGCTCAAACCCCACCCCTCCCCCAAGGTGGTGGACACGACAACATCAGAGGCACAATAAATATTCCTCAGGAGATCTTTTGGGAAGCCGCTCGGTCCAAAATCCCTAGGGTACAGAACGTCTCCCCGCAATTCTTCGGGCACCTGACGGCTGATGAAATTGATAAGGTCTCCGTTCCCAGAGTGAACGTCGGTGTGTAAGTAGAGCTTCGCGTTTGAGATTCTTTCCTTGACCTTCAGCCAAACCATTACCGTCCTCGGCAGATCCTTTCTCGGTTGATTCTTGTTCACGTTCGTGATGATGAAATCCTTCGAAGAAACCGAAAAAAGGTCCCGCTTCAACCTCTTACGCTTGGCTTTCTCGACAGGCTTGAACGTCTTGGTGTCAACACCATGGTATAAAACCCGCAACTTTTCGTCAGAGTGTTTCCGGACCTCCCTCTTACCGTATTCGGTGTACGCGACAGCCCTGTCTGCCGTCTCCACAGCGTTCGTGACCCATAGCCGATCCAGCGGGGCGTCCACAGGGAAATACAAAGCGTATTTGAACTTCTTAGCCCCACGCACACGCCGGATGGACTCGTCCATGGATACAAGGTTGAAAGTATCCTGAAGGGCGAACAAAATATCATAGTCACCTTGCTCTAAAAGCTCGATGACCCTTCCACGGCCCAAGGGATCGCCGCCCGACGCAGCCGGGTACACTGGGATATCCCGGAACTTGTAATAAGGGCTGTTTTGTGTGTTGTAAGGGTCGCCGTGGTAATTGATCCCCACCACAGTAAATTCGAATCTGTCAACGAGCCGGGAAATCAACTCTTCGGCAACATTTCCGAATCCCGTCGGGCACAGGAAATCACTATACCAAAGGACCTTCATTCAAAACATTCTCTCGGTCCACGTCCTAGGCGTGTGTTGGTTACGGATCTCAACTTCTATGTTGTAGTCGAACTTACGGGTCCCGTGGCGCTCGATGTGTGTGACAATGGACTCCAAGCCTTCTCTCAGAGGCACCTTGGCCTTGTAGCCAAGCCGCCGTCGAGCCTTGTCAGCCGAACAATTCGCAAACCGGACCTCCATCGGCCGGTCCGGGACATAGATTGGCTCAAGGTCTACCCCGATAATGTCAGCGAGGATTAGGGATAGCTCGTTTATAGTTATGAACGCATCGTCAGGACCAAGGTTGAACACTTCCCCGTCCAACCCCTCGTCAAACGCCAACCGCAACATAGGCTCAGCCACGTCACTAACAAACGAAAAACAACGCCGCTGTTCGCCGTCCCCGTAGATTATAGGTTGCCGTTTTTGCAGCATGAGGTTTGCCATGATGCTGGCAACGTTGCGAAACGGGTCATCCCACTTCTGTCGCGGACCAATGATGTTGTGGGGTACAACGGTTACGTGTTCCATCCCATGTACGCCACAAAGGTTACGGAGCATTTGCTCTACAGAGACTTTACCGATCCCATAAGGATCTTGAGGCCGGGGTTCCATCTCCTCGACGAACGGCGTCTCGTTACTCCCGTACCGGGCCATGCTGGAACAATTCACAAAACGTCGGACCCCGTTCCGTACAGAAGCTGATATCAGCGACACAGACGCTTGGACGATATTCTGGGTGATGAACGAAGGGCTGAAAACGCTCAATCCTTCGTAGGCGGTGGCAGCACAATGGTACACAACCTCCGCGTCTCGGGTTAGGCGTGTCATGGCTTCCAGGTCGGCGCAATCCTCTTGGTAGAACTCCACCTCTTCGGACACGTTCGCCAGTTCACCGCCCACCAGATTGTCGCATCCGATGACGCGATGATCTTCTTTGACCAGAAGATCAGCCAAGTGGCTTCCCAGAAACCCCGCAACGCCTGATACAAATACTGTGCTCATGCTTGTTTCCTAGCCATCAAAACGGTGTCTGCTACGCCCATCGTGCATTCCAAAATATCCAGGTCCTTGAACAACCACGTCATACCGTCCGGAAAGATGCGCCAACAATCCTTTGGGTGCCGGTGGTGCCCCCACGTATGCGGGGCTATTACACAGAGGTGGCCGCCCGGCTTCACGATCTTGATGATCGCATCACGCCAGCGATGGGTGTCCTCCACGTGCTCAAGAACCTGACCGCTAACGACAACATCATACTGCTCATCCCCGAAGTCGTAGGTCCCTACGACACGATCCACGTTCGGCCCGGCGACAATATCTAAGCCCGTATAGGCGCACCCGTCGAACAGTTCTCGGTACGTGCCGTTCAAGTCGTAACTCCCCACGTCGGCCACACTACACGGAGGTTTCACATACTGTTCTACAAAAGCCCGCATGTAACTCATTGAAGAAGGGTGCATCAAATCCTCCGGAGGTAGCCGTGCGGGTTCCAGGTTATTAAGAATGACTCTCTCGACCTATCAGCTTCGAAAGCCGGATTCTCCAGCAAGAACGTGTGTACGGCTTCAAAAGGACCGGGAGATGGACCCACCTCCAAACCGTGGTGGCAGATGCCATCCTCAACGATGAAGTAACCTCCCCGCCCTACCAGCTTCGAATAGAGCCGAAGAATACCCAGTGTGTTCTCGTAGCCGTGGGAACTATCCTCGATGACCATCACCGACGCTCCCTCCGGAACCAACCGCTGCACCTCTTGGAAAACGTTAAGGGCGTTGCCCTCTATCAGACGTATCCTTGGGTGCGCCTTCACTTTCTCGGCCACCGCCGAGTGGTCTACGTCAATACCTAACACCTCCCCTTTCCCCATCGCGTCACACAGGTGAGCGAGAGCCAACAAGGCTCCGCCACAGGCGTTGCCTATCTCGATTATGAGGTCCGGTTTCGTTTCATAGAGGAGTTCTTGATACACCCAAAAATCGACAGGACTCTGATACGCCCGGACCCCAAAATAACTGGTGTTCGTCATGATTTTGCGTTGCATCGCCTCAAGAACTTCCCGCAACGGCGTGTCCAAGGACATCTCCATGGGCCTCAAAACCCCAGACACGTAGAAATACTTCCACGTGTCCCAGGACACGAGATTCAATAGCTCCGCTTTATTGTTTACCAAGAATTGGTAATCGAGGACCTCCGTCTTCGGGAAGCATTTCTGTGCCCCTCTCTCGATCACACCGCAACCGAGATCGACATCGACAACACGCATTGACAAGTCGGGCCGGTACATCCTGTTCCAAGCCCAAGCCTTCCACACGTCCCCGGTCCACAGCACCTGGACCGGAGGGACCCGTTGCGCGTCCTCTGACGGAGGTAGACAGTCGTGGAGAACGACCGCGCCTCCTTCGTTCAAACACGCGAGAGAGTTATCGATATCGCGTCTTACCTGATCGGCTACATGATAACCGTCTATGAAAATCAGGTCCCAACGCTTGTCTTTTCCAGGCCCCGCGAAGAAGTCGTCAGATGACATTGCGTACGTCGCATCGTGGGCGGGGTCTACCGACTCTTTGTGTTCTACCAGAACACCATTGAAATTATCCTTCAACCCGACCCCTATCTCCAGATAGGTCTTATAAGAGCGGGCTGTGGCTAAAGTATTTAGGACTTGAGTGCGCGTTATCATGGGAACATCGACGGAATAGCTACGTAACCACCAACCGGTTTCTTGCATTTAGGACAACGCGCCCTCTTAGAGACTATAGTGTTGAACTCCCCGCATGTCTCACAGGAGTAGTTCCCTATAACATCCCACGTCAATCGAAAATGAGTGGGCAACGGCAACAACTCGAACACTTCTTGTCGAGAGAACATCCCCGCTAAGTATATTTCCGGCCCTATACGATGCGGTACAACATGCGTCCAATTCGGGTGTGAGAAAAGACGGGCACTGTTCACCCAGTAAAAAGATCCGCTAAACATCCATACATTCTCAGGGACCGGTAGCCCAACCGAAGACATAGAACCAAGCATTTTCTCTGACGGTTTCCCCCAAAAAGAGCCGCACGCGGCATACTTCGTTAAAATAGATTCGATCTTACCCACGTCGTGCAAACACTCGTGGTACATCCTGTTTCGCAATTGCCGCAAAGCTATCATGTGGTGTTCGAAGCTCTCGCAAGGGTACGACTCGATCTCTTCACGGCGTTGGGGGTGCGTCACACCTTTATCATGAGCGTAAAATATAGCCTCGTCGGGATTCGAGGACTTGAGCATCGACAGGATGTCTATGAACCCAGCCGCTTCGTGTTGGCCAGGGTGGTTTGGTAGCTCTATGTATTCCACGTCCCTAACCCCGAACTCTGCCTTTACGGCGTCCGCAGACTCCAAACCCTCTCCGGTTCGTACAACCATGAGCCGACGGTTGTTGAAGGCGTCCATATACCGGCGTAACCATCTAAGGTTATCCCGCCAGACCTCCGCGCCAGACTCTAACGGAGCGCAATTGTACACAAGGTTACGCAGCATCCTCGTCCTCGTAGTACACCTTGTTCTTTTCTTGCGGATCTACGATGGTATCGCCCACAGGGCTGTGTAACGTGCCTGTGTGATACTTTAGCCCTATATGAGGCAGCCAGAGCTTCACCCCTTCTTCACACAGGCCCTCGTACGGAACGATCTCAACTTCGGCTCCGTTGGCCTTGAGTTCCGTAATGTTCCTAACGAGGGTCCTATTGCGCGACCCAAGCATCGAGCCTAAGTCGTTCGTGAAACCATGTTTTTTAATGGCCGACCTCATAGCCGCGATAGGTTCTCTGATCATGACAACACCTGTTATATGGGAGTATCCGGCTCGACGTAGGCCGCCCACCCATCCGACAATATTGCCGTGTTGGACCATGACAAACGGCTCGCCTTTGGACACTAGGATTTCTTCTTCTCTCTGTGGTTGCTCGTCGCCATGAAACCCAATGCAACCGCTTCTGAGCAATATAGAGGCCATCAGCCTATTCCCGCTGGCGACCGGACCGCACACCAGATACGCCGCGTGGATCAAACCATGATCACGGAACTCGATAGGTTCTAGCCAGTCATAGCCAAACGGGTGCCACCACATCACCTCACCAGCGAGATGAGGATAGTGTCTTGGTTTTATGGCAGTCTTCGACAAGATCGACGGGCCGTCCGTAATCCGTTCACAGAAAAAGCTGCCCAAATCGGCCGCGCCGACGATATTGACATAGTGGGTAGACATCAGCTTCTGCATGATGGGCCAGAAGCGTTTGATGTCGTGATACTCGCCCGCCATGAACCGGATTCTCTTGAGCGTCTTCTCAGACGCAGACCCCAGAAAACTACACTCCGCCCCCTCACTATCTGTCTTTAAATAATCTAGCTCCTCTCCCTCGTTCACTATGTCGTTCAACGCCTCTTCCAGAGTTTTGCACGCCACGGTGTCCGCCAGTTCTTTGTGGTTTCCCCCACTGGCTACCCCGGCTGGCGCGATGAAAGAGCCGCCTTCGTACCCAGGACCGCCATCCGGTAAGCCTAGGTACACATGTAAGGGGCCTTGACCCCCTCGCGGAACCTCTCCAAAATCATCCTGGTACAAATGTGCCGCTGTCACAGCCTCTGAGCGGATCTGTACCTGTTTGAGACCTTGCGTTTTGGACCGCGCCTTTTGCGCGTATCTCTCTACTGGTTCATAAGACACGATACGTGCTTCTGGAAAGCATTTCGCCATCTCGATGGTGATATCACCGACGTTCGCACCCACCTCTAAAATGGTCCTGATAGGCGGCCCTTTCTGTGCGTCTACGAACCGTCGGATCGTGTAATATTTGTAACAGGCATTGCCTTCCATCACTTACCCCACTTAAATCTGTCTTCTACGTCCCAACGAATATGATCTTCTACCAACTGTTGGGGAGAAAGAGTCTTGATGTTACCCACCATGTGCTCAAACTTATAATCCCCCCATGTGTAGGTGACACGACCATCCGTCGCCACACAGATGCTCTTACCGCCTCCGTAGACCGGGTCCCACTTATACAAGGGGCGCGATGCTTGGTACGTTATGTTAGGGGCCGTTATCTCAAAACCGCGCCAGTCGTCCGAAAAAGATACGACATGGATGTTGTCAAATTCAGCGTGCCGATCGAGCAGGTTCAAAAGGTTAGCTTTAGCGGTTGGGTAGTGGTCCGTTCGAGTTCGACGGGCGTATTCTTCTTCCCCTGTCTCGAACATGCTAAACCATACCCGACGTAAGCCGATGTTTTTAAGTTCGGTCAACCGGGCGTCGTTGAGCAAGACTCCGTTGGTACAAAGCCAGACTCTGGTGTTGGGCAACGCGCACACACGTTTTAAATAGGCGTCTAGCCCTTTGAACAACAACGGTTCCCCGGCGACGTGTGGGTAGAACCAGAAGGTACAGTCGGGGTTCGCGTGTAACAATTGCACCACCGCGTCCATGGTCTCCTGGTCCACAAACGGGGGCCGGTCAACTTTTTCCTCCATCCCGCCCACGCACATGGAACACCGGTTCTGACAGTGAGTGGTAACTTCACTGTAAAGCAACGCTACTCTTGCATCGCAGGTTTCGGTCACAGCACCGCCTATAGGCTAGATTTCTCTACGCCAGAATAGCTCCCACCTACACCAGAAACGGGAGACTACGAGTAGTTCGCACCCAGGAGCGTCAAATAAATATCGGTGCCGTCCGAAAAATATTCGATGAGATCAATGGCGTTGATCGAAGCGGTGATAACATGAGGTGATCCACCGGGCCATTTCACCGAACCGGGGCCTGAGTAAGCCAGTGTGCCGGGCGTGGTCGGTGCTTGCGTGACCTTGATAATACCCCGTTGGGCCGTCCGTAGACCACCAACGTTGGTGAAAGAAAGAGTCTCCGCACCGCTGTTGGAGAGCACCAGTTCGATGTCCGTGGCGTCCCGCATGTCGTAGGTGAAAGTGCTTCCCGACACTGTGAGAGTCGCCATAACACGCTGAAGAATGGCAACCGCCGCGTTAGGGGCCGCCCCACGCGGAACTTCACCAGAAGCAAGTTGCGCTGCCGTCGCTACCGAAAATCGCCTAGCCATGTTCGCTTACCTCCATCTGGCAACGCCACTCAATCGTTTTACTTGCCTCGCCAGTGACCTGAACTTGAATATCTTGGCTACTGATATTGAACGTCACATCCCAGGCTGCCTGATCCTCGTAGCTGATCACGAAGTTCTCGTCCTTGCTCGTGACAACACTGCCGCTACTCCGCTCGAACAGGGCCTCGACCACATACTTGGCGGAGTCCCCGACGGTCCCCACACCAGCACTCTGACGCGCAAATACCGTAACCTTCATGGAGATTGCCTTGGAGTCGGCAAGCGTCGAGTAGGTAACGATCGTGTTAGCGCCAGCACCAGTTGTTTGGAGCGTGGCGTCGCCAAGAGTGTCGCCGTTTCCTCCAACATTCTGCCACGCGGTGCCATTGTGGAGCCGAACATGGCCGACACCAGCCGAGTGGCTGGCGTTCGTCGTGATGATATCGCCACTAACACCGGAAGAAGGATCAGCGTCCTGTGGTTGTATATGAAGTGCTGAGCGTACCGGAGAACCGCCCGTGTCTCCGTGGGCTTCAACACCGTAGCCGCCAGCACCGCCCGTGCCTTTGACACCTGTCCCGCCAGCACCGGAACCGTCGCCAGCACCGCCTTGTCCTTTGACGCCGATACCGCCGTTCTGGTTACTGGCAGCCGCGCCGTCACCAGCATTACCGACTACGCCAGTGCCACCATCACCGCTGTCATTATCAGCACCTGTGCCTTCAACTCCATCGCCACCCTTATTTGTACCAAACGTTGACCCGCCGCCACCTATGAACCAACCGCCAAGACCGCCGTTAGGACCACCTGTCCCACCAACACCAATAGCGCTCGAAGAAGAGGTAGCGACATTACCAAGGCCCATTACGCCGAAACCGAATTGATCTGTGCCTTCGGTTTCTCCAAGAACTCCTACGGAGTAGTTGGGAGAACCACCGGCATCTTCTGACACTCCGTGGATAGCGCCTACAGATCCCGCAAGAACGAGAGCGGGCGCAACACCAGAACCGGCACTAGGTGTCTTACCAACGACGCCAAGGCCGTTTGTGCCACCCCCCGTCCCGGTCACACCCGCACCACTTACTCCGGTACCCGTCGCGGCTGCACCTGTTCCAACAACGCCGGTACCACCGTCATTGTTGCCCGTACCAGAGGCGTTGGAGCCGATACCTTCGACGCCGGTACCGCCATCGTTATCACCGGTAGGAGTCCCGCCAGTACCCTTAACTCCTATGCCAGCACCGTTGCCACCGTAGCCATGGACACCCGGACCGGCGGAGCTGCCGCCAGTCCCTCGAACACCTGCGTGTGTCCCGGCACCAGCGCCGGTAATACCTATGTCGCCCGACGAAATTGCTGTCACAGCAACGTTGTTAGTAGACGTTGCGTAGACGCCATAGTGACCCGTACTAGCCCCATGGACTCCGATTCCGGTTGTGCCGGTGCCCTTAACACCAGTACCGCCTCCGCCGCCTACGCCCTCGACGCCGGTACCGTTGCCGGAAGCACCGCCTTCGCCATACACACCTTGAGAGGCCGGGGTGGGGACGGGTGTTAGAAAGTCTCCACCACCAATGACACCAATGCCGTTAGTACTGCCACCTCTGCCAGAAACGCCGGGTCCAGTGCCCGCACCGGAGCCTCGAACGCCTCCCGCTCCGGAGGCAGTACCCTCACCGTGAACACCGAAGCTCGACGCCGAAAAAGTGAACCCCCGGACGCCATACGTCAGCGACGAAGTCCCATCAACACCATAGTGGTTAGTGGATTCTCCTCTAACACCCTGTGCCGATGAGCCTACTCCCTTAATCGCGATACCTGATCCGGTGCCAATACCTTCAACACCAATGCCGTGAGGAGCACCGCCCGTGCCTTTGACACCCGTTCCGGTAGATGTGCCGCCCGTACCCTCAACACCGACCCCGGAACCAGCGCCCGTACCTTTGACACCAATGCCGTTAGAAGCACCGCCCGTGCCTTTGACACCAATACCGGTGCCAGCGCCTTGGCCTTCAACACCAATGCCGCCAGATGCCCCACCTAAACCATAAACACCCTGTCCGCCAGAGATCACTGGGACCGGTTGTTGGTCGCCAACGAACATACCACCGACACCGTTAGCACCGCCTCCGATACCGCGTACTCCCTGTAAACTACTGCTTGCCCCAGCGGTCCCCACAATACCGGTCCCGGTCTCAGAATGCCCCTGCATCCCGGTTCCGGAGTTAGACTCTCCACGGACGCCTACCGATGTGGTGGAAACACCCCAAACACCGAAACTATCGGTGGCCGTGCCTTTGACACCCTTACCGGTAGTACCCCCGGCGACCCCTAAAACACCAATGCCGCCGACATCGCCGCCCGTGCCTTTGATCCCCTCCGAACTACCACCACTACCGCCCGTGCCCTCAACGGCTATTTCACCCACGCTGGGTGTGAAGGTCTGTTTCCGCGTCCAGGTGTTAGGAACGTTTAACTGCACACCGCCGCCGCCAGCGTCCTGCCACTCGTAAGTTGTGGCGCTGGTCGCGGTCGGAACCTGACCCACTGTGGGGGGAGCGGCTGCGGCGCTAGATACCGGATCTCCGGTAGTAGCTAACTCCAAGGCTCCGAACTGACCGGGTGCCGGTTTGATCTTGCTTGCTGAGTTATAGCGATCGACCATTGTTTATCACTCCCACACTTGGGAAATGATAAATGGATCTCCGCTACTTAAGACGCGGCCGGAACCGGCACGGGGCGTCCGAGAGAGACCTCCTAACATGGTCCTGTAGTTGCATCGCCATTTGGGCCTTCAAAAGGCCACGATCAACGCGAATCATCTCGTACCCGGTCGCCTGGAGTCCCACCAAAATAACCTCATGGGCCGCGTCTGGCTCACCCTGGCCGCAAGTATAAAAGTCTACCGTGGCGTACCCGTGCTCTGGCCATGTGTGGACGGAGAGGTGCGACTCCTCAATGACCACGACGCCGGTCACTCCCTGAGGCTCGAAAGGGCGGAATATGGAATCTACAATTCGGGTGTTAGCCGCGTAAGCCGCCCGCATGAGGAGCGTTTGTATCTCTGACACATCGTCGAGTATAGATTGATTGCACCCCCAGTATTCAACCAAGAGATGTCTACCCCGTGTGTCCAACGCTGTCTCCGCTCAAGCATCAGTAGATCATAGCCCACGAACCCAAGTAGATACGACTACTCGCCAGATTGGTTAGTCCGATCGTAAAAGAAGTTCCTTGGTCAGGAACAGGAACGTTGAGAACCGCTCCATTGCTGGCAAAGTTAGAAGTGGCCCCATTGAAACTGACGAGACACGCCAGATTGGACCCCGATTCTTCGGAGTACACCCTCCGGAGACGTTCGGTCTTATCGTCAGAATCTAAGAACTCGTACTCCTCCCAGATCAAAACGCATTGAGCCACGGGCGCTCCCAGAGGGAATGTGGTCGAAACAAAAATCCCACCACCTGGGAGTATGCTGTGGTTAACGAACCCGGAACTCGCCAATAGGCCCTGACTGCTCGACATATCCGCTGTCAGAACATCCAGACACGGATCGGCCAGGATGTCCGTGAAACCAGCGTAAAAAGACAACAAACCCGCGTACTTCTGAGTCAGAAGGTCTGCAAGATCGGCTGGCTGATCATAGATCGCCACACCGTCCGGAACACGGATAAGAGTCGCCCCGGTTGATTCCGTGTCACCGGTCTCCGACGTGACCACGTCGATGACATCGCCGTTGGTCGTGAAAGGGTCTATTAGATAGTGAATGGTCATCGGTTCTACGGTGTTTTCTCAGAGTCCTTCTGGCCCGGTTCCGTTACTGTTGGGATTATATTAAAACTAACGCCATCCGGGTTGAGTTGCCACGACTGACCTTGCTCGTAGCCCAGTTCTTCGGCTATCTCGTTCAGGGTGCTCTGATGCTCAGCTTCGGCTTGTCTCAAAGCTGTCCGTACCTTGGTCTCACCCTCTTCGGCCAGCCTGAGTTGGTCTCTTATCTCCCCGACCTGTCTCGCGACTTGCATGTACTCCTGGGATAAATTATCGATCCGGCGATTTGCCGCCCCGATGAGAGTAGTCTGGTCCGGGGTCATCTTGACCGTCTCGTTCTTACCGTTTTTCTTCCCCATCTATATGATCCCTTCTGATCTATATGTTTATCTGCAAGCCACCTAAGGCCACCCACTCCTCGAAAGAGAGCTTCTCCTGCATCAACCTTCTTGTGGTGTCTTGGTTGTTTTTGTCTCCCAACAAGTGGAGATGTGACGCTATATTCATCAAGGCCGAGACGTAAGCCATCCCGCTCAGCTTCTTGTGTACACTGTCGCTCAAGATCTTACACAAATTATGAGCCGCCAGGACAAGACGCCAGTCCGCGTAATCCTCAAGGGTCTTGCCCATCGCATGATGCTGCTTCGACCACAACTGTATGAGCTTAATCTCTTCTGCACTCGCATCAACACGCAATGACAGAAGAACTGTCTTCGCCCACGAGTCCTCCAACTTGGCCGCCTGATCCTTAATCAGGTCACAAAGTAGTTGCTTCGTCCGGTCCGGATAGAAATGCCCCAACGTGAATATGAAATGGACAGGGTTGGCAGTATCGTAAAAATGCCGTTCGTCCTCATACCCTTTGATCTCAGACTTATGAGGAGAGCAAACCGCCCTCCATTCAGGCAATGACTCCCAGTAATCTACGTTGACCATTCTAGCACCTAAGAGATAACATCGTCGAAGCGTGGGTTCTGGGGATCACCCCCCACGTAGAGGAACTCCTCAAGGCTTATTGCAGCCTTAACCTCACCCATGAGCCGGGAATGCAGGATTTCAACGTCTTCTTTACCCTCTGCCATATGGGCCACAACCAAATTCATTGCGGATAGTATTGTGTCCCCGCGCACCCAACCGCTCACTCTGGCTTCCAAAACCCTGTGAATTGCTTGATACATAAACAGGGAGCGGCATATAATGTCACCCTTCTCCGGATCAGGGCGGAGAACTGCTTTCACAGCGTTGAGCGCGTCCTGAAGCTCTTGCTCCGTGGCAGCGGCTTCTGACGCTTTTGCTATATGAGGCAGTAACTCCTCGGTCAATTCTTCCGCGACCAATGAAGTGTCCAGGTTCTGTAGAATTGTATATAAAACTTCGACCGCCCGTTCATGCTCAAACAATGAAAACGCCGTCAACAAATACACCGGATTAGTTTCACCGTTGTAGAACGCCTGATTAGTGGAGTACGCACCGATACGCCTTCTTACGTCGATCATGACGTAATCACAGATACCACTCAGGGTCTCGTCGTTTTGCAGTTCGTCCTGCAACCATTCCATGAACGTAGCCATCAAGAACCTCTACGGCGGGATGTCGTCAGTATACGCAAGGGCCTTCCATGCGCCACTGACACGAAAAAGAATTCGATCTTTACCCGAGTGAAAGGCCAAATCACCATTCGTTGGGTTCGCAGGGGCACCGCCGATGCCCCAGTCATAACCCACGAGATTGATATGCCCTCTATCAGCGCACGCGAAGAATAAACCTCCTACACCATCAACGGCTCCGCCTCTTATCCCCGCCGTCCAAGTGTTAGTGTTAGAAGGATTATTGTTGTATCCGTACACACCGGCCTTAGCGTTATCGGCCGAGAGACCGTAGATTCCGTGGTAATCGGCCGAGTACCCCTCGACACCATAGCCGTCGTTACCGGTCCCATAAACACCCGCGCCATCACCAGCGTTAGTCCCTTTCACACCGTATGTGGCGGTCCCAGCACTGCCGCTGGTCATTTGGCCCAAAACACCAACACCTCCCGCGTTGTTGTCAGACGTGCCGTACACACCCATTTGAGTGTCGGACTTGCCATAGACTCCCGGACCATCGGTGTTCAACCCCTTAACGCCCGCACCGGTAAGATCCGTATCAGCTTGCCCTGTCACACCAGTGAATGTGGTGCCCGCATCCGTGGTGCCGTACAGGCCGTGGTAGGCTGTCGCGTGTCCGTAAACACCCGGCCCGGTGGTGTTGGTACCCTTAACACCCGCGCCAGTGGCGTCTGTGTTAGCAGAACCAATCACGCCCGCCACGGCAGCACCCGCGCTTGTTATACCGTAAATGCCATGGAAGTCAGCCGAGATCCCATAAACACCTGGACCGCCTGTATTGGTCCCCTTGACCCCGGCACCCGAGTCGTCTGTCTCAGCCTCGCCTGAGACCCCCGAATGGCCGCCACTCGCGTCCGTCTTACCGGCCACGCCATGTCCGGCCGCTGAGTACCCGTAGACGCCCGGCCCGAGCCAATCGTTGGAACCTTTCACACCAGCGCCGGTAACGTCGGTAGTGGCCGCACCGACCACGCCAGCGGCGGCGGCACCAGCATTTGTTAGGCCGTAAACACCATGATAGCCGTCCGACGCACCATAAACACCAACGCCCGTACCATTATTGAAGCCTTTCACACCAGCCCCAGTAGGATCGGAATTCGCCTCACCAGTGACACCGGCAGTAGCAGCGCCCGCGTTCGTTTTACCGTGGACCCCATGGTGTGAGTCCGACTCACCTGAAATGCCAACCCCCAACGTGTTGTGGCCGTAGACCCCAGCTTTAGTGGCGTCTTGCGACGTGCCCCGGACACCAATACCAACGGCGTTCGAACCGTGGACGCCGTAATGGGAAGCGGACGTGGACACGCCATAAAGCGCCGTTCCGGAGTTGTTTCTGCCAAACATCGCGTAGTGGCTGGCGTGATTCGTTTGCCCGTAAATACCGGTCCCCGCTCCGGTGCATACCCCTCGGATACCAGGACCACTTGAGGAGATTCCGTGGACACCAACACTTCCGCCGATACCGACGACACCAGCGTTCTCGGCTTCAGCAACTTCGGCTTCTACAGCCCCACGACCCCAGCCCACGACCCCGACGCCCTTGACGGTCGGAATGTCCGCGTCAACTTCACCTTTTCCGAACACGCCTACAGAAGACTCTGTGACGCTGTCCACCATCGCATACAGGCCGAGAGCGGTGCGTCCAGCTTGCGGGTTATCGGCTTGGCATTGTATCCCTTTGGGATCATCGCCGGGCAATCCAGTGCCATCAGCCAGCCCAAAGATACCGTTCGATACACCTTTTCCGTAAACCCCAGCGTTGCCCGCTGACGTAGCTTCACCATAGACGCCCAACGAGGCGCTCGAAACAGCCTTGACGGCGTAATCAAGCGCCGAAGTGGTGTCGATACCCTTACCGGTACCGGTCGCCGTAATGGTCAGAGCGTCGGTATTAATGGGTGGTGTTATAGTCTGATCGCCACCCCAAGTATTGCTTCTGGAGTTCAGCATCAAATTGACGAAATCAACGATGATCTTCGCCTGATCATACACAGACTCGCCAGCACCCAAGCTCACGTTGGAACCGGCCACAGCGTCGGAGCCGACACGATCCGAACCGGCGTTAGCCACCAGATCCGTGACAATCTTATCCAATCTAGCCTCGATTGAGGCAGCCGGGTTCGTTGTCCCGTCGTGCCAATTCGGACCGGCATTGGCACCGACACGATCAGCGCCTTGATCAGCCACGAGGTCCGTGATGATTTTGTTGAGTCTGACCAAGATCGAAGCGGCGGGGTTGGTTGTGCCGTCCTTCCAGTTAGAACCAGCTTGCGCACCCACACGGGCAGCGCCTTCGTCGGCTATGAGGTCTGTGATGATCTTGTTGAGTCTGGCGTCAAGATTAGCGGCAGGGTTGGCCGTTGCATCCTTCCAAGCGGGGCCAGCCGGGGCCGTCAACTTACCAGCACCTCTTTGCCCGGCCGTGGAAGTTAGGTCGTCTACGAAGTCAGCAAACGCGGCCTGGACGTTGATCTCATTGTTAGGGGTTCCGTCTGCCCACGGACCCACAGCCACGGTGCTGATAGCCGATGCCGCGTGAGCGCCGACGGGATCATTGATGTGAGCTTGCAGAGCGGCGTCAGAACCACCTCCCGGTGGGTAAATCAGAGCCGCTGCCGGGACCGTTCCGGCTGGAAGGCGTCCGGGTCCGGGTTGAACTGTTGCTACGGGATCTCTAGTAGATGGCATACCGCTGCCTCCTATACTTGTCGCTTGTTCAGAAGATTCCCCTTGATCCGAAACACTGCCGCCGTGGTCGTGTTGTTATTCAGGTCGGCATCAAAGAACACACCATTGGTGTCGTCGAAGATGGCCCAGCGGATAAGGAGGACCAGGACCAACTGTCCCCGGTGCCCTAAGGGTGTGTCTTCGGCCAACTCAGCGAGTATTGGAAAGACATCCTTGTGTTTGTCAGGGTCGCTCAAGTCCTGAGCGTAAGCGTTCGGGATGTAGCCAGCGGGGACGGTCTTGAAATACGTGCGTCCCTCAACGTCGATATCGCCCAAACCTCGTGTGAACTCCAGAGCCTCAGGGCTGGCTACCATGGGTACGTAAATCGGAAGACTCAGAAGCCCCGTCTGAGCATCGAAATCCGCGACGGAGATTTCCGCCCGCCCCGACATTTCAGACTCTCCGGAGTACGTGTGAGTATTACTTGGGAAAACGCCACCGGTCTGGACGTACGACGTGGCAAACGGATAACCTTCGTCCTGAGAACCGGAACCGACGGTAAGCGCGAACATCTTGGTGTTCGTGATCTTCGGGACGACTTTTATGCTTCCACTAAGCAGCGCGTTACGAGCCGTCTGAGGTACCGCCGTCCGGAAGTAAATCGTCATCTGCTCGTCGTTTTGGGGCAACGGCCGCAAAGCTGTGTAATCGACCTGGACGCCATCTCCAGGAGCGGTCGGTCCGGCCAATGTCAAAACTCGCCCGGTCGCGTCCAAAACAGCGGCAACAGGAGCCGCGTTCACCAGAACAGCGGTCACACTTTGCGCTCGCTCCGGGAGGTAGACCGTGGAAGTCGGCGCTTCGGTGTCGGCCGCAAAAGAGTACGAGATGGCCAAGGTCTCGTATTCAAGGTGGACCTCACGGTGCGGGTAATCTAACGCCTGAACAGCAAACGAGCCGAAGTTGACCAATGGAAGGGCGGGCAACTGAGCGGGGTTGTTAACGTAAAAGCTCCCAGCGCCGAAATCGTCGATGGGTGTATGCGACAGCCCAACACCCGTTGGGTACCCAACCACAAGAGTCACATGAATCGGCTCAGTCGAGGGGGCGGGCGGTCCAGCCGGAACTGTGTTGATCGTAATATCCAGAGGCAGAATAGGGGCTGCCCCAAGGTTGACGACATTGTAGTCCGTGGCCAGGGCCGTGGCAGCGCCCGGTGCCGCACCAGTCCATTGGACCTGCAACACATCCATGAAGAGAACGTCGGCCGGGGCGCGAGAAGCCCAGTTGAAAGGTGGGTAGGGGTAGATGGCCAGGGCCGTGGGATCTACCTGGACCGTGGACCCAGGCACCCAACCGCCGCCCGGAGCGTTGACCACGACTGTAATGACCTCGTAGATGGACCGGTCAGAGAATCGCCTACGGGTAGCGTCGAATTGACCCGCGAAATAACCGGCCGTTGTGTCTCCCGTAATGGTGCCATCTCCTGGGAGAACGCCGATCTCATTGGCCATGAAAACGGTCGTCCCTCTGTAGCCACCACCGCTGGGGGACGTGTCACCGATTTCTGTCTTGAGAACGTTGTCGAACAAGAAGTTCGTGTTCTTCTCTAATAGTTCCGGTAGAGACCATCCATCAGGGGTCACACCCAGCCTGAGATCAACAAGGTCTTCGGCCACGATCATGTCGTAGAAAAGACCGTCCGGCCTGTCAGAAGGTCCCGGCGAGGCCACACCGCCATTGTGGTTCGTGAGGCGGTCAAAAGCGTTGTCATTGCGTCGGAACACCCCGAACAACGGGACGGCGTACATATAGCCATCAACGGTGCCCAACGTGTTAGCTGGGTTGCCGTCTCCCGCGATCCAAAGGCCAGGGTCCCCGTTGCTGGACTGATTCACGTAAGGGAAAGCTGTCGGCGTCCCGTCTGGTGTGGCCGCGTCCGGAGGAACGGAGTTGGCCAACAGGGAAGGATCATCGAGAGCGTACGGGAAAGCGAAAACGTCAATCCCGTTGAAAACTCGCAAACGGTATTGAATCTGAACACGTTTGGTCGTTTCAGCGCCCACGTTTGTATCCAGGATGTCATCCGGGTAGTTCAGGACCAGATCATTCGCCGGGTCGGTCTTAACGTTACCCTCCTGCCAGATGCGGCCAGAAGCGCTTTTACCGGTTGTGTCAGGTGAAGCGGAGATCAGGCGACGCCAAACCTCCAAGAAGACGATGTCGGTTCGCTGCGCCCCAACGCCTGAGGGGCTGACCCCGAGATCCAACTGATTGGACCCAGTGGCATTCGTATGACGAACCTTAACGAGCCAACCGTTAACATGAGCCAGGATGTCGTTAGGAATCTCGACCGTGTCCGCTACAGCAATAGGTGTGAAAATAGCCCCGACTGCATCGGAAGTTAGGAGGTAGTCGTCCGCCAACCAACCTGAAGGGGTAGAACGCTTCAAGACGGCTTGGGCCGCACCGCCGTCAACGTCCTGGCTGAGATTCAACTCGCGGTCGAGAACCGGCTTACCAGCCTGGAAAGCAACCGTTTCCCACGCTCGTCCATCGGGGATGTCGTAACCGCTAACTCCAGGCCCTAAATTCTTGGTCATGTCCTAAGCTCCCGGCGTGGACTCAAAACGTAAGCCGCCAGACTATCGTCAAGGTCGATGTGGCTGGCTTGTTGATGACTGGGAAGGTGAGGTAGTTGATGAGCGTGTCGAAGGAGGTCAAATCCACAGTCGGATCGTAAGGACCATTCGGAGGCAATACGGGCTTCTTTACGCTCATGTTGGTATCGACGTTGCCTCCAATGAGACCCATCTCCACCAACGGGCCGACAGCCTCTGATTCCGTGAAGGTTGTCGTGAAGTCCACCACATGGGTTGGAATCGCAGTTGGGACACCACCGGAGTCTATGAATTCAGTGTCGGCGTAAGTCTTACGAGCCAACTCAGAATACAAGGACCGCTGAGTGTCCGTGGGAGCCGGTGGGTTCATCGGGTCCCAACCCGTATCTCCGGTTCCGACTGCCAACGCATACGCGCCGTGAGGCGGCTCCGCGTTGTCTTTCATGAGACGAGCAATCAAGATCGAGGCGTCGAGAACTACCAGATTGTACTCGCGTTGCTCCTGTATTGCCCCCGTGGCCCCATCCCGTAGTGTTAGAAAAACATCACCCTTGATGTTGTAACGGGGGAAGTCGTCTCGAAAAAGGCTGCGGACAGCAACGCTCGCTCTCTCCGCTGCCTTCTTGAACAATTCGATTTCTCTCATCTACATCTCCACGGTTCGATTCAGCACTTAGGATGAACATCCATCGCCAATCCAGCTATCCCATAAGAGGAAACAAAAGCTGAATTATGGTGGCGGCGGCTGTAGTTGTACGGTCACAACTGGCCCCGGTGGGATCGGAGCTAGATTGTTAGCAGTAATGAAATACTCAGGGGGCGTACCGGCATTATCAAACAGCTTCCAAGCCGTGCTATTTAACAGTGACACGAAATTAAGATCCCAAATTTCCCTGAACGTGGCGTCACAAGGACCGTCCACCGGAGCCGGGACCGTGTCTTCCAGCCGGTTCTCAAGAGTAAGCGTGGCCTCCATTAGTCGTGGGAAATCGGCCCACAGAACCGCCGCCGAGTTCAGGGTTGTAACAAGCGGGGTAGGGACAACACCCGCGCCATGTGTGTATATGACGTGGGGATCTAAGGGTTGGGGGAAGTGGTACTCGTCGTAGGCTTTGGTGCAGACGTGGACATCGTCCACCTGGATGACGGAGTCGGCGGCCGGGGCTTCCAAGGCCGGGGAGAAAAACACGAGACCGCCGTGAATGCCGTACAGGCCGGTTTGCACCTCACCTGAGAAAAGATCCAACGGCACTTCCGTGTGCAACTGGTTCGCCACCCACTGGAACACCGACGTGTCAGGAGACAACGGATCGCCAGACTCCGTGACCACTCCAGTCAAAATCGTGAGTTTGTAATGTTCCTCGTCTTCCAGGTCAGCGCCGAGTGTCAAAACAACAGAACGAACATCCGTGCTCTGCTCTGCTTGAACTGTAAGAACAGGGACCGGAGCGTTGTTCAAGTCCATGACAACGTAGTAAGACGGGTCCGTTAGGGCCGCGTTTTGAAGCATCGGCTCCGAGAAAACAGCACGAACACGAGTCTCCCTCGTGGCGACGGCAAAGAACGTCGGTGAAACCGGGACACCCAAAAAGGTCCCGGAGTCCAAGTTAGGGTCTAACGGCTGCCCGAAATACCCCTCCGCCTCATCGATCGTGAGGGTGTAAAGTGTCGCTACCTGCGGTTCAGTGACCAGGAGTACGGTCTGAGCCGTCTCGATGACCACCGAATGGATAGTTAGTGCTGGAAAAATCGAGTAATTGGCGATGGTAGAAAGAGGCGGAAACGCTGGATTGAACAGCGCCGTGTATCGGACACGGACGAGCGTTGGGGTCAGAGCGGTAACAGACTCAATCCCATATGGAGGGAAAGCGCTTCCGTATGGCCCCGCTCCGTACTCACCACTGCCGTATGGGCCAATCAGATCAACCATTGCTTACCCTAAGAATCAATGAAAATTTGGATTGCAGCCGATCCTGGATCTCGAACGAGCCGGTAATCGTGGTAGGAGCCGTCGTAGAAATCAAAGGGGATACCGCCAACAACATCTCCAGAGTTCAGGTCCACAGCGAGAACATAACGCTCTCCCAAAGGCGTGGTTACAAAAGCTAACCCCACCGTTACACCAGGAGATGAGAAGCCGATCCGGATTTGGCTATCCCCCAGGCCGCCCGTGGAATCCTGTAAAACCTTTAGCCGAAACAGAACCTCTGTTTGAAGACTGATCGCGTCGGGCAACGGAGTGTTATTCCGGTACGTGGTCCTTGTGCCCACACCGTCCGTACCGTAGGTCAGGATACCAGCGAAAGCGCTGGCGAACTGGTGCGTAGGATCATCGCTCACCCGAGTCCATGGAGTGATGGCCGTCGGGTCATCTTCCGGCAAGACCGCACCGTCGTAGCTGAGACAGACACGGTCCTGGTAGAAAATCGTTCCCCAATCGGGCTGACACTCATCACTGAACGGGGCGATATTGGCGTCTTCCGAGCCAGAGGTTGTCTCGATGACTTTCAGGCAGTTGTACAAAACATCGTCGGGAACAATGATTTGAATCTTCCGCGTCGATTCGTTTAACAAGAAGCCCTGGCTGTTCAGCACGTCCTCAGGTCGGTTTAATCCGGACACCGGGACCAGTGTCGGTGAAGGGTTCCGGATTTCGTATGTCTGCGTCTCCGGGACCAAAGGTGTCCCGTCGTTCAGCAACGTGTAAGCCACGAGGTTAGGGTCCCGTAGAAAATCAGGCTCTGTTTGGGGCGGGATACCCTGAGACTCGCTCCAGAAATTGGTGTGCGTGTGCGGAATGGTCGTCTGGTGGTGCTCGTACGAAGCCATTATATTCCGCTGGTTGAGAACCATGTGGTGCGGAACGATTCCAAGGTCGGTTTGAGACCGAATGGCCCCGAAGCGGACGTAGTCCCACGAACTCTGGGAGATGTTCGTCGGATCGAAAGCACCCCAGAGTATGGAAGGCAGACCGTTGGCGATTGTCCACGCGATCCCGCTCGTGCTTGGAGGCAAATCCAGGCTGCTATAGTCAGCGTGAATCCACGGGTCAGTGTCGGCATCGAGAAGGACTGTCACACCGCCGCCCGGCGCTTTGACGATCCTATACTTATGGTAAGTGGTCCAGTCGGTTTCTAACACTATCCGATAGTCCACCTCAGACGGTTGCAACGGGAAGAGGCTCGAAATTGTAAGCTTCGTCACATCCCCAAGAGGTGCGACTGACGCCACGGTATAGACACCCTTGTTCGCGCCGTCATCGACTACGAGTTGATCCCCGACCAAAACACCGGCTGTTACAAAGTCGGCGTTAACGTCCGTGATAGTGTTCCCGTTTACAGCCGCTTCCCGGCCCGTTATCCGTAATGGAAGGTGATATCCGGTAAGAGAATCAGAGTCGTATCCCTTCCAAATCCCCGCAAACTTTCGGACGTTGTTGTTGACCTTCCAGAAGTTAGCGTACGCCCAAGTCACAACCGATTCAGCTTGCACACTGAGCGCGGTGGACGAACCGAAGGACACCATCCCGGACGGCGAGAAAACCGGCACGGTGAAGTCGCTATAAGGTATCGAACCGATGTAAGAATCGTCGATGAACAAGCTTACAAGGTTGCCAGAAGTGGATTTGACAGCCCGGTATGTGTGAAAAGCGTTGTCGTACCAGTCAAACGCAAAACGGCCTCCCAGGATAGGAACCCCGTCAGAGTGGAATGTGACGTACCGTTGCCCGGCGATCTCTTCTAACATCATACCGACGGCTCGCTGGCTGTCATATACAGAGGTCATGACCCCGGCAAACCCAGCGAGATCCGGAATGTAACTTGACACCTGAGTTCTGAACTCGAAGATATAGTCGGCTGTGTGATCCACAACGCGGTTGTCCGATCCAACCGGTTCCGAGTCGTCCAGGTAGTACACAAGGCCGTCTGTCGTGGAAGCATCGTCGATCTTCAATAGTTGCCCCACCATGGTCGGCGTTGCTCCACCTGTCTTACCCCACAAATATGGAGCGAAGTCCTCCGGGAACGCCCGGCCACCGTAGCTGAACTTTGGAGCCGCCTGATCCGGGAAGAAACAAAGCTGTATGAGTCGTCGGCCGTCGTCTATGGCAGCCAAAAGGGCGTTAGGCGTGATGCCATGCGTGTGCGTATAAAGGGCCAGATTCACGTCCAGAACGGTATTGAAGGACTCAGAAAGCAAAGGCTCGATACGGAAATAACCCTTGAAATCGCCGCTGATGAGACCGGCAGCGCTCGACGAAGGCAGGTCCGTGGCGCTCGTGGAATCAAGGAGAAGGAACTCGCTGGCCGTGATGGTTTCCGTTCCATGGAAGCCGACCGGCGTCCAAGGTTGTGACGCTTCTTCCGGTGGTGTTGTGCCTTCGTAAGAGACGAAAACGGAGGGCGCTGTCTGTAGCGGGTTAATCGGGATCGACGTATACCTAACGAAACTCCAGGTTGAAGTGCTCTCCGCCTCCCGTGACAACGAGCCGAAGAACGCCCCCTGTAACTCGTTGAACGGGTCGTTTAGCTCCTCCAAATAAGGTAGCTCTTCCGCCGCCACCTGTAGAACCGGGACAACGGAGCCATTCACGAACACCGTGACGTTGCCTGTACGGCTACGGAAAATCCGATAGCTACTAAGAACGCTCCAGTCTGACTCGATGGGAGCGTTCGTCGGTGCGCCGGAACTGTCGAGACCTCCCGTCCAGGCTGTGATGGCCGATGGATCGTTACCCGAACCGCCCTTCAAAATCCCTATCTTCTTAGCGCCGTCGTCCAGGAACCCAACCACGACTGCCCGGTCGTCGTCCGAATAGCCGCACGCAACCCCTGTGAAGACTCCGTCGGGAGTCGGAACAGCATCGACCATCATTCGCCACGCGATAGCGAACACGTGATCATAGGTAAGGTCGATCGACCTAGCCCAATAAATGGGGTGCCCGGTCGGGAAGGGGCCAGAGGTGTTATCCACTACCACCAGTTCGGTGACGACGATTGAGGCCGAGCCGATACCCTTTCTTTCCCACGGGGCTACCGGGTCAGACTCCGGTAAGTAAACAGGCTGGTAGTTGACGAACTCAGACTCCAACGTGCGAGAAAGAGGCGGGTACGCAATCTTGTGTATGGGCGTGTTTAACAACAACAGGTTGGGGTCATTCAAGGCCGTGGAGTACGCTCGTTCATACGCCCTATACTTCAAGTCACGTTGTAGCGGTTGCTCGATTCCAGCCCGGATATCCGACGCCACAAAAATGTCCGGCTGGACCAACGTGTTGTTATACCGGTATTTGTGTTGCGTGGTATCTACCGGCCGACCGGCATCCCGATTCCAATTGTTGAGACGGAATTCCTTGGAGTTCAAACGCCGGAAATCCACCGTTGGATTACAGATCCAACAGTAGTCCACGCTCACCGTGTCCGCTGGATCTGGAACGGTCGGTAAAACAATCTGGCCCAAGAGGCCGACGACCGCGTCCGGAGTGACCGGAAACCCGTTGATCGTTACCGTAACATCCGACGGATCATCGGCTATTTCACCGTCTCTGGGGTCGAAGAGGTCCCAGCTAATCGAACCGCTGGCCGGGTCCGGCACGGTGAAGCTCGCCACCACTTTCACAACTGTGGCCGAGACACGGGTGACTATTTTGAACGTCCCCGCGTTGAGAGTCGTTCCCGTAAGGGCGATATAAAGACCCACGTGGGACGGGTCGATTATGGCTGTCGGGAGGGTCAACTGGGTCGCGCTGTCGATGGTGGCTGTAGCGCCCGTCTGGATGGACAAGGCCGGTTTTGTTATCGGACCCTGGTCTGTGAAAACGCTTCGAGACGTGATAGCCGGACTACCTGTGAAAGCTGCCTGATTCCACGTCGGGTCCAGTGGGTTCCCCGCTATGTCGTGGGGTGTGCTCGTGGCATTGACTGTCAGCAAATAATCCCCGCTGGAAAGGCCCACCGTCGTGAGCGCCACCTCTACGTCCGACAGGGTTCTGACGGTCTGGACAGCAACAGTAGTGGGTCCAGTAATTTCATACTCTCCGGGGTCCAGTAGAACCGAATCGATCCTCATGGGATAGGAGAATGTGGCGACTACCTGACCATCGTCCAAAGGCTCCGCGCCTGTGACTCGTGGTTGCGGAGCGCACCCCGTGTACGCCTGAGAGTCGTCGTAGGAGACCCCCAGACGGTCGAAGAGAGCACTGACCTCCAAGGTATAAGGCTCGCCCCCTGTGTGTCGGGAAGTCGTTAACAGGACCCCTTCTAACCCCTTGGTGTGGACCCATGGGATAGAGCCGTTCCTGGGGTCCTTGATCATCAGATCCTGGTCCAACTCCAACGAACCGTCGGAGAAAACCGTCACGATCTGGGCAAACTGGATGTTGTTCGCGGCACTTGATAGTGAGATGAAGTCCCCAACCTCGAATGGCTGGGTTGCGTTCGCTGGTAAAAACCTGCGGGTCGTGGAGTTCGAGTACGCAAGCTCCGCCTGAAAAGATGACGCCCCTTCAGCCGTCGTCTTAGAATCAACGACCGGCTCGAAGCTAGAGACGGCCTCGAAAGTAGCCTGTGCGGACTTGAAGAGGCCCGGCGAGGGCGTCATGGAGCTTTCCCCGTCAGCCTCAACAGCTATCCCACTACCATACAAAACGCCGCTGGCTATCAAGGTGGGCTTCGCGTGTAACGAGGAGGAGCCTACCAGTGCGGCAGCGTTATCGAATAAAGGGCCGACGAACCCGACCCCAGACTGGACCACCGTGTACCGCAAGTCCACGTCGGAAACGGCGACAGAAACCGCGTCAGCGGAAGGTCGGATCTGGTACGAAGACAGATCTAAGGCATCGTGGAAGGAGAGTAAGCTTCCGAACGTTACTTCCAGGCCATTGTCAGTGCAAATTACAAGCATGGGGTGATTCACTACTTGCTGAGCTAGAGAATCTTTCTCGATTAGAAGTCATCGGAATGATCCTCCCCGACAACACAACGGTTCGTCTTCTTTCCGAGCCGGTCGCGGTCCCGTATCCCCTGCCAATAAGAACGGAAGTCATCATAGTAATAGATGCCCATCCTCCACCGCATGGCGTCAAGAACCTTACCGATCGGGTCGTTCGGAAAATACTCGTCTGAGAAGATGTAACGGATACGAAAGAGCGTGTGTGCCGGGCGCACCAAATCCAATATCTGACGGATAGCCGCGTCAGCGTCGAACACGTCAGGAGGAAAGCCGCCACCGGGAGGCACCAAGTAGTCTACGCTGAACCCAAACTGGTCCGAGATGTCATATCCCCCGGCCCCTTGCCGAGTAAGCAAGAAGTTCTCCGTCACGATAATGTTCTCGGAAATGAACAACTCCACGGCGTCGCTCATCGACTCAGGAACAGAGCCTTGAAAGTAAATCCGGATAAGGTTCAAAAAGAAGTTTCGGAACTCCTCGTCTGACCAACCGAGATCGGGCAATTTGCTGTTGACCAAGACCATGTACCCGACGATCGACCAGAGAAAGTCCGACCGAGTTGTCGCGTATTGCCTATCCCGATCGATGTCCTCAAGTGCCAACTCTAACCGAGCTATCTCTACCGCCACGGCTTTGAGGGCCTGTGTGTAGTTCGGCCCCTGGACACTCGACAGATAGTTAGAAGCGAGCAGATTTAACAGGGTAGTGAATATTGTCTGTGCTCGTTGAATGAGCCGCAGATTATACTCTTTACCTTTCTGCTCGACTGTCGAGTTGAGACGGTCATCGCCAAAAACGAATCTAGCCATTCTTACCGCCTCTTCACACTTCCGTGTAAGCTCTGTAGGTTATCGTGAACACTCCCAGATTCAGAGCCTCCATCGAAGCCACCGTGATGTCGTGGGAGCCAGAGTCTCCTCGAATCACATAACTGATCGCGTACTCATGCTCTTCGGGGTTGTCGGGAGGAGTCCCAGTCCCCAACAGGGACAGGACCACGTGGTTGGCCGTACGGCGTAAGCGCTCCGCCTCATACTCGTTGGGTAGAAACCCTTCGGCTGCGAGCGTGGCATCGTCGGAGTACCCCACGATTACCGCGCCACCGGACCCTATGATGTAGGCTTGGTCCTCCGCCGAACATACGAGAGCCAGGGTAGTCGAGAGCGTCATGGCCTCATCGTCCTGGAACACGCCTTTATGCTCTGTATCCAGACCGCCTCCGTCGGTGGTTGGGTAATTCAGGGCATCCGTCAGGATGTAGGCGAGGTTCCCTCCAATATCCAGCGACGGGAGCCGAACGTATGTTGAACGTAACCCTTCCCGGAGGCGTTGACTCACATCCTGGTACGCCATCCGAGCCATTGGCAAGACGTTGAATTGAACGCCCGTGCTGTTGTTGATCGCAGCATCCACGTTCGATTGCGCGGTGTCCTCTCCGATGAGCTTCTTGTTCAGGTCAAGAGAGACGTTGTTCCGGATAACAGGGTCAGAGTTGTCCTTCGTAGCCCCCTTCTCCAACTGGACGGTCGTCTCGATATCGACGGCGTTGAGGACAGCTTGCTTGACCAGAACGTCGGCCGTCACATGCCGCTTGTTGTTAACGATGGCCTGTAGCTGTTGGATAAGGTCGTTGATCACGTACGTGACGATGAAGTTCTCGTCGTGGACATAATCCACGGACACCTCTTCGCCGTTGGCAATCTGGGAAGCCTCTGTCCGAACTATCCTGGCAGGGGTAGTAGCCGTTCCCTGGACTATGTCATAATCGGGTGCTGTAGCGCCGGGAGGTTCGTATTCGAGCGTTCGACTCTCGTTGAACACCCGTATTGTAGCAGTGTTGATACCAACACTCCCTAACGGCTCCTGTTCGAATCCAATGAGAACGTGAAGCTCGTCGTTGACAGTTATTGTGTTCCCACTGGGCACTCCGCCCGACGGAGTGATAGCCACGTAGTTCTGTGCAATTGTGCTCTCGCCGTCCAGGAGCGGATCGTCGGTTTTGTACAACTGATAGTGAGTGCTTGGGTCCAGCGCACCCGATATCTGTCCCACAACCGACACGACCCGGCGTACTGGTTGTAAGGTCATGTAGAAGCGGTTCACGACCCGGAACCGGTAATCCGCCTGAATGATATCGTCGATGGCTGTCGCCGGTTGCGGGATACCTGTGTTTATCTGGAACGTCTCGTAGTCCAGGATAACAACGCCGGTCAAATCGTAGTCCGTCCCCGTGGTGACGTTCCGAACACCAAGCCCCTGAGACGGATTGTTCAAAATCTCGATGATAGGCGTGGTTGGCGTCACACGCGAATCCAAGACACGGAAGATGAGGTTGGTTACGTCTATAATCTGACACTGGGTATCGCGGGCCACGTCGAAGGTGAAAGCGAACGTGTCCTGAACTTGCCGCTCCTGGACGCCTTGAATCCAAACATCGACCTTACCGCCGATGTGCTTCTTTCGCACCTCATCGTAGTCACGCATCATGAGGTTGTCGCCGCTCTTGATGATCTTGTTCTTGATGACGCCGATCTTGGCGGCGGCAGTCGCGGCATAACCAGTTTCTGTACCAGTATCCACTGACGCGAAAGCCAGTATCGACCGACTGGCCAGGGCGGCGTTGGATTCCCTGTCATCACCAAAAACGGTGGCAGCCTCATTGGTAGCTTGTAGACCGCTAACGCCGACCAGGGTCGTGATCGCCCCGGCTGGAACATTGCCCGCCGAGCCAGCGGCTTCCGCCACAATCGAGACTCGTAGCTCGTACCGGCGAGCGTCGAAGTTGTAATAAGCGTCTGCGTTATCGGCCGGAAGCACAAACGATCCGCCGATTCTGAACCGCTGAGCCGTGACACCGGTCTCTTCGTCGGCCGTGGAAATAGCAGTAGACCCCGCTGGTACGGTAATATCCTGGGAGGGCCGAGTTGCCGTGTAGAGGGTCAGAGTGCCGGTCGCCTGTCGGCCAGCCAGTCGTGTTAGATTGACGTTGGCGGCCAACTTATCGAACTGTTGATCGATAAGAGACTGGACCGACGTGTCGTTCGTGTACCCGAGAGCAGCCTTAAGGGCTTGCTTATAAGCACTGCTCACAACCGGGTCCGAAGTCCCGTCCCCACTCACATTGTCAATAGCAAGCAGGGTCAGGAAACTCTGGCTCCGGTGAACAAAATCCAGCAAGAACCAAATGCGCTCAGCTTCCGACGCAAACGGGTCGATGTTTACGTCTCTTGAGACAGAACCAGGAACAAGGGAGATTTCGGCGTTGACCCTGAGGACGGCGGCTACATAGTCCGTGACAATCTGGGCTTGCGTACGACCTGGAAGATCTCGAATCGTGGTGTCGATGACCAATGGGGACCCAAGAACCTCCTGCGAATATGGTGTTTCCACCTCTGTGTTCGTGGTTGGGTCCCAATAGACACCCGTCACAACATAGTAAAGCGGGGCAGCGTCATCGACACTAATGAACTGATCCGTATTGATGAAACCAGTCCCTCCTGCGCGACTATGGGTCCATGCGATAAACTCGTCGAACCTGTAGTTCTGAAGAGTGCTCGTGAAACGAAGTCGCCCCGCCAACTGTTGGTTGTCGTGGAAGGAGTCCATCCGAATTTCTAACTCATTGCCGAACTCGTCTTCTTCCGTAACCCGGATTCGCAGATTCTTGTTGGCACTCACATCCCATTCGGCCAAGTCCTCGTAGTCCAGGATGTCTGATTCTTCATACTCAATAGGAGTCGTTACCGGTTTCTCGTTAATCCGGTAGTAACCAGAGGTTCCAGACGGTTCTACCGACGCATAGAAGTTGAAACCCAAGAACGTGGCCGTGTCAGTGGTAACAATGACGAGATCACCCTCATCGTCCTGGATTACGTTCTCGATAGGTTGGGGTTTGGCGACGAGAATGTCGATCGTGTCTCTATTCCGATGGACTCTTATTCCCGTGGGAGTCTGTGTTTCTTGAGTGTCCGGCTCCGCCACCCGTGTCACAACAACCGAAGAAGGTGCCGAAACACTCCCTACAATATCCACAGTCCTGATCAGGATTGTGTTAACGCCAAACTCTATGGGCAGTCCGGTCGGATAGACCGATAAATTGGGGATCGTGAAGCCTTGTAGAACAAAGCTTACCAAGTCGGGGTCAGATACGAACGGAGCACCGTTCACAGAGATCTGGATCGAAACCGTTGGGACATCAACGGTACCCTCGATAACGATCGCCTCTTGGTTAGTGGTGAACACAAGGTTAGTGGTGTACCCACTACCGTCTCGAAGCGCTATTTGTGGAGCCGTTGCCATACTCTAACCCGATAAGACCGTCCCGCTTAGTGATTGCCGGATAGTTCCGCCTGTTGTGTCTGGGAGTTCCAAAGCCTCTGGCAACTGCAAGCCACGAGTGAGTTGGATAGGTTCACTAGAACGATTTTGAACAGTACATGTGACGAAAACAACAGTCGGGTCCTGGGTGCTTTGTTCTAACACCACCGACAAAAGCCTGAACGGAAACTCCCTGTCCGTCACGGTTTGCCCGACATTTTCTTCTTGCTGCCTCTTGATAGACTGCCAACGGTTGAAAGCTTGGTACAAATCCGCTGTGATAATGTTCTGGGTGAAACCGCCCGCTGCCATCTTCTTGCCTATAGACTCGATGAGTTGAGTCCCGTACCACGTGTGCAGAGGGTTGCTCCCCTGTATCGTGTAAAAGTCTTTCTGTAGCTCTTGGATGAGCAAAGCCTCATCCCGAAGCTCGATGATCTTGCCATTCCTGTCATAACGCCAGTCGTGCTCGACGCCGACGCCACCACACCGCCGACATTCTTCGCGGATCGTAACATACGAGATCTCAACGAAGTCGGAGCCGCTCCGTAGGGGTTCGTCGAAGATAACCAAACGAGTAGGACGATCCTCAAGGGTTGTGGGATCGCCAACAAGAGTCCACCCCGGAACAAGTTGTTGGCCACGGTAATTCCGGTGTGCCTGGAACCCGAAGACGCTGGCTGCCGTGCTCGTGCTCTCTATGAAAAAACTGTTGGCCGGACCACTTTCCAGGGTGGATAGCGCCAACCGCTCATTCACCACGGAAAAGGTAATACCTCGAACCTGCCGATTCAGGAGCGCCGCCACCCGAGCAGCGTCCATACGATCCAAAGCGGGAAGAACGGCTGTCTGGACACTTCCCTGGTTCACCGATATGTCCAATGTGTCATCAACCCCAGTCGTGACGCTAAAAGGACCTCTCTTGGTGCCCGAAGTCTTGGCCGGGAGGGAGACACCCTCCGATGGCACCGAAACCTCGTTATTTAACAAGACTTTGACGGACGTTGTAGATGAAATCGGCCGTATTGGGCGAACAGTCTGTCGGTCGTCGGCTACGAACAGCGCCTCTTCGACCACCTCGTGTGGGCACACCTGATCTATTTGCAAGTCAAAAGACATGTTACGCCTTCGGCTTGACGGCCCCGTCCAAGGTCCGCTCGTAAGAAACAGGATCGCCGCGTTCCGGCCCTGGCATATACCCAGCTACAGGGGCGCGGGCGAGCTTACCGTGCGGATCTGGGTCCGCCTTATCGTTCGTGATCGCCATGTATTGCCGATCATTGGCTAGAGCCTCGATTTCACTAATGTAGAAGGCCAAGGACCCGTCAGTCTCAACACTCTCCTTGAGTAGCCTCAACTCGCTGATTTCGGCTTCTAACTGATCGGCGTAATCCAAGGCCCGTTGGATCTTACGCTCTAGGGCCTCCCTCCTCCTGTGGAGGTCCTCACCGACCCAGTGACGCATCTTTTGGATCAGGAGAGCCGATTCGGCGTCAGACATGCCCAAAACACTAAGAACTTCACCATTGCTCATGAGTTGCGCCGGTTTTGTCTCGTCCCCGGCAAGCTGGTAGACAGGTTGCTTCTTGCTCCGGACCTGTAAATCGAATTCGACCTCGCCTCCAAGGGCCTCGTAAACCCCAAACAATTTCCCCACATATGTGGTGGGCGGGTCGCCAGCGTAAGCCGACGGGACGCCTCCGTCATCAAACGCAAAGGCCAAGTTGCCTATCCGGTCTCGCTCAGACTCCAGGTGTACGATCCGAGCGTCAATAAGCTGTACCTGATCCTGTACATACTTCTTGAACCGCTCGAACTGACTGGCCGTAAACGTACCGTTAAAATCAAAAGACACTTACGCCTCCACGTTATACGGCACCATTAGAAGATCAGAGAAAAAGCCTCCTCAAATGGGCCGATATCAACCGCTACGTACGCAAAGGACACGCCTCCTGTGTACCCTCCGGGACCGCTGGGTGGCGGTGTCCCCCCGGCGTTATCGATCAACCTTACCCATTCGTTGACATCCCCTTCCACAGACGGAACACTTAGAATGTAGAAGCCGACCGAAAGACTTAACACAAAATCCAAAATCGAAATCAAATAAGCCAAGAACTCTTCTAGGACATCGATCTTACGGATAAGAAGATCGATGAAAGCCTTGAGTTCGTCTATAACACCCTTGTAGGCGTCAAGAAGAGCTTGCATCTTGGCGAGCAAGTCATATAGAAGCTGCCCCGACCAAGGTACGATATCCCTGAGAAGGCTGATCTGAATCCAGTCCGGGGGCGTTCCACCAAGAGTAAAAGCCTTACAGAAGTTCACAGCCCTTAACACGTTTTCGCGAACTTTGGTGTCCTCAAAAGCACGAGAGTAAAGAACTCCCGCGTCCTGTACCCCTCCCTGACCCGCCTCCGTGGGGTCCTGGACTTCTGTGATCTCGAACACAAGTTCTGAGATATTAGTAGCCGTCAGACCCTCTACGTCCGGGTCGCCCTCAGGGTAAGGGCCTTCCATAAGGGCCTTGAACGAAACGGCGTTGTTGGCCTCTAACATCGCCCCGGCCACGATCGACGCCAGACGGGTTGAGTTCCTCCTGACCAAGGAATTATTCCAAGGGAGTTCTGGTAGCTCGCCTGTGGCCGGGTCCGGTTGGAAGATAGAGGTGATATCAGTGGACCCGGCCCCCTCGAACTCCCCGCCAACCAACGGGATAGCCGCAAACGACGACAAAGGCCCGGACAGAGAGGTCAAAGACCCTTTTCCAATATCCTCAGGATCTGTGGGATCTTGGGCCTGACCGTTCTCATCCTTATCAGGAGGCAGGTGAAAGTTCAGGGAGAACGCCGTCTGGAACAACCGCTTGAGGTTCTCGATGACATCGAAGTCCTCCGGGTATTCCGGAATCCGTATAGGGCTGACAGGGGAAGCCTTTCCCATGACGGGCGCGTCGTTCGGGTCGGTGCCGGGCCACTCTATAAAAGGGACCTGATCCACCACGTTGGCTTCCGGTGATTTGAAGTTAACTGTCGTGCCCGTGATATCCAGGTTGCCGCTGTAAGCCCTGACTCTGTAATAATACGTCTTGTTCAACTCAACATCGTCGTCGATGTATCTGTAGGTGCCGAGTTGCCCCAGAAGAAAAGTCGCGGTGTTGGTAGTGGCGTCGATGACGATATACTTCTGAAACTTGTAGAACGGGTCGTTGTATTGATCGAACAGACGGGTCTTGCGTATGATGTTTTGGCCCGGCTCTCCGCGAGCCTCGAACTTCGTAGGGACTTCCGCCGTGACCTGACCACAGGCGTCAGGATTCCCTAGCTCAGATACATCGACCTCCCCTACCGCTGGGTTCTTCTCACTCTTCTCAATGAGGAACCTGGGAGGGATAAACTGAGTAGCAATTTGCCCGAATAGATCGGAGAAACCTGGATCTCCTGGGACAGTTGTCGGAGGCAGGGACCACTCAACCACAACAGACTCTGGCTGGTCCTGGAACACCTTGACGACAGAAAGTATAGGGTCCCCGTCGTCGCCTAACGGAAGTACTTTGAAGTTAGCCGGGGCCAAATATTGAGGGGATAGAAACTCCTTACCCAAGAAATCGAGCAGGATTTTCATCAGCCGGACGAGACCCAGCGGCCCCTCTGCGTCCGCCACAATAATAACAAACCCACTCTTCGTCACGACCGGGATAGGTTGCGGCCTGTTAGGGTCCCTGGAATCATATAACCCGGCCTTGTAGCGAGTCGTGAACGCGGGAAAACCACCAACGAAACGGTTGAAGTTAGGATCTACAAGAGGGTCGGGGACATCGAACCACCCGTAAATACCCGTCCGTTTGAGGGCTTCGAATAGCTGTAAGATCCTCTGGATGAGTGCTTCCAGGAGCGCCTTGAGCGGGTTGCCGAAGTCAATTAAGAAAGCCTTCACAGTCTCCAAAATGGCCTTGATGACCTCCAAAAAGACCATCAGGGTTTCGAGGATGTTCCTTGCCCCTTCCAGCAAATCCTCGCCGGGGAGTTTGATCTCGAAAGACTGCCAATTTGGAGGTGCGGCCATTAGCTACCGTATTGAAGCTTCTCTAGCTTCCGTTTGAGGCTGGCGATCTCGGCCTTGGTCGCGGCAATACCGAGTTCGCAGACCTGTTTCATGTGTTCGTTGAGCGCGAAGTTGCGCTTCTCCCATTTTGGAAACTCTTGCTTTTGAGTCTCACCCGGCTTCTTTTCGTTGTCCATTCTAAGCCTCCTCAACGGCAAGCAGTTTGATCAGTTGGTTGTAGAAGTCCTCTTGCGCCTCTATCCGATTATCAACGGCTATGGCCTGTTGCACGATCAGGCCGGACTTCAAATTGATCCTTGTGTCAATCCACGTGTACCGGCCATCGTACAATTTGTCGGTGTTGGCCAGGATGTTCTCGATAAGTTCTATCGTAGCCGGGATATCAGTAGTTAGACGGGCGTCCACGAGAACGTCCCTGGCATCCAGGTCGGATGTCAGCGTCGGCCGTGCAAACGCCGCTGGAACCCCCGCTACGGGAACCGGGTCGTTAATCAATGTCTGGAAGGCGATGGTGTTAGCTTCCAGGGCCGCAATACTCTGATAGAGAGTAAAGAGGGCCTGGACCGTGGCCTTGGACACACCAAAGAGCTTCACGATCCGGTAAGAAATACCGGACTGGGTGGCCGGGAAGGGCGTCTCAACCTCCAACTGGGTCTCCGAAAGGACGTTTTCGACCTGATAGATGCCCGCGTTGGGTCCGGCCACGATGTACACGAAATGGGCCTGAGACACCTCTGATGTAAGAAAGGTGCCGTTCACGTCATCGAGCGTCTTCAAGCCAACGGTTGTCTCTCCCGTAGCACTGGTGAAGATGTCGGTGAAGACCTGATCCAGGAAATCCAAAATGTACGTTTGCTCGTCGGCGTATACCCCCAACTGGCCCGTCAAAGCATCGTTCAAAAGAGCCAAGTAGTCGTTGGAGGAACCGCCATACGTGGCCAGCGAGTTATCAATTCGATACGCACCACCGGCTGTAGACGGCAAAGGCGCGTCCAACCGTACGTGCGTGTTATCTATAATATCTATGATTTGACGACGCTCCCCAGTGTTAGCACTGGGCGGGTCAACATAAACCACGGTGTAACCTACCCTCGCTTGACTCAGAAAGATCGCGGTGGCGTCGAAGAGTATGGTTGGATCGGGATCAAACATACCCAACCCGCCCACTGTGATGGAGCTAACCGCTATCTCGAACGTGACCGCGCCCGGCGTGGACCCGAGTGCCGTGTCCACCGTGATCGTGTTAGCCCCGACGGTCGTTATGCGAGCAAAAGCAGAAGGTCCATCGGGACCAGCGATGACACGGGCTATATCGTACTTCTCCGGATCTAAAGGCGGAGGAGGCCATGGACCCGCCCCGTTAGTAATGATCGTCCCGGTGCCGTCAATAGTACCTGTAGCCACGTACGGAGAGGTCGTCAGACCTCTTATGATGCCCGTCGGATTATGGATTATCTGGTCTTCTGTCCACAGGAACCCGTTCTGCTCGTTATCCGGGTCCGGCGTCTGGATCGGGAAGCTCAGATCCCCGTCGTCGTCTGTGATGCCACCATAAAGGGCCGGGAACTTTTCAGGCGCTGTTAAGGTATTGATCAGATTAATCTTACCCGAAAGAGCCTGTTCCTCCTTCAGAGGCGTGTTGGATATCGAAGAAATCTCCTCGATGTAAATGATCTGGCCGCTCTCTCCGTTGAACGAGTAATCCCGGCTAAAGAGATAATAAATCAACTCGTCAGGACCGGTTTGAGCGGAGCCGTCAATTGGGGAACGATAAATAGTAGTCCCCACGTCCGCCGTGCCCGCCAAGCCAGTTATACCAAGAGTAGTCGCTGTGACCGAAGTAACGGTAACAGGCGAACTGCTATCGTTGATATAGGTGCCGTCACGGCGCTGAACGATACACTCCATGCCGGTTTTGAAAGGTGGCCGAGCGTACTCCTCCGAGCCTTCCGCGACATCTACCTTGAGTAAAGCCGGACCAGAAAACTCGGTAGACTCCATGACGACAGCCCACGCGAGCCGTGTGCGCAAACCAAATACGAGTGTGATATTGGTTGACCCAGTGTCCGCGACCTCGTCCCCGGTTTCCGATGTGGGCGTGACCGCCGACACAGCGTAGAAATTCTTGTCCGTCGGGTAGAAACGACTCCTGGTTCCAGGGATGTAATACTTCTGGAAGGTGCCGATAGAGGTAACAGCGAAAGGCGGGAAGGTTATCTCGTAGGGAGCGTCGGATACCTTGATAACATCGTCAATCTGGTTCGTAACTGGTCCAGGAGGATGCTCCGCGCCCGTTGTCCCGTCAAACAGCAACAGCCCGTCATTGTTGCCCACAACACGACCGTCCAGAGCACGAAGATAGACTTCGAGGAGGTTGACGGCGTCGTTGTAGAAAAGAAGCGTGGATCTGGCGATGATATCCTGGTTGGCAAGATGTTTTTCGTCGAAATAAAGAGACGGTCGGCCTTGCTCAAACAGTTGGGGTTGCGAAGCGTTCTCCGTCTGCGGGCCAGAAGAACCACTGCTCGCGTCTGACGCTATCTCCTGAGCATACTCGCCCCGGAAATTGGTCATCGTCTCAACGCGATAGTAGAACGAGTCAGGGGACAGGATGGAATAGTTGGCCAACAAAATCTGGCCCAGCAAACCGTTAGAACTGTTGGGTGTTATCTGACTCGTGTAAGAAGCACGTAGATTGATGCCCGCTTCCGCCACTTCGTAGCCCGTGTAAAAAATCGAGAACTCTTCTCTGGCCTTGAGAGCCTCCGAAAAGATTACCCGACCAGAGTTGTCGATCTGGAACTGGGTTGGTTCAACGAGAATAACACCCGGTTCCCCTTCGACACGCCGATAGACCGTGTAAGGTTCCGTTAGAACCGGAACACGACTTGTCTGTACCTCAGTGGTCGGAGGCTCGAAGATTGGTCGCACCGAGTAAAACAGAAGCTGGGAGCCGGACACATACTGCCGAATCGCATTGGCTGTTAACGAGACCTCCGTACGATTGGTTTCGCCGTCGTAATCCGTCCCTGACACCTGTAGGAAATCGGTGAAAGAGCCTCCGCTATCCGTGAACAACAACACTGTGCCGGTGCGGTAGGCATTGGTCCGATCCCCCGAAATCAAAAACGTGTTGCTCCCACGCGCAATGGCCTCAAAACTCTCAAGCTCCGCTGCGAAATACGACGGAGCCAGCGGGGCGCTCGTGATAGGAGTTGCTCCTGAAGAGACGAACACGTTCGGGTCCGTGAACGCATCCTGGAAAACCTGATTCCCATAGAGTTCGACAGTGGTCTCGTTTGTCGTCGGGTTGTATGTCGAGCTACCTATCAGATAGACCTGCTCGTTCTCGATACGAAGCAAGTAGTCTGGTGGGAAGCTCGCGGTGTGGTCTCCATGGACGGTGAATTTATTGTTCGGGTCCCCGTTCTCGTCAATCACGGCAATGTTAACAACAGCCGTCAGAATGGGCGGATTGAGCACCGTGATGGTCTTCTCCCCGCCCACAGCCTGAGTCACGTAGTAGTCGATGTAGACACGCTCGTCCGGCCCGATGGTCGCCCCATGGGGCAGCGCATCTGTCAAATGGTCGTCGGGGAGAAACGTAATCGTAGATGCCGCCGTATCTACCGTACATTGAACCCCGAGTTCCTGTGGGCGACCGCCTCGAAACACCGCAGGGGGTGGGTCATCAGCCACATCCAATCCAGCCACGTTGAATTCCAAGGTGGACGTAGGGGTTGGATGATCCTGAGTGATCTCCTTACGGATCAAGAACCGGCCATACTCCTGTTGAGGAGGATCAGGGTCCGTCGGCGGTTCAGTGGAAGGCGGTTCCGTTGTGTATGTAACCAGGATCTCCTCTAGGGAGAGCATTCGGTCAGTAAATTGGATCAGCCCCAAACCAGCTTGAAGGATATAGTCGGTCTTGATGACCAGTTCCCGCATCCAGAAGACTTCGGTCCCAAGATCGGCTGCGGAGAAGTTCAGATTACCCGTCGCCTCGCTTATCTCCACGGTCCCGGCTGGCGGGCTGGTGAAATCAAGGTCCGTAGGTACGAGCACAACCGTGGCAAACTGGGCGGCGGCGGCCGGGCCGAAGCGGAAACCAGAGGTTGTGACGTATGCCGTCGGGATGTTCAGACGAGGAGCGTTAGTAGCTGGCCCCAGTGACCGTAAGCGTTGTACCTTGGTGGACGGATCGATCAGTATCACTTCACCAAAGAACCGGTCCGCGAGGATTTCCCGGTTCTGCCGAATAGTATAAGCCGCCCCGGTAACACTCGCGGGAGACGCTACGTCCGTCTCCAATTCCGTCGCGGACACAACATTGGCGACCGTGTAGACCCCTTCGGCGGCCGTTGTGGACACCTCTATCAAATACCCAGGTTGAATGCCCGTGCTGACAAAATCAGCTAGAGGGTCTTCAAATGTGGTCCCTGAAAACGAGGCCACCCCTTCCACGATGATCGGATAGCTCGTTACAAGGGAGACAACACCAGAAGTCGGATCAAGTAGTGCGTCAGTCCCAAGAACCAGCGGAGTGTAAGTACCGGTCCCTGGACCTGTCTCAAGCTCCAAAACAATGTTACCAGTCAAGACCAATGGGTCCGGTAACGCGACACCCGTGGTCGGCTGAAGAATTGGCACCAGTGTCTGATACTTACGCTGGGCGAAATACAACACGCCTTCGTCGAAGCCGATGTAATACCCAAGCCCTGTCGGCGGAGAAGGCACATCGAGACGCGGGAAATTGCTCGATATGTATGTGCCTTGGCCCTGAGCGATTTCTATGACGAGGGGGTAGGCTGGATCGTCGATAGGCGTCGAGGGTAAGAACACCTGAGGGGACGCGATAATAGGGTCGGCCCAAACCGCGTTCGTAACCTCATAAAACGCTGTGACATCCTTGATTGTCTGGGACGCATCGAGATTCACAGGTGTGCGTAGGAACCGGACCGAAATACCACGCTCGATCGGAAGGTCTCCGAATATGACAGTTACCGACTCCCCGGCATATTTGGCTTGATCGGCGGCCGAAAACTGGACCGCACCGGAAGACGGGTCAACCTGGACCACCCCGGTCTTGCCCGAAGAGAACAAGGCGCTGTCCAGATACGTGAATTGAGGGAACTGGTAATAAGGGCTGGCGTTAGGGAGCGCGAAAATCAAATCCACGCCGGTCGGCGGCAACCCTGTGATAGCCGCTGGCGCGGCGATATCGCCCAGTACCTGTCTTGGAAGCGTCAGCCCTTTATCGTACAACACGCCGTCGTAATAAACCGGTGTCCCGGAGTAGTTAGATATGTCAGTCGGGTTGAACTTCAATCGTCCTGTGTCCAAGGCCCAGTTGACCGTTCCAGACGCCGGGGACGGCAAAGGCTCAGTCGGGAACTCGACAGTCTCCAAGTACAACCCGAACCCGAACCTCAGTAATGGGATCTGACCGGTACCCGGTATGGGGTTCAAGAGGACAACGTCATCGTCGATCAACCCGATGCTTGTCGAATCTTTGAACTCGAAGAACTGTTGCTGTTGCCACCGAACAAGCTGACCGGAGTAGGTCGTCAGGTCCCCGGTGTTCCAGTTCAGGTGCCCTGTCTCAAGAGACAACTCGGCTGTCCCGGAAGGAGGACTGCCAAACCCGGAGTCATCGGCTACGATGGAAACTGTCCAGGTTGTGCCACTTCCCGTGGAACCGACCGCCAGACGGTATGGCGCTCCCAGCACAGGGGCGGACCTTACCGGAGGTCGAACCGTTATCCGATCGACGTTGGAGTCTACAGTGAGAGTCCCCGCCTCTGTTACAACGCTCCCAGGCAAAGGTGCGAATCGACCGGCAGCGGCCTGATAATCGAGGCGCTGGACAACCTCGTTCTTGGTCCACCCGAACTCCGCGTTCGCCAAAAGACCGGCGATTGGCGTCCCCTCAGAGGTGATCAAAACCAGATAATCGTTACGAGGCTCCGACTCATCAGAAGGGTAGGCTGTGTCGAAAGCCGTCTGATCTGAAATATAGTTGTCCGGCGTCTGTGTGAACGGAGAATTGGCTTGACCAACTCTAATCGGTTCCAACACATATCCGCTGATACTGAAAGCCATTAGATCACCGACCCGAATCCAACACCCACTCCGCCCGCAGGAGAGGCCGAACCCACGATAGGCACAGGTTGAACAAACGCCGCAAAAGTTATGTCCAAGGCCATGCCAATAGCTGTCGCCGTTTTGATGGACCCTTCACCGACCATCCCCACCGCCGCCAGACCAGTGATCATGGCCGGAATCGCAGAAGCCCCGACGATCTTGGCCACTCCCGTGCCCGTTCCGATACCGGGATGATTCGTCTGTATAAGCGCCAACGCTATCCAACCTGTCATGAGTCCATTTGATAGCCCGGTAATCATCAAGGGCGACATCGGGCCTAAGATTCCCATCGATGAAAAGCCGGTATACAAAGAGGCTTGTAAAAGAGGGAACGGTACGATCAATGGTATGATGCTGGTGCCTACACCAAGGGTCCCGGTATCAACCGTTGTAACCTTGGCGTAAATCCCAAAGTATTGGCAGACCCCAATCGCCACTCCGAGTGAGAACTTAGGCACACCGATCCCAATGTTGCCGACGGCAAGTAGGTTCGGGGCGACGAATCCCGTCGCAAGTGCTGGCGGGTTTAAAGGCATCAGACAGATCTCACCACAGCGCACCCTTGTAATGGTAAGCCCGTGATCCAATCCAGGCTGGGCGAGCCAGGAGGCAGCATAGGTATACCTCTTGACACACCAAAGGCTGCGGCGGGCGCTCCAAGGAGGACCTGAGCGGAAGTAAGGACTATCCCCACAGGAGCCGTCAACGTCATGGCTGACCCGGCTGTGAGACTCAATGCCAAACCGGCTGTGACCGACACCGCTCCAGCGGCGGCAGCCAGAGACAGTGCTCCGGAAGCGGTAGAAATCGAAACAGCACCCGTCCCGACAGTTACCGAATAGGCCCCAGCCGGAACATTCACGGCCATGGCACCGCTGGCGACGGTGGTACTCTTTGCCCCAACAGTGATGGTTTCTGCCACTCCACCGGCCAGGACGGTCGATACCTTTCCTCCGACCACCACGGTTTCCAACACCTGCATGGCGTACTGGTACTGACTCTTCCCGGAGACAAGGACATTGTACTCGCCAGCGTTTACCCCCATGCCGGACTGAGCATTGACGCTGTACCGGTCGGCCAGGACAGCGTAGCCGCCGTTCACAGTCGTGGCCTTGGCCCCAGCGACGTTCTCAACACTATCCCCAGAACTGTAGGCTTCACGGTTGCCTTGAAGGTTCTCGCTGTACGCCACATTGTTGTTGTCCTGGACGCCTTGAGCCTCCACAACATAGGACGAGTGCGTGCGGAATTTCAGGCCAGCGCCGGACGAACTGCCCTTGAAGTCGAAGACAGCCCCGCCTTCGAGAGTCAAATGGAGAGCAATGTTGTCGGGTTTGGCTGCTCCGAGACGCATCTTGAGAGCGCCGTCCATGTTAACTTCGGCGGATACGTTCTTGGTCGCCCCGGAACTATACTTCTCAGCCCTCGACCCTGGAATGTTGACAAACAGCTTGCCCTGCTTAGAGATAGCGGCGGCGAAGGCGCTCGTCGTATCCGACTTCCCAGCCGGACTTGGCGGCGGCACGATGCGAAGCAAAAAAGCGCCAGCCGTCGTGTAAGTCTCCTGGTCGTCCAGGGGCGATCTAGCGATAGGCTCTGTAACGAAATTGGCTTTCCCCGTGGCCAGAAAATCATCGAAGATCCTGGGACGAAGTATCTGACCGTATTGTTGTAGCCCTGTAGACGAGGAGGTGTCGTTCCCGATTAAGGTTCCAAGGATGCGTTCGATGTAGACCGGACGCCTGTCCATTTGAAAACCATCGACCTCTTCGCGCACCTCCTGAGTCAAATCAGTGGTGTGGGATATCTCTACGCGATCCTCTGTGTACACTTCCGCCACACCCCTGTTGTCGGGGTTCGCATCCTCTGTGTTCGCGCCAGACAAATTGGCGGGGTAATGAGCCTGACGCCCATTGGAAAACGTTATGGACGGGAATGCTGTTTCATTGTTGATGGCGTCCAACACCGTGCCTTCAGACACAGTAAACCGCTTGAGAATGTCACCGCCGTAGTAACCCTCGTCGGTAGTTTTGAGCTTCTTACCCTCTGAGAATATGTCGGGCGGCAGAAAGAACCCGCTCCTGCGAGCGGCACCAGAGAGGCGAAACACCCCAGCATCACTCTCCACACGATGTAGGGACTGCGATACCAATGTCCTATCGCTGTCTCGAAGCTCGAAGAGATCCCCGGCCCGGTTGATCATCCTCACATCTTTGGTGAGGGCAAACTCAGACCCCGAAGCGGACATCCCGCCAACGTCACCCGGCTGTAGCTTCAGTCGCTTATAACGGGTCTGAGGGGTGAATACTTTTCTGTAAAGGTCGGCGTCCTCCGGGTCGATCTCGGCCGGGTTCGACGCGGACAACGGATCAAAACGCATGGCCGAACGTTTGCCGGTAGGGACGTACCCAAGAATCACAGCGTCCCAGATCTGCTTATGGCGTCGCCGGTACCCGATGAGCACCATGGAGTTGACCTCAGGAATACCTCCCCAAAAGCTGCGCGGGCCGGTCATAGCCTGAGTCAAATCGATCTCGAAACGTTCCGCTCCGCCAGTGATCACCCTGACATCACACTTGAGTTCCACCTCGTCAACGCGGGTTATGATCCCGAGCTTTAAGCCGTAAGGGTCTCCCTGATCAACGAACTCAGTTCCAGGCACGTACCCCGACGGGGTCTTTGGTATATAGTCAGTCATCAGGTGTTAGTTCTTAGCTCAAGTTGTTTGTTGGCCACGTCCTGGCGGAGTTCGGCAATTCTTTCATCGATAGATTCAATGGCCTTGGGGACATCAGTGCCAACCACAACAGCGTCGGATTCCAATTGCTGGACCAGACGTTCACGGGTTTGCGTGAGGCGTTGGATGCTGGCCTGATCCTGGCTGATCTCTTTTGTCAACGAAGACTTCTTCGCGTTGCTCCTGAGATTCTTGCCGAACGCCTCCCATGACTTCGAGATGTTATCCCGGTTAGTTCCGATGGCCCCAGAAGTGGCCTCTGGATCACCCAAGGAGAAACGGTTAGGAGCAGAGAAGGGAGGGGCGAACTGCGACGGACGTTCAATCTCCTCGGCTTGTGTGGCAACCACTCTTGGAGTCTTAGGTAAGTAGTCGCCTCGGATAGCCTTTTCAAACTCCTGGTGAGGAGTATCGAGTTTCTTGTAGAGATCAACTAGAAACCGGTCAACCTTGGAGATCAGTTCTGTGCTGGACTGCCCGAATATGGAATTCTCGGTTTGATACTTGCTCTGCACCTCCTCTAATCTCTCTTCCGCCTCCGTGAGGCGGACCTTCAATCTTCTAACCACCCTTTGCTGATCCAGATGTTCGTTGGTGATAGCGGCTACATCAGCGTCAGGTTGGTTTAGCCGCCGGTCGAGTTCGGCCAATCTTTCCTCCGCCGTGCGTACCTGGGCCGTCAAGGAATTGACGTTCCGGGCGGCAGCTTGTGACGCCCCGCTATTAACCGGACCGCCCAACGCTTCCAAGGAGGACAAGGCTGTTTGTTCTTCTTCGGCCGACGAACCTCCCGTGAGAGTTCTAACTTGATACCCGGAATTGATGAAAGCCAGATCTTGTCGCCCTGTAAGACAAACACAGTTCTCATTGTTGTATGTGGAAGCGTCTTTGACGGACATCTCCATCAAAGTTAAGGCCCGAGACAATTGCGAGGCTTCGACTTCGGGGGAACCCTGATTTTGCTGTGACCCGAGAGGAGCGTTATCGACAAAGTTGTCCCCAACATCAACGAATTCCGGTTCCCGGCTATCTGGGTTCAGAACGGCCGCGCTCTGTCGTTCCTCAGGAGTCAGAGTGGTCAGAGTTCCGGCCGGGTTAGCATAACCTGTGTGGACCGTGGTCAACCCTTGAGACTCGGCTGTTAACATCTCCTGCATACCGCCCGATAACGCCAGTTGCACATCAACCGTGGCCCGGCTCTGAGTTTTGGCGTCCACGTTCGTGATCAGTCGGCCGTCCTTCAACGAGACACGTCTGCCATAGCGGTAATGGCCAATGACCTCGAACCCCCTTTCGTCGCTCACCGGACGTATCATGGCTGTTTGAGACGCAAGGACATTCAAAGAAGAATCCGACTTCGGCGTGACGTTTAGGTTCTTCTTCGGTAGTGTTAGAATCTCGCTAATCGCGCCGCCTCTGGCAGAAGCGTCGTGGGCGTAAATGTAGACACCAGCGGAATTCAAACCGTATTGATAACGATTGTTCAGGTACTTGTCGGTCAACGCATCTTCATCATTTGCCTTAAACTTCGGATGGATTCTCTCGTCGTAAGCATCCTTGGCTAACTGGGTCTGAGCCTGAGCCTCCTTTGGAACATACTTGTTCGCGCCACCCTTTTTCTCACCCGCCTGATCACTTATGTCAGCCGGGGCGAACGGCCGAGTGTAAGCCATCACCACGTTCGGATAGCCTACGATTCGACCAGTTTTCGGGTGCCGTAGAATGAGGGGTTCATAAGGGTTGTCGTCTCCCGATTTAGAATTGAAAGCCTCTTCGGTCGGCGGCACGGAGGCGGCGTTGCGGACATCCAAACTGAACACGCCGCTTTTGGATAGCTGCCGGGAACTGTAATGAAAGGAGTCGGGAGTCCCCGCCTTGTTCTTTTCCGCTTCACCGGAAAACTTCTGTAACTTCAATACTCCGACCCCGCGAGGCGCGATGAACTTGGAACGCTTGGCCGTCAGGTTCAGAGTCGTCATAGCCCGGCTTCCCGCCGAAAAACTATGGCTTATACCTTGCAGGTACCAGACTTGATCCTTGGGGGCGACATATACAGGGAACCCTATACGCAACTCAGGGCGCATCGGAATCGTCACCGTCCCCCTATGACGACGAGAGTTGAGCCTGTCCAGCAAATCCAAGCCATGGTAGAACATGGTATGGACGTTGCCCATGAACTCAGAATTGAGGGGCCTTGATCTCCAACCGTACTTTCTCAATAGGTGGTAGTCCGTAACAGATGTGAACGGTGTCACGTCGGCGGGCATCCCATAGTCGTTAATGCCTCCCCACTGTCCTTGTAGGATAATCTGTGTGACTACCTCTGACTCCGAATCTCCGAAATCCCAGCTTTCAATATCAATATCCTGAATCCAGGAGACAGGCTTGTTCCCCAACACGTCGAGGTTGTAAAAAGGCGGCTTGAAGACGATATCCCCTGTCACATCCATGTAAAATTCGAAACCTATGGCCTCCTTAGCAGCGTTCGCCAACTCTAACTTCGTCTGGAATTCAGACTGCCAAAGATCTACCTGCCCGGCTTGAGAAAAGACGTTCCGGTAGGCGGCTACATTGGAGGACGTGGGGTCGAATACCATCTGACCGCCATCGTTCCCCCCGTTGGCGTAGCTTACCGCCGTAGACGCAAAGCGCTTCTTTGGGACGGTGCCCGGTGGATTGCTCTGGGAATAGGCTTGGTAGAGCGTGTCCCCGCGAACTGCTACGCCCTGAGTCCCATAGAGAACCAGATTACTCCTCATGCGAGAGAAGCGTTGCTGCCAGTAGCCCATCAAATCAGCCAAAGCAGCGTCAAACACCGGCCGTTGGGCCGTTTCTTTTACCAACTGGTTCAAAGATCCTGTTCCCACGACGATGTCCCCGAACGACTGGAAAGCAAGGGAGAAAATAATGTCGTAGGGGTTCGTCTGGGCGTAGACGTTCTGCCCCATGTTCCTGCCTCTTTGTCCAGCGGGGACAGTGTAGGCAGGGTTGATGTTCATCTGACAGAGTTCCCACCACTTGAGTATGTCCGAACAACTGATGCTAACCGTGTGCTCTCCGCCAGAGTAGTTGTCCGTGACCTCCGTGATGATCCCCCAGAAGATCGGGTAATACTGCGGAATACCTTCGACCAGATAATACCCCTTGGCATAGATCTCTACTTCCATCATAGGGGTAATGATCGCGGTACCGTCAAAGTAAAAGTCGTCTATAGTGTGCCTCGGAATCGACAACTGTATAGACGCGCTGCCCGGCACACTCTCCACGCTCAAATCTGTCTGGATAGACGTGATATACCTATTGAAATCAAACGACCTGGAGCACTGCGGGCAACTCACCACCTCCTGTTCCCCATTAATGAAAACAATAGCGTCTGGAGCCGTGACTATTGTCGGCCGAACATTGGGGAGAAAAGTACCCTGGTAAGGTCCACGAGCCATCAAACGTCTCCAAGATCAAAATCAAACTCGCCGCCGCCAGTGAAAGCCTCTTCTTCTATCCTCGCCTCTTCGACTCCGGGGGGTAGGGGCACATCTGGGGCAGGTTGTTCGTTGTTACCCGTGGATAAGGGCGGATCAGCCGAACCTGTCGGCAACGATGGAACGGGAGGACCTTGACCGTATGTGTACTGATCATCGCCCAGATGATCGAGAAGGAACCAAGCCCGCACCGTAAAGGCGAATGTGTATTCCAACGTAAACGGGTCTGCGTCGGCCTCGGTGAGGTTGAACGTGTCAAAAGACCCCACGTATAGAATCCCGTCGTAATAAAGGTACACAGAACCTAACACCGAGAGATTCTTGGCGTGAGAGTTGCTGGCGGCAAGGGGATCGGGAAAATATATACCACCGTTGTTCTTGTAAATAAGCCACAAAGCCAGGAGGTTCTGGTAGCTGGCTGAGAACTGCCGAGCCGTACGAGAGAGACCAGGGCTATTACCTTCCGTCGTGTCCAAGGAATAGAACGCGGCAATCTTACCGGAACCCTCAATCGTATCCTGGTTGTCGCCCCAGTGTTCGATGATATGACCGTTCCGGCCCCAACCACCGTCGGCTATCAACTTCTCGGCCGATACCCTGAACGACTGAGGGTTGACCAGAAGACGCAGCGGCGGGGTCTTGGCCATCTGGTCCAGCGCGTCAAGCGTTTGATTGATCATCGCCCGCTGGGCGTGCATGAACTCCTTCCCAAGGTTTGTCTGATTCAAGTCCTTGTTGGCCACCGCCCACGCCGTCTTGAACGCTTTGTTAGCGTTCCTGGAACCTCCTTTTGCCCATTTACCCGAACTACGACCGTCTGGCTGAAACGGCTCGTACCCAACCGCCATACCAAGCTTACGTCTGGCTTGATTGATCTTGGAACGGTACTTCTTTCTTAACGGTTTCTTCGCCAGACGGAAGGCTACGTCCTCCGGAGTGAGATACCCCTTCGGCGGGGGCGGCTTATCTAGAGCTTTGTTCCTCTGGTAAGCTGAGCGTTGTCTCTTGGCGTTCCTGTATTCGGGTTCTCTGGCGTTACCGTGGTAGATAGAACCGTCCGGGTTGTTGAAGCCCCCGAGTGTCACGGCCTTGAGTTCGAAAGCGTTTCTCCCTTTCGACCGACCTTTGTAGAAACGCTCTATGAACGTAAGCTGTTCCTCCCGAGACATGGTCTCCATATTGTCCCACTGCTCCGGAGTCATACCTATCTTCTTACCCGTGGCCGTTGACTTGATGAATTGGATCAAACCCTTGGCTGTAACCTTACCGTCCTTATTCTTGGCCCCCGCTGCCGGATTCCAGCCGCTCTCGGCCTGGATCACACGTGCCAACTCTTCCGGCTGACAACCTAGTCGGTTACACATCACCACATACCGGACCCAGAAGTCCTTGTTTGACGTTGACGTTGGGCCATTAGGCTCCGTCGTTCTCGTTGAAATACCACCCGTCTCGCCTGGAAGATCTCCCGTGGAAGAAGAACTCACATCCGGGTTTTCCTGTTGTAGCTCTTCCAGGTTTTGCTCTTCGAGGGTGCGGATAGTGGCTGTACGATCCAGCAACCGGCCGGTGACGTTAGAAGAAGGTGGAATCAGACCGACAGCGAACATCAACGTCCGCTCTTGTTCCCACGGCTGAACCGTCGTTAGAGGAATGAACTGACCGTCAAGAGGGTCCTCGTGGAGCGCGAGAGCATGATAAAAACTCAACAATTCGTAGACGGCTGGCTGATAAAAGTCGGCCTCCTGTTCGATTTGCTGGTACGTCTTTAGCTCTGAGTTTTCAGTTGTCGTCATGCTCCAACCTCTGGTTCTGAGGTGGTAACGATTTTCTTAACGTTATTAGTGCTCCCGAAGTATTTAGCGCTCGCGTCGTATTTACCTCTTTGTGTTGGATTAACACCCAGGCCAGGAATTCTCATAATCTCCTCTTCGACCTTGAACGCCCACGACACGCGAAACGCGAAAGGTTGTTCATCGCTCTCTTCGGCGTCGAACGACCGGAAATACCCCAAGTAGGTCCCCCGGTCATACATGAGCATCACATGGCCTTGGAGCACAACATTCCCATACGGGTCGTAGACGCTCCCATTATTACGGTATAGGTCGTGGAGGTCCCGGTAACGGTCCCAGGCTATGGTCTTCTGCCGTAGCACGGACGACAACCCCGTGTAGATGTTCATGAAAGCACCGGTAGAGCCGTCGCAGTTGAGGTCCGAAAGCTCATCGCCCCAGTGTTGCTCTACGTACCCACCACGGGTCTGGAAACGTTCGACCTTCTTGATGTGGTTCTCTTGGAGGCTCTCCGGATTGACATGCATGACGAGAGCGTGCGGAAGAAGCACCCTCCGACTGTTGAACGGACTTGTTATCTGAAACGCCATGGGGATATTGGTCTTCCGCCGCTCAAGCCCGTGGGAGTAGTTAGGACTCTCGGTGGGGACCTGTAGCTCGTCGAAATCAGGGTTTGCTGACGGAATACGTGGCATCTATCCCTCAACGCAGACGTTTGTTCTTCTCGAACTGAGCCGTGCCCTCGATGACGCGAGCCTGGATAAACCGGCCGAAATCGCCTTTCAACGCCAACTCGACCTTCACACTGCCGCCCCCGCCAGCCCCAGCGGGAAGAATCCGCTCTCCAACACCTATAGGAGTCCACCCCTCCCCAGGAGGCAATCTGGATAACGTGGCCTTACCATCCACTATACTGGCAACAAGGCCACCAGCTTGCGCTGGTTTCACTCTTTTAGCTTCGACAAGGCTCGTAATCGTTGTGTCTGCCACGTCTCCTTTCTTCGTCGCGCCTTCGGCAACTTTCTCTCCAAACGTCGTTGGATCAAAGGCCCCTGACTTCATGCCTTCGGCCACCATCGCTCGATCTTCAAACGCGGAGTACATGTAATATTCAAAAAGCCCTTTGCGGATGGCTTCGAGAGTGGAGTCAGTGACCGCTTTCTTGTGATCACTCGAAGGTTTGTCGATAGCCTTCTTGACCTCCTCTACACCCTTAATGGTTTCTTTAGCCCCTGCCGCGACGGTCTCCCCTACAGCATCCACGGAATCCTTGGTTGACGCTTGAGCCTTCAAGTCCTCCTTGGCCACCTCTTCGGCAACCTTTTTCGGGACCGGCGCGTCGTCAGGAGGAGGGGAAGGAGCCGCTTTGGCTACGGCCTTGGTTTCGGCCGTGGCTTTAGTTTTGCCCCCGGCTCCCTCGAACCCCGACTCAGCAATCGCCTTCTTCATCTCACCCAGGTACCACACGAGATAATCAGGACCCATCTCCTTGCTCATCTTGTAGAGTTCTTCTTTCGTGGTACCCACATACCCCGCAATTGACTCTGTCCCTTCCAACTCCTTTAAACGCTTTTCCCGTTCTTCTTTCGGTAGTTCCCATAGGTCTTTGGAGAGTTCTTGTACTTTCTTATTACCCGCTTCGAGGTCCGCTATCATCTCCTTCCCCATGGACTCGATCATCAAGTTCCTGGCTTTCCATATGTCACCCTCGGAGTCCTCCAAGGCTTTGGTCATCCTTGGGTCGCCCACCCTTGTGGCCGCCATTCTGAAACGCTGACCGCGTTCGGCCTCCACCCCACGCCCAACAACCTTGCCGAACTTGTCTCCTAACCACTTGAAGATGTCCCCTATAGAATGCCACACCCCCATCATGATGTTATAGAGCTTGTTCAACAAGAAATCGGCTATGATCCCCAACCTCTCCGCAATACTAACTTGATGGTCAGCAATCTCTTTTTGAAAATTCCTTTGGTCTTCGACGCCTTTGATCAAATCCTTTTGTTTAGCGTCCATACTGTGCCAAATTTTTGAAGCCGTGGCGTCACGGACCTCTTTCGCGGCCCCGTCCTTCTCTAAAGTGACACCCAAATTCTTCATTAGAGTTTCTTCAACAGCGGTGATACCTATCTGCTTACGCAACTCTTTGAGTTGCTCCTCACTCTTGCCCACTGACTCCTTCTGATACCTCTCGATCTTGAAGGCCAAATCCATTTGTACCTGCTCAACCCCGGCAGCCGCCTTCCGGTTTTGATCGATCATCTCATCGTTAAAACCGGTCATAGCCTCGAACGCAATCTTCTGTTGCCCCACAAGTTGGGACATCGGTTTGCCGAACCTCTTCTGAGAGATCTTGTCTAAGATTTGTGTCACAGCTATTGGACTAGCATCTTTCAAAGCAGAGGCTATTTCGATCAGGTTCCCGGAATTTAATTTCCCTTGCATTATCGTCGCATCGAGTATGGCTTCTCGTTGAGCGCCCGTAAGCTTGTCACTGAACTGCGCCATCGCTTTAACAACGTCTCCTGTTTTACCCTTAGTTATTTCAGGGCCTAACACCTTAGCTATATCCGGGCCTAGATCGGTAAGCATCCCCTCAACCCTCCGTCCAAGGTCAGCTTTGAGGACCCCCCCTACCTCCTTCTTTCCCCCGAGCATGACGGCACGGGTCCGATCCAACAATCCTTGGCCCTTGAAAAATTGAGTGATCGTCTGAAGGTATTGTTGGGCATTGCGCGGACTCATGGTCTTGCCCAGCACCGTCATAACCTTGACTAAGTCAGCCATGCGAAGCGTGAACAACGACAGATCAGCCGAGAAGCTTTTAACGAGTCCGAAGAATTTGTTAGAGGCCATCCCCGCCTCTTCGGCTCCTCTCGTCATCATTTGAAAACTGGTGTTGACGGTGTCTAAGCCCATGCCTACTTCAGTCATCAACTCACCTTGAAGCTGGCTTAGCTCATTCAAGCTCACCCCAAAAGCGCGTGAGTAGGCGACGGACATCTGGATCGTATTAGCCATCTCATCGATACCAGCCGTCGCCCTCTCGGTTTCCTCTCTTAACCGGCGAAGAGTCACCCCCTCCGCTGTCAGGGAACTTATGAACGCCTGAGCGGTGTCTTTGGAAATCCCCCACTGGACGTTACTCCAATCCATCGCCGCGTCACGTACTACTTTAAGGTCCGCTTCTAACGCTTCAGAGGCGTCTGACACGTCCCCTAAATTCCGGCTTAAGTAACCTGCCGTGCTCGTTGTCTCTAGTATACCCTTGTGAAATCCTTTGGCCGCTGATTCTGCGTCCATGAAAATCTTCATGAGGCCCATCACAGCGCCTGACATCAACCCTATGAATGGTGCGGCCTTGGAGAGCACTTTCACTATAGGCCCAAGACCTTTGGCCAGACCACCTGCCCCCCTAGCAATGCCTCCCATCATTCCACGTTTCGCCTTGGGGTCCATCTTCATTTCGCCCATGGCCATGAACCCCTTCCCGCTCTTCTTTAAGAGGCCCCCTAACGCTTTCCCAGCCCCTGGCAAGTCCTTCTTCGCAATGAGTTCAAGAGGTTTTGCTATCTCTTTACCTGCCTCACGGGCAGCGTCTATACCCGTGACCATTTCGATGTCTATGTCCTTCTTAGCCTCCTTGGCGAGCTTACCAAGCTCGTCCAATTTCTCTTTCTTTCGTTCTTTAATGCCCCTAATCTCTTCTTGTATCGCTGCTACCTTTTCCTCGCTGGCTCCTCGCATCCTAGCGTCGGCAGTAGCCATCTGCTTGTCGATTTTAGCTATATCGTCTTCAAGCTCCTGCATCGCTTTGAGAGCGGGAGCGAAGGCGGGCTTAATTTTACCCAGCTTCGTGATGTACTTCCCCATCGTCGTGGAGACATCCCTCTCCTTCTTCTCAATCGCGCCGAGATATTTGTTCGCTGCCTTCTTGAAATGCTCCATGGACTTGATCACGTCTTTGGTGTCAAGTTGGAACTGCATGTGAAGCACTTCTGATTTGGACGGCTCTGGCATATCTAACCCTTATTTCTTAAACGAGTCTGTCGCGGGCGTCTTCCGAACCGGGAGTGCTGTCGCGCCTGATGTGTCTCGGTCTGTATTAGCAATCTCAGTAGTTATTTCTGGCCCCGTAGCGCCCCACCTGTCCAAGAACGCCTCTGTTTTTTCCTGATCAGGCACGGAGTGAAGCTGCATTCGGGCCGCATTCTGAGCCTGGATCTGCTTGGAGCGTTTAACTCTCTCCTCGACTTCTTGAACCGTTAGACCATCGAGTTCTGACCCTCCAATAACGTTGCGATTCCCAAACCGAGAAGCGCTGGCTTCCGCAGCCTCCTCCCTCTGTCTCTGTCGAGCCTGATACTGCTCCTTGATTCGACGCTCGTGATCTGCGATGACCTTATCGTGCCAGTCCTGGTCCCCCCGCAGGTCCTTTTCTAACTGATCGGCCAACTCTTCTACGGTTCGAGGCGCTGTTACCTGGGCACCGGGTAACATGGTGGTCTTCTCCGGAACCTTCTCTCCAAGAACCACCTCTCTCAACAGCTTGTCCTTTCGAGAGATACGTTCCTCTTTGTCTTTGTTTCTCCGGTCCGTGTCTTGCGCGTAGACTTTGTTCAGACCCTTGCCCGCGAAACAGGAGCCTATGAATTTGGCATTGTCCCAGTCTCGCTCGTGTTGATCGTTACGATCTTCCGCCAGATTCAAAGCACGCCAAACATGCTGCGCCCAATTCATTCCCAGTGACTGGGTGCCAGCGATTCCTGTGACCGCTGTTGCCGTCAGATCCAGGCCCTTGACTTGCATCCAACGGTATCGAGACATGCTCTCCATGGCGTACGCCTCGGTTAGAATCGTGGCAGCCGATACTCGTCGATTGATCTCCGAGATGTGTCGGATGATCTTCCGCTTGGCTTTTGTTGGAAGAGGCGAAAACGTGTCGGCTATCCTGGGAAGCCACTGGTCACGATCACGGAGGACATTGACCCCCTCCACCATAAATACGCCGTAAGACAAAAAGGTGTCCCAGAAGCCTTTGGCGGCCGTATCGTCAAGCAAACCGCTGAAACGTAGAAGCTCAAACTCATGGTGGTTCAAGCTCTTGAATACAAACGGTACGCCATTGATCTCCGCCGACGCTGTCAAAAATCCGCGAAAAACTAGAGGCTCAACATCCTTATAAACCTTTGGGTTGACTTCGGGTTCCTGGGGCGCAGTGACACGAATATCCTCCACAGGCTTGCCGTCGTATTCGCTCTTAAGCCTTCTCTGCTCCTCCTCGTATCTCTGTGCAGCATCAGCGGGCATCTATACTCTTGTCGGAGGCTTGAACCTTGGGTTGATCCCGGAGACCGGGGGTTGATCAAGAATCCTAGCGGCCTTTTTTGGGTCCACCGGCTCCTGTTTTTTCAACTCTGCTACTTCCGGAGCGTCTTCCGGTTGAAGGACAGGGATTTCCGCGCCCTCTGGCACCTCAACCCCAATACCGGCTTCAGCTTCAAGGGCAGCGATTTGGGCCGCCCTTGACGACTTCTCGTCCTCGCTCTTTTCTTCTTGGGCCGACTGGACCGGAGCCTTTCGTCGGGTCTCGATGACCTTCTGTAAAGTCGCGTGAGGGTCTACTGGAACTTTAGCGGGCGGTCGGGCCGGGGTCTCAGGCTCAGGGGCAGCTTGTGGGGTAGGTGCCGGTTCTGCGGTGCTTTCCTGTGGCCTCTCAACAACTTTGGGGGCCTCTTGGGCGCTTGGCTCCGGAGACCCTTCTTCGGCCTTCTTCGCCTCTTCGCGAGCCAGTTGGTCGGCCCTCTCCATGGCTGCCTTGGCTTCTTCGGCCGTGCTCTTTTGCATCCAACCGTGCTCGCCCAATATGGTTTCGACCAAGGCGTTGGGAAGTTCGCCTTCCACCTCCTTGGCTTCCAACAATAGCCTCCGGTACTTCTCCTCCTCAGTCTCTTCCGGCATTATGAACTTAACACCCTCGTTGGCCTTTCGTTCGGCAGCCTCAAGGACCTCCGAGAACTTCCGGTACGTTGTGAAAATGGCCTCTTTACCCCAGGTGTTCACCACGTTAGTAAGTAAGAACGTGTGAAGCTCGACCTTGACGGTACGCATTTCACCGCTCTTCTTTGGATCAGGTTCCTCTACCTCAACGTGTTTCACCTCACGAAGATCCACCCCATTGAGCACCACGATAGATCTGGAGAGGTGCTCCTTCTGGTAAGCGTGAAGATAGGCCACGTCCTCAAGGCCCTCACACGCCTCCATAGAGGCAACATACTCGTCAGGGCGGAGGTTACGGAGCGTGACTTCGCAGTTCTCTACGGTGAAGGTCTCCTCCACAAAGCCGACGTTCTTGGCCTTGTCGAGGGCATCACTGAGTTTCTTCGCTGTAAGTGTGCTCATCTCATCCTCGTTGCGAGGATGACAGCGTTAAAAACTCGACGTGATTTACATCTGGGTTCGAAGGGTACTGCCGGTTACAACATGTACATTTGGTTCAATCTGATTCGATTCACATCTAGTCAACCGCTGTCATCTAGCTCTATGGTTCTTAGACCGGAACTACTGTGTTGCTGTTATTAGCGAATCTGAGCGAGAAGCCCTTACCTGGACTGCCGTTTGCCGACACCGGAGCAAGGCCCGTGTCGATGAATTCGCCGTACTGAGATACACCGTCGATGATATCCGTGACCGTCACGGAACTATTCTCAGCCACCATGGCCGAGTCGGAGGCGTAACTCGCAGAGTAGGAGTTCAGCCAACAACCCTCGTAGAAGGTCAAAAGGGCGCGAGGTGTAACAATGGGATTGTCCGCACTCGTCGGCCCTGTTGTGACTGTTGCCTCCACGGAGACACCGTTAGGATCTTGGAGAGAAGATAACTCCGAAAAGACCAGTTCCTGTTTGATGTCGAAGGGCCAACGATGGTGCCGCAAACTCCTGGCCAGTCCATCGATGCCGCCCTTGTAACCGAGAATCTGAAACAAGTTCGCTGTGTAAAGCAGCGTCTTGTTCAGGGTCAGGGTCATCGGGTCGGTAACGCCCGGCACCAACTCAGCAACTTGGTCCCCGTAGCCCACACCACGAACCGGATCGATCGTGCGGGACTCGTCGAAGCCAAACTCCGAGATCACACCGAGTTGTTGGAAACCGGCCACGCCCACGGTGTAACCGTAAATCTTACTCTTCTGGCTTACGGCGGCGCGGGTGTTAGGGGCCGTCCCCATCCGGTAGATGTAGTCAGAGGTAGTTACGTTTGCCATGTTATCTTACATCTCCCATTTAGCAGCCGGTCAGTGTTAGCTTCGCGGCTCGAACAACTTGTGGATCTCGTTGGCTCTCTCAGAAAGCGTCGAAAGGTCGGTCTCCACCCACGGGTGCGCGAGATCAACGTTCTGAGCAATCTCAGATACGCGAGACGCGATTTTGTGAAGGTCGGTCTTGGCCCGGTTCGAATCGAACTCCTTACCCTCTTTCAGCAAGTCCTCGATCCTGTCATTTGTGGCCGCCACCTTGGCGAGAATGTCTTCCGCCAACTCCACGTTAGAACTAAAAGTCTCGTAAGAAGCGGTCTTCTGCATAGCAATCTCCAAATCTGTGGGAAAACTACGATCTCCCTTTTTCATAAGAGAGTTAGTAGTAGATGAATATCGAGCACGTTGGAAAGGCAGCAAAGCCCACATTTTATCGAGGTCAACCGAGAGCAAGACTTGGTTGTTCTCGTTAAACGCCTTCAACGCTGCCCTGGCCGTACGGTTGGTCACAAGCCCTGTAATGAGCTTGAGGACCGAGACCGGTCCCAACATGAAACGCTGACCGTTAGGCATCTGGACATAGTCCACGACCCCGTCGGTCCCAACTGTTACGAGTGCCAGCCGCTTAGCCATCTCTCTAAGGATGGCTGATAGAAGAAATGTAACGGCTACAGATCTGACGGGTAATCGGCGTACTCGTCGGGGATGTCCTCTTCGGAAGCCCAACGGTCGCCAGACTTGAGGGTTTCGATAATCATACACCCCTGAGCCTTGGACAGTTCCTTCAACTGCACACGCTTTGGAATGTGATCGTAACCTGTTATGTCCATCAGCCCCAGGTCATGCCACCGGTTGTGATCGATCCCGGCGTCCTTCAACAGGAAAAATATGTAGCCGACCTGCTTACTTGTAATCTCTCCCATCAGGCGCATACAACGGCGGTGACGGGATTTAGCTTCGGGAGTGGGATAGCCCTGGAGACCGGCCTCTTCGACCTCTTCTTCCCGCTCCTTACGCTCCTCCTGGGCCTCTTCTTGCTGCTCTTCTTGGCGCTCCATTTCCTTCTCAGGATCGCCACGTCGCTGGCGAGTCTCTGCCCAGTTCTCCCAGAACTCCTCGTTGTCGTCGAACTTTTCGGCCAGCTCCCCTACCCGCTTTTTAACATTGTCGCGCCAGTTCTGGGTCCGCTTGACGATGGGAGCTTTACCCTTTTCTAACGGCCCGTCGTCCTTCAAGCTGATGAGTTGAATTCTGATAGCATCAGCCCCACGACCGGCTCCCATACCGGAATGCGGTCGGATAGAAGTCCAAACACGGACGCCCACATGCTTTCCGAGTTTCAGGTCGTAATAAATCTCGCCACGGTTGGTACCGTCAGTGGGGCGTAGAGCACGGAAAGCCCTCTTCAAGAACTTTTCCATCTCCTCCTGAGTGATTTCTACGTATCGAGCGGCCATGGCTTATTCCTCTTCCCAGTCGTCCGGTAGGACGCCTTCATACTCAACGGCGGCCGTTCTTACTTCCGGTTCTTCTTCGATGACTTCTTCCCCGACTTCGACTTCTGCCTCCGTCTCAGGTTTCGGCACGTTCTGGCCTACCGCGAGACCAGCCTCGCTCACAAAGGGGCTGATACCCGCTGCCTTACCCCCAACCACGTTCGGGCATATGACATTGAGATTCTCAGCGGCCCGGCTCAACGCCACATACGCGAGCCGTCGTTCTGATTCTAACTCTTCTTGCTGAACCGCAGGATCGGGCGGCGGTTCCCCCGGCTTGGCGGGAGGAACAATCGGGAACCGGCCCTTCGGCATCGCAACATAACAGTTCTTCCACTGCGCTCCTTTGACCGAGTGGACGGTGCCAAGGTAGACACCGGGCGGCGGCTTCCGCTCCTCCGGGGGTAGATTCTTCTGAGCGTCCTCCCACTTCTTGACATCCACCCTGAGTTCGTCGGCCTTAGCGGCATACCGGTCCATCTTGGCCTTGAAACCGAATGGCGTGCCTGGGTCCGTGATCATGTCCTCCGGGTCCGTCGGGTCCTTCTTGATCAACTCGAATAAGAAGCTGACGTTGCCGAGTCCTTCGGTCTCGCTTCCCTCTTCGTCATCACCCGCGTCGGCGGCTGCGTCTTCGTCGTCACCAATGGCGTCCCTGAGGTCCGCCTTGAGGCTCTCGCGGAACGTTTGCTCCACATACTCAGTACGGCCCGTGACAGAATCCGTGACCGTTGCAGTGCCACGCATACCAAGGATGTCCTCGAAGAGGTCGGTTGTTGTGTACTCAGGATCTTCGGAGCGGGCCTTCATCTGCCCCATCTCGCCTCGAAGCTCTTCGAGTTTCTCGATGGTCTTACGGAACTTGAAACCGGACTTGGAGCGAGCCAGCTTTCCAGCCAAGCTCCTCATGAACATGTCGTCTTCCATGGCCGCGATCGGGTTGACCGTTTTGACATCCAGTTCCATCCGCTTGGCGTAACCGTAAAGAGAGTCATTGACGGCCTGTTCGCATACCTCAGGAGCGACGAAGAACCGATTTGGCTTGTTAAGAACCTCTGCCAGGGCCTTCTGCATCTTCCCGAAGTCGCTCCCCATGACGAGGTCCACGTAACCCAGGAAAGCCTTTGTTTCAGGCGACCCCAGGAAACTCGAAGTGCCCTTACGGGCGTAAGGGACACCACGGATGATACAAGCCGTCTCGTAGGCGTGTTGCTCCTTGTTGGTCCGGGTTAGAATCGCGTTGTCCGTCACATTCCCGTCGGCCGTGATGTCGGACTTGATCTCTTCTACAACAGACAGGGCAGCGGTGGCCTCGTCAGGAGGGTTCCTAACCTCAATGGACGCCATCCCACGCGCCTTGTGTGGAGACGGCACAGCCTCCATGGGGATTTGCTTTTCGTTGTGCGCAATCAAAGCGTTCGCGGCCTCGACAATTTCCGGCTGGCACCGGTAGTTGGTGCGAATCATCTTGGTGGTCCAGCCCTCTGTCTCGCTTAGACTGGTGAAGAGGTCCGGACGCGCTCCACGGAAACCGTAGATGCTCTGCTTATCGTCCCCGCAAATCCATAATGATTTCCCATCTTTACCGTCACTGACGTGTTCAGTCATCTGGGAAATGACCGAGTACTGGACGCCGGACAGGTCCTGAGCCTCGTCCACGATAACGTGATCAAACGCCTGTTGCAGGGTCTTTCTGACGGCTGGCTCTCGTTTCAGGATGTTGTCGAAGATCACGAGCATGTCATCGAAGTCACCCAGGCGCTGATCGTTAGGACGCCATCGGCCCATGAATCTCTCGTACGCCTTCGACTTACACGGGGCGGTCCAGCCAGGGATGGCCCCTTTCAAACCCTCGTACATCTCATACCAATCGGCGGCATCAACTTCTTCGGGAGTCCTGGCCTCCTCCTTGGCCTTGGCGGGAGTAATGTTGTTCCCGGCCCATTTGGCCTTGGCCAGAAGGACGTTCTTCAACCTGGGGACCTTACGCTCTTCGGGCGTATCAGCCGGGTAACAGTCTGACCACATCCGCTGGACCGCTCTGGCGACAGGCGAGCCACCCTTGACGAATCCGCTCCGCCCTTTGGCCAAACCCATTGCCATGCGCTCACGACCAGTCCCGTATTCCCCGATGAACTTCTTGAACAGCTTGTGCATTGTGCCGACCGACATCTGAGACACAGAGTCGCCGCCAATCGCGGTCCCGATCTTCTGTTCTAGCTCGTCGGCCGCCTTCTTGTTGAAGCTCGTCACGAGGATACGACTGGGGTCAACACGCCGATCCTTGACCAGGAACTCCGTCCGAGAGACGACCGTCGTGCTCTTGCCAGCACCGGCCCCGGCCGCCACGAGAACCCGGCCGTCGGTCAAGGCGGCCATCCTCTGTTCGTCATCCAGCTTACGAAGAGGAGCGGGAACGTTGTTGGGGTTCGCAGGGTCGGTGGTTACAGCAACAGCGGCGGCTGTAGCGATTCCTACAACCTCCGACTTGGCGGGAGGTTCATCAACCTCACCCGACACCACCATGGCCCTCTCAGCGGCCTCCGTGGCTTTCTCCTGTACGTCGAGGAGACGGTCATCCTTCTCACTCACAGCCTGATTGTGTTCTTCTGAGTCCGGCGACGTGCCCTGTTGGTTCGTGCGGGCTGTCGCGATGGCTGCCACATCTTCGTCGGCTTCTTCCGAACCCACAGCCACGGCATTCTGGAAAGAACCGGAACCAGCCGCCTCCGCCGCCATGTCGATCCACCTCCGAAGACGCATGTTCTTCAAAGGGATGACTGCAAACTTGTCGAGAGCGACATCAGCGTCCTCGATGTCGGCGGCGGCCATTGCCGCTTTCATCTCCCGGATAGCCTTGTTGGACTTGAATATCTTTCTCAGGGTGGCCGGGCCGCCACGTTCGAGGGCGAACTGCATCTGCATTCTACGACGACCGAGACTCGTCGAGTTGCTGGGCAAGAACCGGAACGCCTTGTCCATCATTTTCTTCTGGCTCCCGGTCGGCATCGCGTCTCCCAGGAACTCTTTGATGGTCCCCACGTGAGCGCGATCAGCCATCTTAACAAGCTGGACGCCTTTCCGGACCAAGTCGTCGTCAACCTTGGAACCCGTCGCTTCTTCGAGGTAACGCGAGTAGGTGTCTAACGCGAGTATGAACACAACATACTCAGCGATTTCGAGTTCGCCTATCTCGTCTTCTTCATCGTCATCGGGAGGCATCGCACCCGAGCGTTGAAGAACTTGCTCTGGAGAAAGTGTCATATCAAAACGCTCCTACTCGTCAATTAAACCAAAGAATACTCAACACGGAGGCTCGCAGTCAGGAGGGCAAGGAGGTCGTCCGTAAGGTTCGCAATCAGGGCCTACTATGGGGACAGGCGGATCACAAGGCGGAGATGTTACAGCCTGGGTCGGCATCGGCGTCTCAGGGAACACCCGAATCTTACGCGGCCTGAAATCCGGACACAGAGCGTGCTCTGTCAAACTGGCCCGGTGGTCAGCCTCACAAACCTGATTGGACAAATCGGCCCACGAGTTCACCGGGATCGGTATTGTGTTGTCCTCCCACCCCTGAACCGTCGCCAACGGGACGCCGAACGCCGTCGCTATATCGGCTTGTGTCAGTTGGAGCGAAAGCCTCAGAAACTCAAAGGTCTCGCCTCTTATGAGACCCATATGGGCCAGCGTGGAAGCGGCCCTCAGGTTCGAAGCTTGCTGGACTTCGGGCGTGAACTGCACTCCCCATTCATACAAAGTGCCCGGCACCGCCGCGACGAATACGATTCCCGTATCCCCGACGGGCATCAAATAGTCGAAGAGACCGACTCTTCCAACCCGCTCTGGATAGTCGGCCTCAAGAACGACAATAGGGAAATCAGGTAGGTCGTCAGCCACAGAACCCTCTCCTCACAATTAATAACAAAGAATCCTCTCGACGGTGTAAACTTTCGCATGGACTTAAATGTCCGAATTGAGAAGGGTTTGCCGACCGTTGTGCCGGATGCGATATCCTTCGAAACAGGCTTAACCAAAGAACAGTTAGAAGACCCGGAAGTGTTGGGGTATGAGCACCACGGGCCTGAATTCTCCGCCTACGATAAAGGCGCGTTGCCGAGCTTCTACGAGGACCTCATCCTGGGAAGACCGATGCCCACGACCTTGGCCACTCCTGGGGTCCAGGACATCGACACCCTTCTTGCCATAGCCTTATTCTTACACCGGGATTTGGCGACCCACCCTTCTACCGCCCACGTTGTTTACACAGTGGACTTCATACACCGGCTTGGTCTACCAGCCCTGGCCCACCTGGACGACAACCTCGCACGCTTCTTTTCCTCCCTCCGAACCTATTTTCCGGAAGGACTCGGACAACGCGAACTCAGCGACCGGGTCCAACACGGCGTCGGCTGGCTCAGAGAGTACATACACGACGGCACTTTAGCGCTCACCGCCCCGTCACGAGCCAGGGTCAGAATCCTGGACCAGGGCACATCAGGTTTCGTTGTCGCGACCGATGAGTCCGACACCCCTTTGTCGATCCACCTTGTTGACGGTTGGGTAGAACTCTACCGCCTTGGTTTCCTGAGGGGTGTCCTCTCCAAGAGCGGGCAAAACGACCGAAACTACGTTCTCGCCGCCCGTAAGAGCCTCTTCTTGCCCTTCGACCTGGAAAAGGCGTGCCACATCCTGAACCAGATGGAAAGCTCCATGGGAGAGCTACCCGACTGGAAGGTGTCAGAAGACGAATTATGGTTGTGGGGTCCGCCAGAAGGAACGTTGATCCTTCTTCGGCATATCAACGACGTGCTCGTTAGAGTCTAACCACCCCGCTTAACCCTAGCGTGGATATCTTTCAGGGCGTCCACAATCTCCGCTTGCTCTTTTTCAAGGTCCGCAAGATTCTTCTTGGCCCTCTCCGCCCAATTCGAGGTTTCTCTGAGATCACGTTTGGCGTCGCCCAACGGCCCGGCGAGATTGATTACTCGCACGAAAGCTTCTTCCAAGTCGTCCTCAATAGAGGCACCCTTCTTTGTTCTAGCCTTGGCGGTCTTCCAGCGGAGATGGTCCATGATCTACCTCTTAGCGTCCATCCCGCCCCACCAGTAAGCGAACTCCCAAAGACTGCTCGCAAGATTGGCGAAATGGCCTAAAGGAGGCCCTATGGGTGAACGTCCTTTCTTCGCAGCCCTCTCAGCTTGCTTGGCCGACGCCATCAATTCTGAAAAAGCCTGATCGAACTCGGCTTCCGCCTCCGGGTCGGCCGCCTTGAATCCGGCCTCGTAAGCCCTTTTCAACGTCTCTACAATAGGGCGATCCATACCCGCTTGTTTGGTTTTCCATTTGAGTTGGTCCATCAGATTTGCGCCCAATCATCAAAGCGGGTGTCCTTGAAACCGCCCTCAATTGAATTCATGTCTACCTGCATTTCCCACTCTTCACCTTCGTAGTCCTCGATGGTGAACACGATAGACTGTTGCTTCTGGCCTTTACCCCCGTATTCGTCCCACTTCACATCTTCCACGTCCACCGGAGTGCCAAAAGTCTCCTCGTAATCCTCGTCGTCTCCTGTGAACTGGTTGGTCATTGTGACTGTGACTTCGACCCCATCCCCAATCGGGTAAGCATTAACGTCACTGATGTAATAGACGGAACCGGCGTGGCCCCCCTTTGGGACAAACTTGTGTTTCCGTAGCTTGCCGCTGGGCTTCCCTCTCTCATAATAACTCAACCACTTCTCGACTTCCCGGTTTCCGTACCAGTCGTCGTCTCTGGGAAGACCCTTGCGGGCCGCCGCCCTGATATCGTCCTCAAGGAACTTGAACACATCCACGTAGAGTTGGACCCCGGAAGACATAACTACATCCCACACACCCATGGCCGCGTAACGAGGTGTGAACTCCCGGTCCTTGAGCCATTTCTCCACTAGATTCGCGGCTTTACGAGGGTCGAGTTTCCCAACGCTGTGGAGAAGATCCAAGGGAGAGTCCCCACCCATTGGGTCTTCCCCCCACCACCCGGCAGTCTTGCGCCGAGTGTAAGCTTTTTCAAAAGCCTTCCTCTCGACGACGTTCCTGTAACCCTCTACTACTTTTTCACGCACGGTTTACTCCTCGTCTTCCGGAGGTGGTGTCCCCGGTTTGTGGCTCTTGTCGGTCGAGTAATGAGCCGGTCGCCACTTGATCTTATACTGACGAGCCAACTTTTTAGCGGTCTTAACGGCCTCCTCGAAAGTCTTGGCCCACACAGTCCGAATCGAATCCCGCTCAATGACCTTGCCACCCCGAGATATCCCGACCTCTGTGCGCCATCCGTCAGACTCCGCCGCAATCACCTGAACCATCAGGGTGACTTTGTCAGAGCCGCCGACAAAATTATACTTCCACCGTTCCTTGTCAGCGGCCGTTTTCGTGTTCGTTTTCCAGCGAAGGTCGTCCATATTACCTCGGAAAGATCTTGGCCCGCATTTGATCGGAGTACTCGCCAGGATCTCCGAACTTCTTGACGAACTTAGTCTCAGCCTTGGCGAGTTCGTCGAACGTCTTTTTGGAGATGTTCTCCAACTCCTTTACGGCGTCCTCTATCTTCTTGATCATGGCTTCGGCGTCTTTTCTAGCGGGGCCGTCTATAAAGTGAGCCGCGTCATAGTAGTCCCGCTTTGTCTCTGTGAGGTCGTACTCGATATCATGGAGAGTGTTCCATACCTTATCGAGACAACGTCCCACGGGTCCGTCCCTAAGGAGGGCCTTACGGTTGAAAGCTGCGTCGAACGCGCTCTTCTCAAGAGCCTCCTTAAAAGCCTTCACCTCCTTGGACATAACACCTCCTACCGTCGCCGCTTCTTTACGTTTCTCTCCAGGATCTCGGCGGCTCTCCTGGCGTCCATCAAGGAGCGTGTTGCCTTGCTTATAGGCTCCAATACCGTGTCGGCCTCAAGCATACTCACCACTCCCTGATACTGGATGTTCGACACCATCTCTTCTAACTTCTTGACTGCCCGTGCGACCGCCATGAACTCCCGATCAACGGTCTTGAAGTCGGTGTCCTTCCAGCCCGCAGAACGCACGACTCCGTCAGACGCCGCGTTCCTTACCTTCCAACGCAAAGCATCCAACGGAGCCTCCGGTGTGTTAGATCCGCGCCCTCAGATTGAACGTCAGGAGGATGTACAACAGCGGGAAGATCGGGCTGTAGAACATCTCAAACCTGAGAATCGTGGGATCGTCCTGGTCGATGGTAGCTGTCATGCCCGTGAAGGCTCCGACAATCTCAGCTTGCACGAGAGAGCGGAACAATCCGGTCATGGAGACCACGACCTCGTTGGTACGCGAAGCCAGGAACTTCGTGCCGATGAACGAGTCCAGGATAGCCCGGCTCTGTTGCTGGACGAAGTCAGCGATTTGGATGACTGTCGGAAGCCGTGTGAGCACCGAAGTCATGTTGGTGGTCAGGCCCTGACGAATCCGGATAATCGGGTCCAGATCTTCCAGGAGCGTAACACCAGCAACCGCTGTCTGGTTCGCCTCGACAGGATCAAGGATACGCGGAATCCGCGTAAAGCCCTGAACCCGACGACGTGTGTAAGGAGTGGCTACATCGACAGCCGGGGAAACGACAGCGCCAGCCACAGCGGCTGCGAAGAAGCTGCCATCGATCAGGCTCTCGAACGACTGCCCCAGTTCATCGGTCAAGGTGATAACCGATGAATCCGGGTAGTAGGCCACGATACGGCTGGAATTCAGCCCTCTGGCCACACTCTGAGCCGTCGTCGCGGAGGTGCCGGACGCGAATCCGATCATACCCATCCGCTCTGCCTGATTCCGAGTGTTGCTCTGAATCTCGCAGTGTGAGGTCAGGTGCGTGTATACCGATGTGTCCGTGGACCCCGGAACGATGATATCCGGCCGGATGTTGCCCGGAAGCGGGGTCGCCAGTTCATCGATCGCCTCGTTGTACGACTGGGCGCTGGCTTGGTTCGTGTTCGGCTCCTTGAGGACCTGCTTCATGATGAGCAAGACGGCCCCGTTCAGGATCGACAAGTAACCAGACAGCGTCAGACGGTTCTCAGCCGACGTGCGGCCGAAGTTCGCCTCAATCGTCTTGAGTTGCTGGTAGATCTTGGGCGAGTAGTCCTGCTTCAAGTAGCGGTAGCTGATGAAGTAGAAGTCCCCAACGGCCGGTTCCACACCATCCGGGTTGTACGTCACGAGAGACGCAGTGTCGTTCACGCCCACGCCAACGGTGTTTGTGACCAACAGTTCCAGACCACCGATGGAGTAGCGAGGAATCGACGGACTCACATGGAAAGTCGTGGAGATCTCCAACGTGAAATACCCGGCTGGATCATAACTCCCGGTCGCGGACGGCAGAACCGTGAACCGAAGACCCGTACGAGCGTCTGTGTAGGTCTGGCCCGGATAACCGGTTCCAGCGGAACCCACAGCCGAAGTTGACGTTACGTCGTACTTATCGGACGGGTCCTCACCAACGTCTCCGTCGGTGCCCGGCGTGATGTTGATGCCTGTCGTCGGATTGAATGCCGAATTCGCGGAGTTCACGAATCCGATGCTCGAAGTAGCCGCACCCACCGTCAACGACTCGATACGAATGTAGCTGTCGCCAGAGATTTCCTCGACGTAAGCCACAGCACCGGCCGCGAAACCAGCCGTGTCGTTGAGAATGTCCACGACCTCTTGAGCGCCAACCTGGGTCTGGGTGGCCGCGTCGTTCTGGGTGTACCCTAGTACATCGTTCGCAGAGCCACCGCCAATCAACAGGGAAGACCCGGTATCGTTGGTCGGGCTGGTCAGACGAATCTTGTCCAGGTTCACCCCGGTGCCCACCGACGCCAAGGCAGGGACCACGGCGTTGATGTCCGCGATAACTGTCGCGGGAAGAACGGCCGCACCCGCTGTCAGCGTGACGGTGTACTCCACGCCGTCCACAGTGACGACCAGTGTGTCGTTCAGACCGGTGGTGATGTTGAACGGGCCAGCAAGAGTGCCGAGATACGTGGCCGCCTTGCAGATGGCTCCGGTGGTCCCGTTGGCTTGCTGGAAGGTCGCGAAACCGAGAGTGGTCTCGGCCGTCCCCTGGTTGATCGTGACATTCGCCACGTCGTCCAATCCAGCCGGTAGCGCACCCGGAACCTGACGACCCTCAATGATAAAGAAAACGTCGCCGGTAGCCGGTCCAACCTGCCGGAAGCTGGCCAGATTGTTCGGGGCTGTGGCAATGAAGTTCGGATCAGCGTCGATGGCCGCGTTGATCTCGCCTACGATGAAGGCCGGAAACTGGTTGCCAGCGGTCAAGCTGATCGTACCAATCGTGAACCCGTCGATCGTAAGATTCAGATCGTTATTAGGAGCCGGGGAGATGGCAATCTTACCAGCGTCCGGACCGGTCTGAATCGGAGTCACAGCGTCGCCCACCAGGAAAGCCTGGGCAGCCGCCGCCAGATTCGAGGACTGGTTCACGCCGTTGACCTGAGTGACCCAGGTGGCGGAGAACGGGGAGTAGAAGCTGTACGGAGCCGCTCCCTTGTTCGTGTAGCTCGCGTTGGAGCCAGGGGTCTGCCCGAAGGTCACTGTAACAACCTCGGACACCGCCGTGCCGGAACCTGTGTGGAAGGCGTCCGGAATCAACTCCGAGCCACGCGGCCACTGGACGATCTGACTCAGACCGGACTTGGTTCCAAACCGGACCTCGTAGAGATTCTGATCGAGAATGGTCGAGAACACCGTGTACTCGCCCGTGCCGACCGGACCGGCAACCTGATTGGTCAGGATGAAGGTGTCATCCGACAACCGGCTGTAGTAGAAGGTCGCGTAGGCGTTATGGTCGGGCGGGACCGGGTCCTTGAGGACGATTCGCCGGTTCACACCATCCACGACAGTGACGGTCGCAGCCGGGCGGTTCAACGCATCTTGGAGGTTGATGCCCGTGTAAACCCTCACGAGATCCGGTCGGTTCGTCGTGAGCGCCTGACGGCTGTTAGCCACCGAATTGAAGGTTTGAAGGCCCAGCGGAGTGCTACGCCCGTTACCCATGGTCGGAACCTCAGGCAACAGAAAGTCGGTGGACGATACTGTGGCCGGAATCGTTGTCGTGTCTGTGACCCGGTCACAGAGAGCCAGATAGTACTGACTGTCGATGAGGGTTCCGACGATTTGTCCGCCAGATCCGGTGTCACCATCGAACGGGGTCGCGCCCGGAGTGGTCGTTTCCGCCGTTACCTGGAAGCTTGCGCCCCAGTTGATGACGCTCACATCCGTGCTTGGGTTCGAGATAACGAAGTCCGTACCCTGGATGTAGTCGTTACGACCCGGCGAGATCCCGCACCGCAGTACGGTGGTCACGAGGCTGTTGGGCAGGTAATCGAAGGTGTCCTGCCATGTGTTGGCCCAGTAGTCGATTGTGACAGTCGAGCCAGGAGCCGGGGCAAACGGCAGCGTGACGATACCGTTGGTGCCGTCAACCGCTTCGGCCACAACCTGTGTACCGTCTACCTTGGCAACAACCTTGGACGGATCGGTTGTTGTGATTCCGCCGCTCGAACCATCCACGATTGGCCGGTTGAAGACCCGGAAATCGGCGTTACGGTTCGTGCTGTTACCTTCGGAGAAGCCCAAAGGACCGTTGGCGGTCCCGTTCCCAATCTCGATGCTGATTGAACTCGTGAACGAGATGTGGTCCCGGCCCTGACCGTCCGTGAAGACCGAAGTCGAAAGATTTGGAATCGCGGCAGCGTCAATGACCGATTTCAGGGTGGCGGCGCTGAGCGATCCGGCCGGGAACGTAACCGTTGACTCCGTGCCGTTCACGTCGATGACAAAGATGTCGTTAACGCCGGTCGCAATGTCAAACGGAGCGTATCCCGGAGAAATCAGATTCGCGTTCTCAGTTGTGACCTGATCCGACACATCGTCGGTGAACGCTGTGTCTCCCCGGTGGAAGAAATAAGTGACGCGAACGTCGGCTTCCGGTTGGGTAGGCACCTGAAGGGTAACGAGGCCCTCTTGACCCCGCACAGACCCTAAAGATACGGGTACGCCGTTAACCGTGACAGTGACCGTTCTTGTGTCATTAGTCACCCGACCAAATCCCTGGCCGTCTACAATCGGATAGTTCCTAACACGGAACGTCGTGAACGTACCGTCCTGAGCACCTAAGAGCAGGTTTTGAGGGTTCGTCGCATCAACAACCCAGCTTTCTGACACGTCTTCGTTGACGATTTGCTGATCAACGGTTGCCGACGAGCCACGAACAAGCTCAAAATCGTTCTGCTCTAACTCTTCTTGACCAACACCGATCAGGGCGGGGATTCTAAGTCCAGCCACCAAGTTCGAGGCATTGGTTTCAGTCAGGGTACGTGTGTAGACACCCGGAGGAGCATATGAAATGAAGGGGCCAATCGCCATCAGAATCTCCTTGAGGTTAGGTTATTTCTATCTGGGTCTGGGTGTCATCTTGGAAGTTTACCGTCGGAGGCGTTGGCTTCACGGCGATAACGGTCTGATTCGATCCGGATCTAATCTTAGAGAAGCAACACACAACCTCTCGTACAGGCGGAGAAAATAAAACTTTATCGCTTCTCTTGCTCGCCGGTTAACTGAGATGCCTCTTTCTCCAGCTTCTTACGAGCCTCCTTTCCCTGATCGCTCATAGGTTCATAATCAACATAACCCTCCCCGGTGTGCCGGATAAGTGCGCGAGTTTCTCCCTGTTTTCTCGCTTCTTCTTTCACCTTGTCGCGCTCTTTGATGTAATCCCACCGCCTCTTAGCGCTACGCCCCACGGCCTTATCGGCCGTCGGGTAGTCTTGATCATGGACTCCAGAATTGGCCGCTGACGCGCCCCCTTCAGCGAACGAAAATCCGAATCCGGACATTACGAGCGGAGCTTGATCCTGACACTCCGGGCACTCGTGCGTCGGGTGGTCCCCCACCTTCAAGCTGCGCTCAAAACGAAGATTACACACTGGACACTCAAATACGTATTTGGGCATTTTTTAATCCGATCTGTTATATATTTTGACAACCTAGAGAATTCTCTCGAAATTATTGTTACGACCCGCGATGACGGGGATCGTGGAGAAAAACAGATTGCTCTGAACGTCGCCGCTGATGGTGGACGTTTGAGGTTCGTTAGGAGAGGTAGCCCGGTCCGTTTCCGGAGTCGTCGGCGTCGCCTGACTGATTGTTAGAGGCAACGGGACATGGATCTCCCAGTCCGCCTGGACCTGGAGAGACAGCGAAGCGTTGTAGAAGTAATCGTCCCCCGTCTCGTCGTACACTTCTTCGGCTTCTCCCCCTATGGAAATGTCAGTGATTTCAATACCTTCGGTGGATAAAGTGTCCCTCTTCTGACCCCAGAGGTACATAACAATGAGATCGGCTATCTCCTCCATCTGGGTCGTATCCCTGGCTATGGCATCGAAATCAAACGACGCCTCGAACCTCCCTCCAAAAGCCCTTGCGGCCTCAACCCGATCTTCATACACAACCACCGCTACCTTATCCCCCTTCTTGGCCCGTTTGCCGAAAGCGAGGACCACACCCGGTAGAGTTTGAAAATCACCAGTGTTCCACCGGAACTTAACAGGTCCCACCGACGGAACCGCGTACCTGTAGTCGGCTGTTAGAACGGCCCCGGCCGGTGAACGAGCTATTAGCTCGATCGCCCCCGTGTCGTAATTCACGTTGTAGTGCTGTCCTTCTACCAACAGGAACTTGTGGTTTTCCCACAGGCGCAATGTTCCGACAACCGGGCGTTGTTGGAGTTGCGCCTCACTCTCAACACCTGTTACAAACTTGAGAACCGGCTCGTCGTTGACTGTTAGAAGCGGATCGATCACGAACTCACCCTCTGTTTGAGGATCGTCCGGGGCACTCAGGATTTCGATGTAGTAAATCCCAGGAGGTGCTGGCATCACGCCGTCGTTCGCTTCTATACAACCAAGGTCCTCCTTGACCCATTCTAACGGGTACTTAGGAGCGCCCACGTAAGCCAACATCACATGGCTCATTACCGACCCCATAAAGTTGTCGGCGGAGAGTTGAATCTTGTTAGCGCTGGACCCCTTTACAACAATCCCGAACTGTGGCCGTTCCTTGAAAGAGTATCGATTCTGAATGTACGGAACGACCTTCTCGTAGACCGGGTGTCGAGAAAAACTATCCTTTAGCTCCAGAACGAGCCGACGCTTAAGCGCTTGTGTGAGATAATAATACACATCACCCGTCTGCGTGCTCTTCCATAGCGAGGACCAAAAGCCCTTCCGCTACGGCTGTCATTGGATCTCTGGCGGTACGGATCTCGCTGATCTCTATCGGGAACCCGCGCCTCTTGACGGCCTCGAACTCCTCGGTGAAGACCTTCATAAACCCGTTCGCCTTACTCGTTCCCCCAGACACCACGAATGGGACAGGGTCGGGTAGATCAATAGCTGCCTGAACCTTCTTGAATTGGACCGCGATATTGTCCAAGCAATACTTGATCAAAGCCCGGATATACAGGGCGATGGCTTCTTCTTCCCGGTTTGTGGGATTTGACAGATCTACACCCTTCTCCTTGATGGCGCACATCCTGGATGCTGTGGAGCCGATGGCCTTGGCCGCGTGAGCATCGACCCAGTCCCCACATCTCGCCAGGGCGAAGTCCAACCCTTTCACCGTCTGGTAAGACAGGGCTATATTCATCATACCGCTGCCGAAAGACGCGGCGAGACCGGAGAAATTCTCGTTCATGCACTGCGAGTAAATAATAGCCATCGCCTCATTCATGGGATGAGGTGTGTACCCCAACTCCGTGAGGATCTTCCGGAACACCTCCGTGTGGTAGATGATATCCTGGCCGACATCGTCCACAGGCTCAGCCGGAACACTGTAGAAGCAATGCTCGTTAGGCGAGACCGGCTTGCCGAGCACGTTCTCAATCAACAGGCTCAAAATCTGTTGCGCTTCTAACTCAGCGGACGAAATGATGCCGTGAGACAGCGGGCGGCGCACCTCCCGCTTGAACAGATTCGCCATGTTGAGAGCCGGGTCCCCTAACACGACAAGGGTGTCTCCTTGCTCGACGTAGTCAACTTGGGACAGGCGTAAGGTTTTCTTGGTCTCGATGTCCAGATCAATGAACACGTCCCGAATGCGCTTGGTCTCTATTTGATTACCGCCCGTCTGACGAGCCGACACCAAGTTCATGGTTCCCAAGTCCAGGCCACACCCAGGCGCGGACGCAGTCGCTGGAGCCGGGGCAGCGGGTTTGGCCGGTGGTTGCTGCGGGGGTGGTTGCGGTTGTTGAGGTTGGTCTTGCGCCATCTGATCTTCTCCAATCTGATCTTAGCTCGCCCGAAGGCGAGAACTGCCTATCGACGGTAAGTGTAAGCAACTCGCCCACCTGCTCGTTGCTGAAGCAGGTATAAGAACTCCTCATGTTTATCAGCTACACCTTGAATCAGGTTATCTAACCCGTTTGTGAGCGTTCCCTTGGCGTCAAGGCTCTCCCTGGCAGCGTTGAGACACCCAACAACACACTTTTCCGTCGCCAAACTCACGGCCACCATCTCGTCGGCACTCGGCCGATCTTCGGGCGACCACGCATTGACGAAGACACTCATCACCTCCATCTGAGTAACTGGACACACCAAATCCGGGTGTCCTAAGCCCATGGCCTTCTCAGCCATCTGGTCGATGAAAAGCTGAGAATCCTCGTACAGACGCTCGAAAAGTATATGGTCCCCGTAATACGAGGGACCAGCCGTCCGCCAATGGTGGCTCTGGTGCATCGCATTGGCCGCCCTTAGAATCGCTGTAAGCGCTCCCAACTCCGCCATCGGAAGTCCGGCGAAGCTTTGACACGCCTGAGCGAAATAAGGACTGGCCTCATTCGCTACACGCATGATGGCCTACTTCCAGTTCTTTTCGCCAGCTTCTTTGCCGCCTTCGCCGCCTTCGTCACCGCCCTTGAGATCCTGGACCATGGCCGAAAACTGAGTCCGAACCGGAGCGCCCTTAAGAGACTTTCCAGTCCACGGGGACTTGCACGGCATTACCTTCTCATCAAGGTAGAACGTTTTCGAGCCGTCAGTGTACTTCCACATGACGGGAGCCGCCGCCGTCTTTGTCTCAACAGCGGTGCGCTCCGCAATCTCGTTGGCCTGACTCAGTACGCTTGCTTGTCTCGGATGCATGAGAATATTCCCTTTGTGTTAAAAACCACGGTTTTCAAAACCACTCCACTTGTGCTTCAACAAGAAAACTTTATCAATGACCCTTCTTTCTCAGTTTTCTGAGGGCGTTTGCCGCGCTAACAGCGTCAGAAGTGGCGGATTCACCCTTCACGTCGATTCTAACGTTAGCGTCCTCAGGGTGTATCTGATCGGGTAGGTACATGGGGGCCGACCCGTCTACTGTCTCTTCTTCCGTAACCGGGGCAGCGGCGGTTGCCACTTGGCCCGGCATTACAACCACAGGGCGTTCCTGTAACGCAGCTAGAATTTCGTCTAATTTACGGGCGGTTTGGGTGTCATCCTTATCCCGTAATTCTTTGTTCTCGGCTTCTAACGCCCTGACTCTGGAAGATAGCTCCTGGACCTGGGTTTCTAACTGGCTCGTGTTACTGGCGGCTTGTTGAGTCGAGGTCGGCGCGGGTGGCGCTGCCGATGGAAGCTGAAAAAGGTGATGTTGGCTGATCCCCCGCCACAGATCCTTGGACTGGACCGCCAACTCTCCCGGAATAGTCACTGTCACCCCATGAGGCACTTCCCGGCGAATGTCCTCTATCTTGTGAGACGGGGAGACCATCCCAATGACCTTGACATCCCCTCTCCGACTCGCTCGAAAAATATGCCCCTTCATCATTTACCTCGTCCAAGCTTCGCGTATTTTCTTCCGCGCTCCATCTCTAAATTTCTTCTTGAGAAAGGCCCGTGATTCCTCTTTCGCTTTATCCACAAAACCCGACGGCGGCCTACCGGGATGAACCCACCTTCCGTCAGCCATCGACTTGGCCGTCGCGCTCCGGAATACCAATTCCCCAGTTTCGGTCACGATGGGTATCGGTTTACGGGCCTTGGTTAACCATTTCATCTGCTCCGACTTCTGGCCCTTCACGAGCGGTGCAAATGCCGGGTGAGTCGCCGTGATTTGGAGGCTCGACGGCTTTATCTCAATCTTGATGGACTGGCTTATCGCTCTCTTGGCCCGATCTGAAAAACCCGTCTGCATCAACTCCCTCTTGACGCGCCGAAGAAGATCCGTCTTCGACCTCTTGAGGATGGTGTTCAGGTCCCCGGTGTTCGGTAGTTCACCGGGGAGTAAGGGTTTCATGTAAACCCGCGACGCTATGAAGGGCTTAGGCATCTACCACTCTATGTTTTCCCACACCTTGGTGCGTCCTCTTAGCTCACGCTCGTCCGGGATGTTGGGTTTCTCGGTTGGCTTTGCTTCCGCCTCAAGCTCCGGGCCGTGAGGCTTGAACTGGACTGCGTCGTATTTGACCGGGTCGCCCACCGGGACCTGATACCGGATGTCCTTCTCGTCCAGGTGGCCGATGTTGAAGTGTTGTTGGAGAACCATTCCCCGGTTACTCGGGAACCTGACCGGGCCTATCGAGTACCGGACACCATTGATCTTCACCAGAAAGTCCCGTTGGGAAAGGATAGGCATCGGGCCTGTCCACACCTCATAAACGTGCTCCACGGTCCTTCCCGTATCCCTCTGGGCTTTCCGCCTCTCGGCATCGTCCGGGGCTATCATGGCCTCGTACGGACCTTCATAGCCGCCCAAAACGCCAGTCCCGTAACACTTCCGACAGTCATTCAAAGGCTGTCCGTAATGCTCTGCCTGGAAGCACGAGCAAGGGACTCCCACCTCCTTACGGATGAACAGCTTCACCCGCTCACCGCCTTGAGACAATATCCACCGATTACGCCGGACAGCTTCCCGCCAGATATAGTCCAGCTTCTCGATTTCCATCGAGTTGGTGGCCACTGCGTTCTCAATCGGCGTCTCAACCATCTGCTCGCACTGGACCTGAGTCAGGTCACATTTCAGCGGCACTCCGACGGTCGTGAGCCGGTAAAAGACCCGCTGGTCAAGATCGGTCTTGAGTAAGGATCGGTTGCGCCGGTACGTGACCGTCACCCGGCTATCGGGACCAGGGACCAACGAAGGGTCTAGCTTCTGAGTCTCGACATCCGCGTAGATGAACGGGTCGATTTCGACCTCTCCGGAGAACCCATCCACCCGCAATGGCTGGACTGTCTGGCCGTCGATCTTTACCCAAACGTCGTCTGGCAAATTAGCCGTGACGGCCTGGGACCCCTCCTTGACGATCGGGCAGAGAAGTGTCTTGAAAATCCACCGGGGAGCCTTGGTCCCGGCCCCACACTCGCCCCTTATAATCCACCGGTCTTCTGTAACCTCCTCGTCGATCACGAGTTCGTTGTCTGTCCGGTCTCGCCAGAAGGAGGCACAGGCCAAGGTGTCAGAAATACGGAAGAAGGGACCATACTCCGAATCGAAGGAGCGGTAGATGTTAACACCAAGGATTTTGAACTGGCTGTTCAACGCCAGAATCGCCGGATTGTCCCACGTAAGATCGTATATCCCCGGCTCGAAACCACTGGTCAAGAAGACGTTGAGCGGCGGTAACGGCCACGGAGTCTTTGTATACTCCAGGGTCGTTATGTTCCGATCCCGGTTAGTGATATAGGCCATGTGGCAAACCTCTACACTAGAGCTTTACCACAAGAAAAAGCGCGGCCTACGACGGCGGCTCTCCCGGTGGTGGTCCCTCTAGGACGCTCAACAAACCAGTCTTCGGGTCTATCTCCGCCTGAACATCAGGTGACAAACCTCTGTCCGTGATCACCTTCTCGAACACCCGTGATTTCTGCACGTTAACCTGATGGGACGCCGACAATATCTGGACCCGGCTTTCTTCAAGCGCCAAGAATTGGAGGGCTAAATCAATACGGGCCTCGTCCAACTCGTTGAGGCGCTGGATAACCTCCGGAGGAACGGGGTCGTTCAGGGTTAGTTTCTTGGGCTTTTCCGGCTGTTTTCCGGGCTTTTTGCCAGCGTCTTTTTTGGGCATGTGGGTACCTACACCAATCAGGTAACAGCCTTCACGAATTCAGACAGGGCCTTACGGTACTTACCAGGGGCGCTGCGTTTGAGAGCCTTGAAGAACTCGTGGGGTTTCAGCATGTCTATCGCTCTGTAGCCACCCAAAGCGTCCGCTTTCTCCTGCCAGTCCCGGTCACGGTAGTCTGGAAACGGAATCGTGCCGGTAAACAATTTGACGGCCGACCGAAGCTCCAACGGCGCTGGTAATGCTTCGCCGTCCCTTTTTCGTTCCTTAAGTTGATCCCGATGTTCCTTCTGGGCTTGCTTCCAGTGCCACTCGAACGAATCAATCGAGTCCGCGAGCCTAGTGTAAAACTCGATGTCGTCCAGGGCGTGAAAGTCCAACTGCCTAACTGAGAGGCCCTGGTCCTTTAGCCGTTGGCGTAACTTGATAACCTCCGGGTCATCCTTTCTGTACGAAGGGTGTCCGGGGTCGTACTGTTGTCGAAACTCTGGGGTCTGAATCTTACGAGAAGGGAAACCAGGGCGACGACCCCGCATTTCCGGCAGCATCAATGTACTCCGGTCCACAGCATAGGCCATATAACTCTGAGCAAAATGCTGTAGCTCGTGCCGCAACGACTTGCCAAGACCCTCTAACCCTTCCCATCGGAGGGTGTCGGGGATAATAATCGTCAGAAGCCTCTGAGGATCGTACCAAAAAGCCTTGACCCCTTTTGTCGCCTTGGTTGTCAGCTTTACCTTTATCCCCTGCCAACCGAGCTTCGTCCTCTCGATGGACTTCTTGAGGTCTTCTAACAACTGCTTACGCATCTCCGCGACCTCAGGCTTGGCCGACTCGTCTTTTTCTCCCAGGAACTTAACGGTCCCCTTCAACTCTTCTACGTGCTCGTCTATTTGCTTCTGGAGTTTCTTTTCCAGATCCTTCGTATCGTATCGCCAGCCCTTGAGATTGATGGGAAACTCCCTCACGGCCTCGTCGCCTTTGAGTGTAACGCCGGGCTGAATCCTCTTCTTGATACTGGCTATTTCACGTTGAATGTCGGCTATGTCCTGTCTCTTACTCTCGTAGTGACCGTCCACACGACCCTTGTAGTACTCATACCTATTGTCGGCTCGCTCTTGAAGATCCTTTTGCTTCTCAGGGGTCATCTTCTGAAACAACCGGATGCTGTCACGTTCCCCAGGATGCCCAAAGACCCACGAAACGTCGTAGAACGCTTTGTAGTTCTTCCACGTCGGGTTGGTCTTGTACTCTTTGGCGACATCCAAAAGCTGTGACAGCCTCTTATCGTAGTCCGTTTTTTCCTTCCGACCCTTCAACAAGGACTGTGCTTTCTTAAGTTCATGGTCGGAAACGACGGCTACAACCCAGTCGTAAATCTCTTCGTACATGGCGGGCGGCGCTTCGAATATCCCGGCGACTCGTAAGGCCGCTTCCCTACGACGGTCGTAGCTGTAGAACGTCGTACGATCGTAGGTGTACATCAGAAACCTACGAATTTTCTAGGACTTAGAACGCCCCGGCCGACGTACGGACCGAAGGAACTCCGAATACCAATACCGAACCTGGGTTGTTGTAGACCCTTGACGACGTTGACGGTAAGCTTCGCCTTCTCGATTTGCTTATCGAATTGGTCTGACGCCGCTTGGTACGCAGACTCGTATTTACTCGACTTATCCAGAGCCAACGAGATGCCACCAATGTTGTAGTCGAACTCGTCAGCGATCCAGTTGATCCGCAGAGCCTGTAGGGCGTGGACCATGGCTCCCGTCAACAACAGAGTCCGCCATTCCGGTTGTTGTGCAACCAATTGATCAACGCTGGAAAATGGGGTCCTAGGCGGTTGGGCCGAAATCATGTCCAAAGAACGTAAGAGGTACTCGTGAAGCTCCACGTCTTCCCAGATGTAACCGAACACCCGGCTGAATTGCTGGACTGTTTCCTCGTGCGTAGGAGGTCTAAAATGATAGTTCCGGTCCGGGTTGTTATCCCGGAGTAAGATCCGCAACCGGCCCATCAGGTTCAACTCTTGAACCGTAGCCTCCAACGCCCCGCCCGTAATCAAACTGGCGCTGGCCGAAGACAACCCGGCCTTATCGACCACAGAGAACTCCTGGACGACTTGTTGAGGAGGGCCTCCAACGAGTTCTCGGAAGTTCCACCTGATTCTATAATCGCCAAGATTGGCGTCCAAGGGCACAACGATGGATGCGTAGTATTCCCCCACAGAAGGGTTAGCCGGTTCGCGTTTGGGCACGCCCACCAGGACTTCTTGGCCCGTTGTGAAATCGTACAGGCCATACGAGATCTCGGCCGCGTTGACCGGGGTGTTAGAAGAATTGACCAGAAAGATGTTCAGGTCCGCCCGGCCAAGTTGCTGCCCTCTGTAGAAAGTGACGCCCATACTTACTCATTGTAGTACAACGCCTGGGCAAGCAAGCTCATCAGGCTGTTTATCTGGCTCACCTTGCCTTCAAAGCGCTTGAACTCTCTGTTGAACGCGCCGTCACGCATCTTTTTGATGTGCTTCAAAACGTCTCTCGCCCACCGTTCCGAGATGCCGCCCAGAGCCTTTTCGATCTTATCGAGCGCCGTCTTGGTGGCCGGTTTGATCCTGGGGTACTTGCCCACCAAATCCGCAAGGCGTTTCACCTTGGAGTCTTTTAGGTCTGGTTCAGCGTCCACGATAGCATCGAACCAGTCGTCAGTGGAGGCGTCCCACGCCGCTGTCCGAACAGCCGCCTCAAAAGCTACACGTGGGTCGGCTTGAAGCGCCTTTTCAAATGCTTTACGCGGGTTCATCTCGCGGCCTTTCTGAGGGCTTCTTCAAAATCCATGCGGGCTGTCTTTTTCTTCTTGGGCTTCTCTGGCCCGCGCCATTTGGTGGTACCCTCGATCCTGTCCTTGAGAGAAGCGCAGAAGGCTCCCGTGTCCGACACTTTGCCTTCCATCTTCTTCATACACTTCTTGACATCACCGCCGATGGACTTCCAGAACTTCTTGCGGCTTTCGTCCGTCCAGCCTTCCGGCATGGTCTCCCACTTGGCCGCGACCTTGTCCTTGTCCTGGCCAAACAGTTCCGACGCGGCGACCTTCTCCATCTCTAGCTCGACCATCTTCTCGGCGCACGGAAGACAGATGTCGGCCACCTCTTCCGCTGTCAGATAGAAGTCGGGTTCCTGAGCTTCCAGAGCCTCTTCAAACGCTACTCTCGGGTTGCTCATGGACGCCTCCTTGGCTAGATAGTTGGAGGGGACCGCCTTCTTGACCGCTTTGGCTACGGTCTGCCCCGCACGGCTGCCGACATCACTGATGTGGACCTTGCCGCCTTTCCAATACGCTATCTTGTCGCCGCCCATCCAATTGCCATCCAGGCGTTCTCCGTCAGTGGAAAGCTTCTTACTCTCCATTGACTTATGCTCATAAAAAGCGTCTATCACCTTCTTATCCTTGGGGCCTAAACGCAAATCAGCTTGCTTCTCCGTGGCTGCAACATGCAAAGCCGCCTCGAATTCAAACACCGGGTCAACAGAAGCCGTCTTGTCCATGTGTGTGATAACTCCCGTCATGAAGGCCAGATGGGTGTAAGCCTCGTACAGAGCCTCCATCCGCCGTTCGTAAGAATACCCGGCGAGCGGGGATTCCTGGTCCACCTTGTCGTCCCGGAGTTCCTTGAAGGCTTTTTCGGCCCTGTCGTAGGACTCCTGGAGAGCCTTGATCTGGTTCTGGTCGCCACGGGACTTGGAACTCTTCCCCTTGTCGATAACACCATCGGCCAGCTTCATACCGGCCTTGGCTTCATCTAACAACCGGTCCTTGGCCTTCTCGATATTGGCTATGGCCTTCTTCTTTCCTTCGTCCCGGTCCCCACGGTACTTGTAGTCGCTGGTCCGGCTCCACGCCTTTAACGCCCGCTCGAATTGTTTGAAGAACTTGTCAGCGTTCTTCTTACTCCGCTCCGCCTTCCGACGGACCTTCATGTCTCCTAACACAGAGGGAGCGTCAGGTTGTTGCGGATCGGTCAAGTCTTGCCACACAACATTGTACGCACGCCACACATATAGAAGTTTTCGCATGGCGAACCGGTGTGGATCGGCCGCCTCATCCGTCTTGGCATCCATGTAGGCGCGGGCCGCCTTGTGCTGGGCCTTCTGGACATTGATGTAACCCTTCTTGATGTCCTCCTGGTCCAGCTTACCCGACTTCAAGCCGTCTTCGAGCTTCTTCTGTAGGGCCTTGATCTTCGGGTGGTCGTAGGACTCGTTCTTATCGAGGTCCGCCGCTGGCATGTCATCGATGGCCCTCTTGGCTTCGTTGGGAAGCCCTCGCAACCACTTGGAGGGGAGCTTCATACCGTCAGGCATCTTCTGAGGGTAGTACTTGTGGTTCTTCTCAGTCCGATACGCCTCTGACCTTTGGTGTGCCGGTTCGTCCTTGATCTCGTCGGAGGCAACCCTGGCCTCCAACACCGTCTGGAACTCGACTGCCGCCAGCTTCGAAATCATTCTCTTCTTGCTCTGAATGGTGGCTTCCAGACCCTGTTCGATTGTCTTAGCGTTTTCGAGAGTCAGGTTTTCGACGGCCTTACCCGCTTTCAGGTCGGCCATGTCTTTGCGGAGCTTTTTCAGATCCTGTTCGTCTCTCTTGAGGGCCTCTTGCCACTCCTTCTTGGTCGTCTCGTAGGCAGCCTTCTCCATACTTAGCTCCAATCAGTTCCACCCTATTTTACAGTACCGTGTCAGGGTGTCTCCCGGCACGGGAGACGAAATGGCGTCCACCACCTGGAAGTAACAAAGCTCCTCCACTACAGGATCACTATAACTTCTTTGCCAACGCCATCGAACAGCCCACAACCCCGGCTGACCGCACTCTCCCGCCGTCCCTGTCACGTAATAACACCCCGGCTTAGACTTGACAGGTTGACGATTGGCGGGGCCTATTCGCTTCAAGGCACACCCGGTCTGCATCTGGTACATGGAGTAACAAATCCAGACTGGATCAACGCCTCCCGGAACTTGGTACAAAATGTCCCCCATCGTGAACGTGTGGCCCCAACGAAATACCAACGAAACCGTGGGCGTCGCACAAAGAGGCGGCGGGACATGAACCACGTCCAAATAACCAGTGACGACACCGACGCCGACAATCGGTCGCGGCTGCGATAAGGCGACTCGGGCAGAACCTTGGATGAAACCTTTGATCCCCATCCAGGCCATCACGTCGCCAGCGACGTTACTACCACCGACCGTGGAACCAGCTAGGTCCTTCAAACTACCGTCGATCAGTTCTCCCGAACCGACCACGTAGCCAGACACGTTGAACGTGCTGACCGTGTCCCCGGTTACACTCGAAGAGCCTGTGATGGGATCAACGATATCGAGAGTCAGCGAAGGCGACCCGTCTACTGTCGCCGCACCTGTCGCCGTTCCGTCGATATCATAAAGAGGCATCCCATCTCTAACTTATCAAGTTTCTTGGACGAGAAGCTGACCCGACGGAAAACGCACCTGATCCGATACCAGGACCGTCCGTGGAGTGCTCAGGTTCCCGAAGTACAACATGTTGCCGCCAGAGGCTGCGTCCAGGAGCGCAAACGCCACGATTGTCCCCCAGGTCGCTGTGGCCACCGGGAAGGTAATGTCCGTGGTGTTAGAAGTCTGACCGTTGACGGGGGCCGCGAATGTTGCAATCTGACGGCCATAACCCCCGCCTGAAACTTCTGTGCCACCGCCTCCAACATTAGGGGCGACTGTGTAAAGAGCGACATAAACCGTTGTCGGGGACGTGTAGGGGGTAGCCCGTAACGCAGCGTTTATGAAGTTGTCGTCAAGATAATATGTCTTAGGCATGATCCCTCTATTACGAGAACTGATTAAAGCTTCCGGAACCTACATCCAAAACTTTCTCTCCGTTAGCTCCAGTCCTTTGTCCTTAGCCTTCGTCTTCAACGACACAACTTCCGCTGGCACAAACCTTCCGGACCAGAAATACCCTACCCGCACCACGCCCTGGTACTTCGTGGAGTTGACATCAATCTGCCCTGGCCGCGCCTCTACCCCTCGCATCACGGAGTTAGCACCCTCTCGAACAGCGGCTACAGCGTCGTCTATCCGACGCTTCGAGGTGCTGGGATCGGCTCCAGCCCACGCGATTTGAATATTGGTACAGAAGAAGGCCCCCTCTTTTCCGGCGTACATTATCACGTCCGGGTATGTTTCCCCGTGCGTGGCCGCTTCTTTCAGCGCTTCTTCGAATGCCTTACGAGGGTCCATCCTGACCTCAACAGTTGGGGCAACAATCGGTGCCCGTTCCGATAAGCGAAGCTGATAGGCCACCGGTTCCGGTGGGTAAGCTCTGTTTAACGTCGAAGTCCTGGGCCAGCACCTGCTTACCTGCTGGGTACGACAAGAGGTTTCGCCAATACCCTAACGTGTTGGGCCTGAACCTGACATTGTAGTACCCAGGCTGTCCGGGAACCTCGTGGACATAAACATTCCCGGACACCACCTGTTCGTCCGTGACCCCGACCCCGGAGAGAAGAGGCCACGGCTGGGCCTCATTCTCGTAGAAGATGGTAGAAACCAAGTCGGAAGGAATGAGACCCACTACCCGTGTGAAACCGTCCCCCGCGAAGAAGTCAGCCTGATCCAACACTACTTCGTTAGCTTGAACAACTCTCCCTCGCGTGGTGGCAGTGGTTCCCATTATCCAGTCTTCTTAGGTTCCTTGGGACGGTTCTTGTCGCTCCCGGCAGACGCCTTTCCAACCAAAGAAGCGGATACGGACATCCTTCTGACAGGCACGACAGACGCCTTGGAAGACCCTTCCATTTTCACTTCGATGTTAGAAGCCGTCATTGTTTGACTCCTCTTCCCGCCGCCCACGACCCGGTGTCGTAATAGGTCCGACCGAGAATGACGGGGGCACAGGTGCCGGTGGTACAACCCGTATGGTAGGCACCGTGAGAGGCCGCGCTGTCACAGGGATTTGCGGTCCTCGCAGGGTGTTAGTAACCGTGATGCCCGCTGGATCGTAGATGATCGCGGAATCACCCGCCACAGTCATGTCCAGGGCACCGACAACAACACCTGTCGGTGTACAACTTGAATCCCCAGCCATCGTCGAGGCAGCGTCGTACACAACCGTCGCACCGGGGGACATACTCGAATCAGCGTTCATCGTAACGCTTTCCTGGTCGAATATGTCCACGTCCGCTGTGATTGACGAGTCACCAGCCATAGAGGCAGCCGCGTCGTACACAACCGTCGCTCCCGCCCCAAGGTTGGAGTCGGCACTCATCGTAACGCTTTCCTGGTCGAATATATCCAGGTCCGCCGCTACAGATGAATCTCCGTCCATGGAAGTGGCACCGGCATACGTGACAACAGGTCCCGCACTCGCGGCGGAATCTCCGTCCATGGACGACACGCCCGCCCAAATTGCAGCGCCTCCCGCACCAACGGAGGAATCCCCGTCCATACTAGAGACACCATCCCAAACGACGCCAGCACCAGCACCGACAGCGGAATCGCCGCCCATGGAGGCGATAGCGTCCCAAAGGACGGTAGCACCAGCACCAACGGAGGAGTCCGCACTAAAGGACGCACCAATTTCAACAATAGCCATTAGGCTTCACCTCCGTTAAAAGGGTCAAGAGAAGAGTTGCGGCCGACTGACCGCAACCCCCTCTTACATGGCCCCTTGTCGGCAAAAGCCTAAGACTCAGTGACCGTGAGAGCGCCGATGGCGAAGTTCAACTGGTCTCCGACACCAACGACCTTGGAGGCAGTCAGATTGCCGAAGTACAGTACGTTGCCAGCGCCCGGTGTGGCGTTGTCAGTGACCGCAGCACCAACCACGGTTCCCCACGCAGCGCCCGCTACGGGGAAAGTGACGGCACCGGAGTTCGAGGTCGAAGCCGAAGCCGCAGCCGCGAACGTGGCCGCAACACGGTTGTAGAGGGTACCGCCAGCGGTAGTGACCTCTGTTCCCGGCGTTGTTGCAGTCGGAGTCACAGTGTAGAGCGCAGCGTAGACGTTCGCAGGAGAAACATACGCGACGTTCCGCAACACAGCGTCAAGAAGAAGATTGGATAGAGTTTCAGCCTTAGCAGCCATGGTTATTCCTCTTTCTAGTTGTTGTTAGGGGCCAATTCGCATCTGATTTGATCTCTACCCACTACGACATATGACAGACCGACTTCAGCGACTTCACATTGTGGGCATACGGCTGGGCCGGAACCTTCCCGGTGTTGTTAAACCATGCCGTTTTAAGTTCATCGATGTTGGCGATACTCGTATCAAAAACGAAGTAAACTCGCCCGTTCTCCCTGTCCGTCCTTTTCATCTCCACTCCCGCCGTCTGTAAATAGGCGGCGAAATAGAGATCCGGCGTCCGGAATTCACCGGGCTTCGATTGAATCCTATTTGACATATCTCAATCCTCATCTAAGCACCTTTTCGGTGACACTAACTTCATCTTGGGATCTGTTTTTTATCTACATCTATATCTGGGTTACTACACTCCGGTCTAAGTGACCGTGAACTCGTTCGAGGCAAGGCTGGTGTACTGCACGATGACCTTGGAACCTGCCACACCAAGGCTGTTCAGAAGGGACGCGGGGATCACGATGGTGGTAGGAGCAACTCCGCCCTGAGTACCACCCGAAAGCGTGGTCCTGATCGTGTACTGATAGAGCTTGACCGAAATCGCCCCACAAGCCGATGTGACCCGGACCACCGTCTGGTCAACCTCAGGGTCAGGGTGCCCAAGGTTGGTTCCCGTGATGGTGATGTCACCCGCATTCGGGTTGTCGGACGCCGCGCCACCGATCACTGTGAGAGGAGCCGTGAAGGGCGTAACACCGTCATCTGCCACGACCTCGATAGCCGGTCCCGGCGTCAGAGGCGGCATGGCCCTCGGATCGGGGTTGTAAGAAGCATCCAGGAACCCGGAAATCATCCCGACCTGAAAGCTCTTAATCGCCACATCAGTGTCGATGAACTGAGGGGCGATCGTGTCCGCGAGAGCGTTCAGTTGAGCCAGGGTGGCTCCCGCGCCCACGGTGGCGTACAGAGTCGCCGTAGAAACATCGAGAGGGCCGCCGACGGGCAGACAGGTCGTAACGACGGTGGCCACTGTCGGCACCGTGAACGAGCCGCCCGCTCCGAAACCAACCACGCCGTTGAACGTGGAGGGTGGATCAGCATCGATCTCGACATAACTGCCGACTCCCGGCGTATTGCTCTGTAACACCATGTAGGTGCCAGAATCATCCAGCCGGGCGGTGGCGTCCAAGCCAGCCGTGGCAATGGCGGTGTTCACGGCGTCCACCAGATCCTGGCCGGAAGCGTATACCGCTGCCGCCACAGTGACCGTGGTGAAGGCTGCCGCCGACGCCACCTTGGCCTCAAGAACGTCATCGACGCCGAGAGTGACCGTGGCACCGCCTGAGATGTCCGTCGTGCCTTGAAGACCCGCAGGAATTACCCCTAACGCGCCCCCGACAACCGTTGAATCGGGTCGTCCAACACGCCGCTCTTGGCCTTCCGGCTCCGTGGGCGGGTTGTACCGACTGATCGGCTCCAGATCCATTAATGCAAGCGGTCCTGGAATATCTCCTCGAATAACACCAACGCGCATAGCCTAGCTCCTTATGGTTTTCCGACTGCAACCTCTGTTGCGGGGGTCTCCGTGAACTTTCCGCGTAGCTGATCCCTTCTTAACAACTTGAGAATAGAACCGTAATCGGAGTAATAACCCGCCACGGCCTTGAGGAACCTGAGTTGGTCCGCTCGCCACGCGAACTTGGCCTCTCTGGACCAGATCCGCATTCTCCGCAAATATTTGATATACTTTGGCGCATACTCTAGTGTCTTGAACTCGTCCTGTGCTAACTCAAGGTTCGCCTGTCGTGCCAAAACATCCTTGAGAATAAGTTGGACTTGTCGCATGAGGAACAGGTTCTTCGGCCGCCATTGTTGCTTGACGGCCATGAAGTCCGAGACATCCTCTTGCTCCAAAATCCATGGGATGTAGTGGTATTGCACACCGGGTTTTCCCTGCTACGGGGTTACGGCCACCACCGCTGTAAGTTGCTCATTAGCGAGCACCTGTACCGAAGACACAGCCGGACCGATGCCTGGAACCAACGCGGCAGGGATAACGATCGATGTCGCTCCCACAGTTCCACCACCGCCCGTAATCTGCGTCTGGGTTAATGTGACAGCCCCAAAGCCGGTGATGACCACCGACGTGATATCAGGCGGGACCGACAAGAAAGTGGTTCCTGTCAAAGTCAGATCGCCAGGGCCGGGGTTGTTGATCTGAGCCACCGTCAACGTCGGGGCTTGCACCTGAGACGCTGTCAGCGACAGAACGTCAATGGCCCCGGATTGCTGGAAACCGTAGATCTTACCCTTTCCAGCCGAGTGAGTGACTCTCTGGGTCTCCTGTAGATCTATGTACCCCTGAATCAAAGGATACCCAGCGGATGCCTGAGTGCGGGGAACATAACACTCCTGCTTGGGTTTACCGATTATGCCGTCTCGAACATAGGCATTGGGATCGGCCGTCGAACCGAGACGGTGATATTGCTTGTTCGGGAGACCGTCATCGATGTCATCGATCAGAATCGCGTTCGAAACAGTCTGTTGGTGAATGAGCCTTAACATATAGCGCCTCTCAATTGGTTCACTAAGATCTAAGGATCTCAGCGTGGCACGGGACCTTTTGTGAAAGGCAGCCAATAAAAGAAAGTGCAGAATTTTACTGGCTTCTTCCGTCGATTTCCGAAAGTGTTGGAAAAACCAACAGCGCCCGCGACGCCGAAGCCTAAAATTTAGCGCTTTATGGAGGGCCTTCTAACAAATTCACGAACTTGTCGATGCAACGCCCCATGGAATAGCGGGTCTCCACCCACTCTCTGCACCAAGCCGGGTCTTTAGGCTTTATGGCCCCCAACTCCTCAAAGGTGTTCCAGAGGCACTCTCTGGGCCATATGGTGTCGGCCCCTGGCCACGCATGGACGAGAGGAGTCAAGCCCATTGCCATAGCTTCCGCGACCCCCATGCCGAAGCTCTCAGTCACGCTCGTGGATATGATAAAACGCTTACCCCTCAAGAACTCCTCGGTCCGCACCCACCCGAAATACCTAACATTAGGCAGTTCCAGATCTCGAAAATATAGCTCTATCTCCTCGTCCTGGAATGTCCCTCCGACATGAAATTGCCGGTCCGCTAACGAGGCCATTACCGCCCGCAAGAGGGCTGGACCCTTTTTCTTGTTCAGATAGCCGACGTAGGCGACGGTGCTGTCGTCCATAGACGCCTCGTCCTGAAGCTGAAACTTCGTGAGATCAACACCGTTCGGGATAAGATGTAATCTCACCTCAGGGCACAACTTGGCCATCTTGGCCCCCACGATCTCCTCGAATTTGGGAGACACCACGATCAGATCCGACACGTTAGGCCAAAAAACCCTCTTTAAATACTGATCCTGAGCCTCGTAACGGTGCAACCGGACAATGAGTCTTGGTTTTTTAGGTAGCTCCCCTAGCCTCTTGGACAAAACGACGGCGTTCTCGTCGCAGAAATCAACGAATATAACGTCCGGGCACAAAGTCTTGACATACTTCCACATATATTCGTTTTGGACGTGCTGTTCCCGATAGACGCTGTGGCCCTGTAGCCTCTCTGCGAGATAAGGAGCCAGAGAGAAATTGGGTGTGATTTCGACAACGAGAAGCTTCATCGCCACCCCAAAATATGCTTCCGGCCTTCCCTGCCAGAGACTACAGAGGCGTGTTTGAAGTCCTCTTGGGTCCACCTGGAAATGTGAGCTTCATGCTTGTTTCCGTGGCAAGCGCCCTGCCCGCTCCAGTACGCCGGGGTCGAGACAATGTAATGTTTCTTCACACCCTCCAACAATTTCTTACCGTCTTCTCGACTCAGATGCTCGATAATATCGACGAGCAAGATCAGATCATACCCCTCGAACGTGGGCAGAAGTTCCATGACATTCTGGTAGAAAACACGCCGGTAGACGCAGTCATGGACCGGGGATTTGTAGTTTTCAAAAACCTCAACCCCATCCACGATCGGCGTGAACCCCTTCCAGTATTTTAAATACTCAACACACAGGACACCCCACTTACCGTACCCGGCCCCCACATCCAAAATGGTCCGGGGACACATCTCCATCACCTTGTAGACAATGTCCGATATCACTTCCGGCCGACAACTAGGCATCCTAGCTCCTCACGTAGATATAGAAATCAGCCAAGCTCCCGTTCGAGTGTTTACTCATGGGCCATGGATTTTCCACCTTCTCGGCCAATCTCCATTCCGGGAACACTGTTTCCACATGATCCGTAAACTTGCGCTGACGCTCGTAGGTCGAAAACCACTTCTCAAAGTTGGAGGAATAGATGGCCACGAACCTCCGGGCGCAACGAAAAAGCGCTTCCATATAAGCTAGATACACCTCATCTTCTACGAGATGAAAAATGACATCCAGGCTCAAAGTTAGCTCAGCGCTTCCGACCCGGTAGTCCGGATGTTGAACCACCTGAAAGGTCTTGGTGGGATCGCCTTTATACTTCTCCGAGCAAACGCGGACCGCTTCTTCGGAGACATCTAACCCTGTGTAAACAGGGATCTGGAAAAGGCCCAACTGGTTGCCGTCCCCACACCCCAAATCCAACACCGACCGTATCTTGTTCTCTCTCACAAGACGGTTTATTACCTCGGCCTTGAACTCGGCCAACTTGCCGTAGGACCCTCTTCCCGAAGTCCGCCCGCTACGGTACCGCTGCTCCCAGTATTCGGCGCTAGACATCGTACCCCAGAAACCCGGAAGGCACGATTTCCTTGACGGCCCTCAGGAGGCTCTCGGGAGGCTCTTTGGGCTGAGTAGGCGGCTTCGCTGGTAACCACCCAACGCGCTCCTTGACCCTCTTGTAACTATCGTGCTTTGGAGTTAGCTCGAACCAGTCGGCTATCCGGGACAGGATCTCGTCATGCTTGTCGCTTATAAGATCTTCATAACGCACCCAACAACACCCTGTCGTGTACCACTTCGCGTGTCGAAGCCACGACTCCACGCCCTGTCTTCCGATGTACTTACCGTTGTCCCACCTGCATAGTGGGTCCATCAACCGCCAATAAGACATCAAAGTATCTACCGGGTGTCGGACGATGTATAGCACTCTCCTGTCACGGGCTAAGAGGTTGTGTGTGTACCAGAGACGATGCCACGGTATTTCGGCACGAGTTCCCGGCCCCCACTCCTTATCCCCGTAAATGAACTTGTAAGGGGGCGGCATCTTTACCCTGAGAGACATGTCGGGCAACTCAAAATTCTTCCATATAGTAGCAGCCAAAAGATGGGTCCCACTTCTCTTATGAGAGCAGAGTCGGATCGGACCGTAGTTAGCTGTCACACTTTTCTCACAAACAACACATCTTTATTGGTCGCCGTTTCGGCGTAACGGCTCCAAGCGGCGGCATTGTTAGGTCCGCTCAACTGGGCCATCAAAACCAAAGCTTCTTTGAATTCAGCGTTGATACCCAGCGCTTTCATACAATTCTTCTTGGCCCCGTCCCAGTCTTTGAGGATCATACAGCACCGTGCCATTTGGAGACGGGCTTCGGCCATCTCAGGCCCCCACGTGGCTTGTGCCATGTAAATCCGATACATCTCAAGGGCCGATTTCCACTGGCCGTGGTAGCCGTACTCCCGCGCCAAATAGAACTTGTGCCTCGAATTCCCCGGATGTTTGGCTACCGCCTTGGTCAAGATTCGTACCATTCGGCCTTTATCGATGGAGTGTGCGGGACTCACACCATAAACGATCTTGACCCCGCTGTGCCCGTCGGCCGGTCTCGGGATTGTTTCATGCGCCATACCCTCGAACTTCAAACCTCTTCGGTTCCGCCAGAAGCGTACGGGATAGTTAGATTGACTTCCGCCTTCCGCTTCTAACTCGCACGATAAGGTCCACGCCTCTGGGGCCGCATTCGCAGCCGCCTTCCGCAACCGGGAGATACCGTTCTTTTCTAACACCTCGTCGGCGTCGATACTTAGAATCCAATCCGTTGTGGAACGGGCGATCGCGAAGTTACGGGCGTCGTCGAACTCGTCCTTCCATTCGTACTCTCCGACGCTCACGTTCTTTGTATACTTACGAGCTATCTCCGGAGTGTTGTCTTCGGAGCCGGTGTCCACGATCACAATCTCGTCGATGCCATCCAGGGACTTCAAACATTTGTCCAGACAAGCGCTCTCGTTTTTGACAATCATGGCAGCGCCGATCGTGGGTCTCTTCTCAAACTTTTTCTTGGCCCCGGTTTCTGCGATGAATGTGTACTCGGCAGTCTCAGGCTCAATACGAGTCTTGGTGCTAGTCTCCACCAACTTATGGTAATCACTACGCAATTTGGAGTTCATACCGGTATCGGGGTCGGCGCTGAGTTGGTTCGGACTAATCCCACGCTGGAACGTCGCCTTGGGGATCTCACCGACTTTCAACCCAACTCTGGCGGCACGGGTGATGAACTCGTAATCGGCCGCGCAACGCCACGGCTCATAGCCTCCCATCCGCTCCCACGCCTCGTTCCAGATAGCGAATGCGCCGTAAGCGAGTAAACGGTCGTCCGTGACCTGACGAACAATGTCCGCCCCATCTCGTACCGCTACGTGCTCATCAACAAGAAACGGATAGGGCACATCGTCAGCGCCGAAGAACATAACGTAAGGATGGCTCGCCAGCGGGACCAGAGTGTTAAATACAATGTAAGGGCCGTGGTTTTCCGGGAACCAAAAAAGCCGTGTATTCGGCGGAAGCGCCAAATGACCCAACTCTTCCAAGGTGTTCTCGCACCCGTCAACGCCGATCAAAATCTCTAACGGAATCCCCGCCTTGTTTTCCTGTGCGCCGAACGCATCAAGGCAATTACCGATGTGGTCTGCCGCATTCCAAGCAGAGATCACGACGCTCATACCAAGAGGCTGTTCCATACGCCTCTTTACACCGACTTATACCGTAGTCGCCCGCGAAATAAGCATGGACCAGACGACTTGCCGGTCCGAACCTGTCGCGCCTCTGTGTATAACCGCCTTGGTCTTCCACTGAGGCAAGACAGTGGCCGGGATATTGTCATAAACGGTCAGGTCGTCGTGGCCTTCCCCAGACATCCACAACTTTCGCACGTACGTCGTCAGATCAAGAGACACGTCGAACAAGTTGTGCGTGCCGGTTCCCGGTGTGTACGTCAGAACACCGGTAGCTGCCACATACGTGAAAAAGCCGTCATTGTTTGACGCCGGTACCGGAACGGCTTTCGTGAAGCTCACATTCGCGTTTAGCGTTTCTTCAAGGTCTATATCCCAGTTAGGGCCATCAGAACCTGGGGTGCCTGGAGCTACAATCATGTTCGCACCGCCGCCAATACCTAGCTTGGCGTAAGCGCCTGAGCCGGTGTTCTCCACAATGTTCGAGGTGGCTGGAGCATAGATCGTCAAGTTAGCATAATCACCGTACTCACATCCGTTCCAATGGATACAACCGCCTCCAAGACGCACAGGATGGATATACTGAGACTCGACTGTGGTGTCGCCCTCTGCGGTCAACTCCGCCCTAAACTCTGTACCCCCGCCAACATTGCCGCCCGTAACATCGTCACCCTCCCCACACCAAACGACGTACTGCTCGATGGGCCATGTGTTTGCGGCTACAACGGGAGTGTCCCCCTCAACACTCGGACCATTCAGATGAACGAGAGGAACGCCGTCGGCTGTGACTGGGTCAGGGAGAGGCTCGCCGGAAGTATTACCAATCAAGCCGCCACAAGGATCGGTAGTATCTCCATCCAAGACAGTCTTGTCAGCGGCGGGTAAAGAGTTCTTAAAAACAACACCTAACACGTCACCCGTGATGTCGATCCTGTCGAGAGCGATCGTGATGGCGCTCTCTTGGATTTCCTGCGTCAGCCTGGGAGCGTCGCACTTACCGGCTACAATGTCGTCCGCGATAGAATATGTGTAAGTGGTTTCGGCCATCAGATCCTCTTCATCAACGAAACACTAGCCCTGCGAATACAAGCCGCGCCTTGCTTCCCCTGAGCTTTGAACTGTAACTTGATATGTGGTGTGTCGCCTGTGTTAAAATCGATGAACGCTTCCCCGCTGCAATAACGCCATCGATTTTTGATCCAATTATCACAACAGTACTCGATTCCATCAACTTCAATTCGGGTCTCAACTCTTGTGGCACTACTATTTGACGTTTTTACTTCATAACTCCATGCGACTCGATAAGCGCCATCGATTAAGGGATCGAGAGTTGCGTCTATTTTATCCCGGTATTCTGTAGTAGTGCTTATACTCTCCGCTTCATCCGTAACAGTCTGAGGGGTATCAGAAACATCCGTACCTTGATGCGCCGCTACAAGGCCGTCCAGTATAGTTTGATCACCACCGCTAAGGGCGTCGTCGAACCAAATGTCGCACACGTCCCCAGTGGTAAAGATATAGTACAAAGCAGTGACGATAGCAGAACCATCAATCTCTTTAGAGAGTAGGGTGCTGTTGACCTTCTGGTTCGGAAAGTCCTCACTAATACTATAAGTATACTTGGTAGCGGCCATTAGACATCAACCTCGTGAACCAAGATGGAACAATGCTCGTAGGCCACAGTCACCGGACGGATTGATCCTGTGTCAGACTCTACCAACCATTGAACCTTTATCGTTCTACTCCCCGACGCGAGTCCCGTTGCCTTATAAACAAGAGCGCCAGTATTCCCTTCGGCGTTCTTGCCTTGTAACCCAAAACCGCGTTTAGCGGAACCGTCAATGACCAACTGGAACCGCATGAATCTGTCATTGTTGTCAATGGACCCGCACACCGACACGAATATATCTAGATCTGATCCCGCGCTGGCTTTGGTATACGCAAGTGAGAGTAAATCGGTAAAAGTAGTCGAGGTTGTGGTTGTATCAGAGGTAATCTCGGTGAAGCCGGTCTTTGTCAAACCCCCTGACGGTCCAGTCGGACCAGTGGCCCCAACGACACCTTCCAGCCTAGCGACCATGAAGGTGCTTTCTGGGATCATCACATTGCCGTCACCGTTCGCCTGTAGCTGAAGGGTCAGATACTCACCGGAAGATAACGAAACAGGGACGATATTCGACACAGCGTTAGTTTCGTCATCTTCGCTTATCTGCCTTACGCTTTGGGGAATAACAGTTGAGTCGTCTATCCGAACGCGAGCGTCAATAACTTCCTCACCAGCGTCAAAGTCTATGGATAACGAAAAGGCTACGAGATATACGCCGTCGGCTTTGACTTGAATTCTGTCTGTATTTACCGAGTCGTGTTCTAGAACCGAACTCTCATTCTCGAAGTCCGTCGTATCCCATGTAACGTCACCGTACGACCCGTTGGGTATAGAGAAGTTCGTAGTACGTCGAACCGACACGGCAGCAAGTGAGTCTATAACCCCTGGACCTGTCGGCCCTGTGGCTCCAGTCGGTCCCGTTGCTCCGGTAGGACCGGTGGGACCGGTTCCGCCCGTGGGACCTGTTGGACCAGGAGTAGTCGGTCCGGTTGCTCCGGTCGCTCCAGTGGCTCCGGTCGCTCCTGTTGCTCCTGTTGCTCCGGTGGCTCCGGTTGCACCTGTCGCTCCGGTCGCTCCGGTTGATCCGGTTGCGCCTGTAGGTCCTGTCGATCCGGTGTTACCTGTGGGTCCTGTGTTGCCGGTGGCTCCTGTTGGTCCGGTTGCACCTGTCGCTCCGGTTGATCCAGTTGCTCCGGTGTTGCCAGTGGGACCGGTAGCGCCCGTGGCTCCGGTCGCTCCTGTTGCTCCGGTCGCTCCTGTTGCTCCGGTGGCTCCTGTTGCTCCGGTTGCACCTGTCGCTCCGGTTGATCCGGTTGCGCCTGTAGGTCCTGTCGATCCGGTGTTACCTGTGGGTCCTGTGTTGCCCGTGGCTCCGGTCGCTCCTGTTGCTCCGGTGGCTCCTGTTGCTCCGGTGGCTCCTGTTGGTCCGGTTGCACCTGTCGCTCCGGTTGATCCGGTTGCGCCTGTAGGTCCTGTCGATCCGGTGTTACCTGTGGGTCCTGTGTTGCCCGTGGCTCCGGTCGCTCCTGTTGCTCCGGTGGCTC